>Ga0187860_1001385_pt1 | contig 21506 bp, 20 predicted proteins | sample June2016WEW_10_4_FD_132981 | JGI IMG/M metagenome (GOLD analysis project Ga0187860, IMG submission 132981) | Peatland microbial communities from SPRUCE experiment site at the Marcell Experimental Forest, Minnesota, USA - June2016WEW_10_40 | ecosystem: Environmental > Terrestrial > Soil >...
CGAAGCCGGCCCGGTGACCGCCACCGAGCACCGCCCCATTCATGCGCCGGCACCCGCCTACACCGATCAGTCGACCGAGGCACAAATCCTCATCACCGGCATCAAGGTCGTGGACCTCTTGGCGCCATACGCCAAGGGCGGAAAGATCGGCCTGTTTGGCGGCGCCGGCGTTGGCAAGACCGTGTTGATTCAAGAGTTGATCAACAACATCGCCAAGGCGCATGGCGGCTATTCGGTGTTTGCCGGCGTCGGCGAGCGCACCCGCGAGGGCAACGACCTCTATCACGAGTTCATCGAGTCGAAGGTGAATGCCGATCCGCACGACCCCGACCCGAATGTGAAGTCTAAATGCGCCCTGGTATATGGCCAGATGAACGAGCCGCCGGGCGCGCGCGCCCGCGTCGGCCTCACCGGACTGACGCTCGCCGAATATTTCCGCGACCAGGGCCAAGACGTGCTGTTTTTCGTCGACAACATCTTCCGCTTTACGCAAGCCGGCTCGGAAGTGTCGGCGCTGCTCGGCCGCATTCCCTCGGCGGTCGGCTATCAGCCGACGCTGGCGACCGATATGGGCGCGTTGCAAGAGCGCATCACGACGACGACCAAGGGTTCGGTCACCTCCGTGCAAGCCATCTACGTGCCGGCCGACGACCTCACCGATCCCGCACCCGCCACGTCGTTCGCCCATCTCGACGCGACGACGGTGTTGTCGCGCGACATCGCGGCGAAGGGCATTTATCCGGCGGTCGATCCACTGGACTCGACCTCGCGCATGCTGTCACCGCTGGTCGTTGGCGAGGAACATTATGCCGTCGCCCGCCGCGTGCAGCAGGTGCTGCAGCGTTACAAGGCGCTGCAGGACATCATCGCCATCCTCGGCATGGATGAGCTTTCGGAAGAGGACAAGCTCACCGTGTCGCGCGCGCGCAAGATCGAACGCTTCCTGTCGCAGCCGTTCCACGTCGCCGAAGTTTTCACCGGTTCGCCCGGCAAGCTCGTCGACTTGCAGGACACGATCAAAGGATTCAAGGGCCTGGTCGAAGGCAAATACGACCATCTGCCGGAAGCCGCTTTCTACATGGTCGGAACGATCGAGGAAGCTGTGGAGAAGGGCAAAAAGCTGGCGACCGAGGCCTAAGCCATGGCTGAACTTCATCTCGATTTCGTTTCACCGGAAAGCATACTGTTCTCCGGCGACGTCGATCAGGTGGATTTGCCCGGCGCCGAGGGCGACTTGGGCATCTTCGCCGGCCATGCGCCGCTCGTGACGACGCTGCGGCCCGGTATCGTGACGATTTTTCGCGGCGGCGCCCGCGAGCCGATCGTGATCACCGGCGGCTTTGCCGAGGTCGGCCCCGCCGGCTTGACCGTTCTCGCCGACCGCGCCATGGCGCGCGAGAATTTCGATACCGCGATGTTGGCCAGTGAAATCAAGGACGCCGAAGAAGACGTCGCCGACGCCACTGACGACGCCCTGCGCGACAAACGCGCGCGCCATCTCGATCAGTTGATGGCATTGCAGGCGGCGCTCGGGACCGTGGAATCCACGGCGCATTAAGGGGACGCGCCAAGCCCCGGCCCCGCCGCTAAGCCTCAGGCGAATTTCTTGAATTCCGCGACCACCCGCTCGTAGACCGCGCGCTTGAACGGCACGACGAGAGCGGGGAGATTTTGCAGCGGTTCCCAGCGCCACGCCACGAATTCCGGTGCGTGCCCACCGGCGGGATGCGCGATATTGATCTCGCTTTCCTTGCCAGTGAAGCGCAGCGCGAACCATTTCTGCGTCTGACCGCGATATTTGCCGCTCCAGGCGTAACCGGCGATCTCCGCCGGGATATCGTAGGAAAGCCATTCCCCAACTTCGCCGAGACGCTCCACCGAGCTGATATTCGTCTCTTCGCGTAGCTCGCGCAAAGCGGCAGGCCACGGGTCTTCGCCGGAATCGATACCGCCCTGCGGCATCTGCCAAACATGGGTGTTGTCGACGTGCTCGGGACCATCGATGCGGCGACCGATAAAGGCCCGCCCGGCGCGATTGAGCACCAAAAGGCCGACACAGGGGCGATAGGGGCGATCTTCGAAGGACATGGGCTTGGCGATGAGTGAGTGGCAAATGGCGAGCAGTGGCTAGCACGTTTCTGCAATTTCGCTAACTCGCCACGTCGCTATTCGCTCCGCTTCAGCTCTGCTTCGCCTTCACCGCGACGGCCGTAATCGGCACCAGCAACAGCCCACGGCTTTCCGCCGCCTTTGCCCATTTGGCAATTTGGTCGATCGACACCGGCAGCGCCGAGGCTATGCCGACGGCGACGCCGCGCTCGCGCGCCGTCATTTCCAGCCGGCCGAGCGCGTGATCGATTTCGGCGGCGGTTGGAACCGAGTCGAGAATCACGTCGGCTTTGGCAAACGGCAGATTGTTGGCGCCGGCGATCCGTCCTGCAACGCTCCGCGGATTGGCGCCATCGTCGAAAAAGATCAGGCCGCGCTTGGCGGTTTCGCGCAGGATCGGAGTAAATGATTGCTCGGAGGCCGTGAAGCGCGCTCCCATGGCGCCGGCAATCCCGACATAGCCTTGGAACCGGCTCATCAGCCAATACAACCGGTCGAGGTTCTGCTCGGCCGTGAGCGAGGTCAGAAGCGTCTGCGGGCCGGAATCGTTATCGGGATAACCGACGGGTTCCATCGGCACTTGCAGCAAAACCTCATGACCTTCGCCGCGCGCGCGCGATACCAAGCGGTCGACATCGGAGCTGTAAGGCATGAAGGCAAGCGTCACCGCCTCCGGCAGCTTGACGATGGCCGCGGCCGTGGCGCTCGTACTCACGCCGAGACCGCCAACGATGAGCGCCACACGCGGCGCGTCGGGCTTGCCGGGAAGCGACTTCACCGGCCGGGCAAAGGCTTCCGCGGGCCGCACGCCGTCGGCTGCGATTCTCGGAACCGGGCCGTGCGACTTCATTTCCAGGAATTTCTGATCGGCAGGCGGGGTCTCCGCCGGGCTGCCGCTATTGCCCACAGCGGGGATCACAACTTCCTGGCGTGCACCGGTCTTGCCGTCGATGATGGTAACGGTCTTGGTATTGCCGGCGGCGGCTTGGCTTGGCGGCGCCGACGCCGGAACGTTGGCGGGGCCGTCGTATCGGCCGAGACCTTGCGCGGGAATAGCCGCTTCCGGCGCGGCCGGCACCTCGGGCTTCTTCATCGCGATGGCGGCGTGCGGATCGAGCGGCACAGCGATCATCGGTTCGCCACCGAATGGATCGTCGATCACGAGAGCCCATACTACGAACACGCCGAGGAACATTGCGAGCGCACCGGCAATAACCTTCGGCAGAGCGACGGGGAATTTGCGCCGGCGCTTGACCTGCTGCTGGCCGAGCGGCGTGCTCAGGTCATCGGCCGTCATGGATTAGTCCTTGGGCCAAATCCTCGGGCAGTCCCCGGCACATAAATACCGTGGCGAATCATTGGGCGGACTCTATCACGGCAAGCGGATTCACGGCCTGCGGCTGGAACTCTGCCGACCCTCGCATAAGCTTCCAGCCGCTCGGCGCGGAGCGCTCGGAAACAAAACGGGGCGGCTCATCGCCGCCCCGCATTAGCATCGGGAAAACGCCGCTTAATTGGGAACGGCGGCCTTCGGATTGGGCGGGAATGCCGCGTCGGTGATCGTGCCGCGCAGGAGATCGAGCGCCTCCTTAAGCGCGCGGTCGTCCTTTTCATCCGGAGGCACATAGGATTGCGAGCCCGACTCCTCGTTGCCTTCCGCCTTAAGGTGGCCGCGCAGCGACGCTTCACCCTTGGTGTCGGTCCGTGCCTTCAGATCGTCGGGCACCTCCTGGAGGACTTCGATGTCAGGCGTGATACCCTTGGCCTGGATCGAACGGCCCGACGGCGTGAAGTACCGCGCCGTAGTCAGCCGCAGCGCCCCATTGCCCGCGCCGAGCGGGATGATGGTCTGCACCGACCCCTTGCCGAAGGAGCGCGTGCCGACGAGTGTCGCGCGCTTGTGGTCCTGCAAGGCTCCGGCGACGATTTCCGACGCCGAGGCCGAGCCACCGTTGATCAGCACGATGACCGGCTTGCCCTTGGTCAGATCGCCCGGCCGGGCGTTGAACCGCTGAGTCTCCTCGGCGTTGCGGCCGCGGGTGGACACGATCTCACCCTTGTCCAAAAACGCGTCCGATACCGAGATCGCCTGGTCGAGCAGGCCGCCCGGATTGTTACGCAGATCGATGACGAAGCCTTTGACCTTGTCGGCGCCGAGCTGGCTGGTGAGATCGCTGATCGCCTTCTTCAGGCCATCGGTTGTTTGCTCGTTGAACTGCGTGATGCGGATATATCCGACGTCGTCGCCCTCGTTATGCGAGCGCACCGATTTCACGCGGATCACGTCGCGCACGATCGAGACGTCGATCGGCTTGTCCTGGCCTTTGCGCATGATGGTGAGCTTAATCTTGGTGTTCACCGGACCGCGCATCTTCTCCACGGCCTGATTAAGCGTCAGGCCCTGTACCTGCTCGTCGTCAAGCTTGGTGATGATGTCGTTCGCCATGACGCCGGCCTTGGCCGCCGGCGTTTCGTCGATTGGCGCGACCACTTTAACCAGCCCGTCCTCCATGGTGACCTCGATACCGAGGCCGCCGAATTCGCCGCGCGTTTGCACCTGCATGTCGCGGAAGCTCTTCGGGTCCATGTAGCTCGAATGCGGGTCGAGCCCGGCAAGCATGCCGTTGATGGCCGATTCGACCAGTTTGCTGTCGTCGGGTTTCTCGACATAATCGGCGCGCACCCGCTCGAACACATCGCCGAACAGATTGAGCTGCCGGTAGGTGTCCGACGAGGCCGCTTTCGCGCTCGATCCGACGAATACGGTGTGGGGCTGCGTCGCCAAGAGCGTGAGCCCGGCGCCTGCGACCGCGCCCAGGAAAATGAGGGAAGTTTTGCGCATCATCCGCGAACCTTTTCACCTTCGTTTGTTGCCCACCACGGGCTGGGATCGATGGGAGCACCGTCTTTGCGGAACTCCACATAGAGTACAGGTTGCTTGGACTTGATCGCCGCGGCTGCGGATACCTGCGATCCACCGCCCATGACCGCTACGGGTTCACCAGTTAGCACGAACTGGCCGAGATCGACGGAAATCCGCTCCATCCCCGCTAACAAGACATGATAGCCGCCACCGGCATTCAGGATCAAGAGTTGCCCATAGCTGCGAAAGGGGCCGGCGTAAACAACCCAACCGTCGCACGGCGAAGTGATCTGCGCGCCCGCATGGGCAGCGATCGATTGCCCTTTCTGGGTTCCACCGATCCCGTCGGAGCCACCGAATTCGCGGATTTTCACACCATTCACCGGCAGCCGGAGGTGCCCGCGTGTGGCCGTGAAGGCCACGGCGGGAGCGAGACGGCCTGGATCCTTGAGCGCAGCGAGGTCTGGCCGAGTCGCGTCTTCCTCGATCGAGCGTGCCTCGGCGTGAGCCGCGCGAGCGGCGGGAACCAGGCCCGATTCGAGCTTGGCGATGAGATCCTTGAGGCTGTCCGCCTGGCGCGCCAAGTCGGCGGCGCGCTGGCGTTCGGCATCGAGCGCCTCCTCGGTGACCGCTTGCTTCTTCTGCCGTTCGTCGATCAGCACGTTCATCCGCAACTGCTCGCGCCCGAGCAAATCGAGATCGTGCGAAAGATGCTCGTTTTCGCCGACGATTTCCTTGCGCACACTCAGGAGATCGGCGAGATCGCCGGCAAGCGCGTCGGACTGTGCACGCATCTCCGGCAGCACGGCGCCAAGCGTGATGGCGGTACGCACGGCTTTCAGTGCATCTTCGGGCTGCACGAGAAGCGCTGGCGGCGGCTGATGCCCGACGCGCTGCAGGGCCGCGAGGATTTCGACGATCACGGTACGGCGTTCGTCGAGCGATTTGCGGATCGAGCTTTCCTGATCGTCGAGCGGCTTTAAGCGCGTTCGCGTCGCGTCGATGTTGGCCTCGACGTCACGGATACGCGTGGCGGTGTCGATGAGTTGCTGGTTAAGCGCGCGCCGATCGTCGCCAATGGCGTCAATCTCGCGCCGCAGTTTCGCCTGGCTTTCCGCCGATGCGCGCTCCTGGGCGCGGACCGCGTCGAGTTCCTGATCGTGCCGCTTGAGGGTGTCGGCATCCGTCTGCGGCGGAACGGCCGGGGTTTCGGGCGCCGATTGGGGGGAAGGCGATGGAACTTGGCTTGCAGGCGCTTGTGCGGCGCCCGCGGGAAGTTGGCTGGGCGGAGTTTGCGCGAAAGCGGCCAAATCGGCGCCGAGCGGCAATAGAAAAGCCAACGCCGAGCCGAGCACAAGGCGCGGATCGGTGCGGCTCGATCGGCGGGGAATCATGTTGTCCAAGGGTAGACGCCAACCTCAGGAACGCAAGACAAAGCAGGCACGATGCGACCGGATTAAGACCTTGAGTGGCTCAATCCGTCACATATCGGTGAGGCGAGATTAAGAAAAATTAAGGCCGGTCAGGCCCGATGATAGGGATGACCGGCGAGAATGGTACCGGCACGGTAAAGCTGCTCGAGCAGCATGATGCGGGCCAGCTGATGCGGCCAAGTCGCGCCGCCAAAGGCGAGGCGGAGCTTGGCGCCCTCGACGAGGCTCGGCGCAAGGCCATCGGCGCCGCCGATAACGAAGCACACGGCCGCGCGGTCCTCCGCGCGCCATTCGCGCAGGAGGCCCGCAAGCTCCGAACTGTCGATGTTTTTGCCGCGCTGGTCGAGAACGACGACGATCGCTCCGGCGGGAATGATGTTGGCGAGCGCGATCGACTCCTCGACACGCCGGCGTTCGGCGTCTTGCGCACGGCTTTCACGAATTTCGACGATTTCAAAGTCGCGAAGGCCGAGATGACGTCCGGCCATTTCCGCGCGTTTGCGATACGACGCGGCGAGCTCGCGCTCCGGTCCTTGTTTGAGACGGCCGACGGCGGCAATGAGAAGGCGCATAGCGCGACACGCAGCGGAAAAGGTTCAAGGCAATGCCACGTCCCGTCGCCGGCCCGACTCTGGGCCAGCCCAACCACCTTCCTCGGCTCGCGAGCCACTTCTAGTGGAGCATGATCTTTTCGGAAAACCGGATTCCGCTTTTCCGGATCATGCTCTAGCTCGCGCGCTGCACCGGCCGGCTAGCCAACCACATCTTTTCAAGATTGTAGAAGGCTCGGACCTCCGGGCGGAAGACGTGAACGATCACATCGCTCGCGTCGATCAGCACCCACTCACAATGCGGAACGCCTTCGACTCGGGCGGCAACGCCGACTTTATGCAAATCCTCGACGATCCTGTCGGCGACCGAACCGACATGACGCTGCGACCGGCCGGAAGATACGACCATATAGTCGCCGATCGAAGATTTGCCCCGTAAGTCGATGGTGAGGGTGTCCTCCGCCTTCATATCGTCGAGGCGGGCGAGGACTAAACGAAGGATCTCCTCGGCGTCAGGACGCATTCTGGAGACCGGCTCGGGCGCGCGACGTTCGGCCCGAAGAGTTACAGGTGTGGACAGGGGTCCTTATCCTTTCGCTCCATATTCAGCACCGGCTATCGAGTCCGGGCTAGCACTAAGATAGGCACGCGGGGTTAACAGTTTCAACAGCCTTGCAAGCGTTTTTTTGATTCAACCGCTTGTCATCAATTGTCGTGCAAGGCTCGTGCCGCCCGTAGCGCCGTGGACGACAACGGCGATTTGAGGCCATGCAGGTAAATCCAGGCCGGGGGCTTTCGTTCCGGCAGCGTCCGCGCCGCCAATTCAGGCACGCGCGCATAGGCCAAAGCCGCGCCGGCGACACCGGCCGAGGCATAGAGGCTCGGGCCTAACCGGTCGACGACCGCGATCGGCAGGAGCGACGCGATACCGCGCCAGCGCTGCCAGCGATGAAAACTGCGAAGATTGTCGGCGCCCATGATCCAGACGAAATGCACTTGCGGGCAGCGCCGAACCAGGTAGCTCACCGTTTCATAGGTGTAGCGCGTGCCGAGCCGAGCCTCGAGATCGGTGACATCGATGCGCGGATGGCCCGCGAGCGCTTGCGCCGCAACGACCCGCGCCGCAAGCGGCGCCAAACCATGGGTATCTTTGAGCGGATTGCCGGGAGTGACGAGCCACCACACCCGATCCAGACCGATCCGCTTCATCGCCAGGAGACAAGCGGCGCGATGCGCCGCGTGAGGCGGATCGAACGTGCCGCCGAAAAGCCCGATGCGCATGCCGGGCGCGTTGGGGGGCAAGACGACGCGGGGTTTATTGGGAGCCTGTGCGTCAGCCGCACGCGGAAGCGGGAACTCGCAGTTCATGGCCGTCGGATACAACCTCCTCCCCACACGTCCGCCGACCGCAATTCGCGACACGTCGCGGCGGAGGAGACGAAAATTACGGCCGCGTTTGTCCGTTGCCGCGGATCCGGTACTTGAAACTCGTCAACTGCTCGACACCAACGGGACCGCGCGCGTGCAGCTTGCCGGTGGCGATGCCGATCTCCCCGCCGAAGCCGAACTCGCCGCCATCGGCGAACTGCGTCGAAGCGTTGTGCAGCACGATCGCCGAATCCACCTCGCGAAGGAATTTCTCCGCCGCGGCGCGATTTTCAGTGATGATCGCGTCGGTATGATGCGAGCCATAGCGCTCGATATGGGCGATCGCCGCGTCGACCCCGTCGACCACCCCCGCGGTCAGAATGGCGTCGAGATATTCGGTACCCCAATCGGCTTCGCGTGCCGGCTTGACGCGGCTGTCGACCGCCTGCACCGCGGCATCGCCGCGGATCTCGCAGCCGGCATCGATGAGCATGGTGATAAGCGGCTTGAGCAGCTTCGGCGCTCCGGCGCGATCGACAAGCAGGGTTTCAGCGGCCCCGCATACACCGGTTCGGCGCATTTTGGCGTTAAGCACAATGGCTTTCGCCATTGTCAGTTTGGCCGCCGCGTCGACATAAACGTGACAGACGCCTTCGAGATGCGCGAAAACCGCAACACGCGCCTCGTTCTGTACGCGTCCGACCAGATTCTTTCCGCCGCGCGGTACGATCACGTCGATCGCGCCATCTAGCCCGGCAAGCATCATGCCGACAGCGGCGCGTTCTCGTGTCGGCACCAGCGAAATGGCGGCGGCCGGCAGCTCGGCCTCGGCGAGGCCTTCAACCAGCGCGGCATGAATCGCGCTGGCCGAACGAAAGCTTTCGGAGCCGCCACGCAGGATTACGGCGTTACCGGCCTTCAGGCACAACGCGCCGGCATCGGCCGTGACATTGGGCCGACTCTCATAAATCACGCCGACAACGCCGAGCGGCACCCGCACGCGCTCGATGCGCATGCCGTTGGGACGCCGCCATGACTCCATTACGGTGCCGACGGGATCCTTGAGCTTGCGGATCACGTCGAGCCCAGCCGCGATAGCCTCGATCCTCTCGGCATCAAGCGCCAACCGGTCGAGAAAAGCGGGAGTCGCGCCTTTGGCCTTGGCTTCAGCAACATCATCCGCGTTGGCGACGAGAATCGCCGCTCGCGACTGACGGATGGCCTTGGCCATGGCGGCAAGCGCGCGATTCTTGCGTGACGCCGGCGCGAGCGCCAGCGCGTGCGCAGCCTTGCGCGCGTCGCGACCAATCTCGCGCATGGTCGCTTCGAGGGTGCCGGAGTTCCCCACCGCCTTGAGCGGAGCATTCATGACGTTGATCCGTCTTGCGTTCGGGGCTTCCTACCATGTTCGGCGAGGTCCGGCGAGGCGGCTCAACACCTCATGGTTGTCCACAGCACTCCACAGTCGTTCGCGGGACGGTCACAGAATCCGCGGAACGTACCGAAAGCGGACAGCGTTTCGCCCCTGAAATGCATAGAGGAGGGTGCCATGGGTCTTCCGATACATCGTACGCCCAGCCGGTTGCCGCGGCGGTTCCCGGTCGGGGCCACGTATGTGGTCGAAGGTTACGGCGGCGAGGCAGGTGATTTGCGCGTTATCGCACGCTACGTGGTTTTGCCTGGCGGGCGGCGGATCAATGTTCCGGCCGATCTTTCCAGCTTGAGATCGCCACGCGCGCTCCCTTTCCGGCGCAGGTCCAACTCCAAGCAATCTCAGGCTAAAGGCCGGATTGCGAGCGGCGGAAAAAATTCGCTGGTCGGCGAGGAACCGGTTAGCAGCCCCGGCGTTGACTGCATGGCGCCGGGCGAAGCCCCCAGCCCCTCACCCTCAATCACCCGGCGTTGAGCCCCGGCCGTGTCAAGCGGCCGGGGTTCTCTTATTCAAAAAGGCGGGGCCGGGTGTGGACCCATCTTTTCGGCAACCGCTTGAAAAACATCCGACCGAACAGCGGTTTGTTATTCGGGCCCGACGACCAAATCGTCGCGATGAACCATCTCCGCACGGCCGCTAAAGCCGAGAATTGAGGCGATGTCCGCGGACAGGCGGCCCCTGATTTTCTGCGCATCTTCGGCGTCATAGGCACAAAGACCGCGGGCGATTTCCGTGCCGTTGGGACCGCGGATGATCACCGCGTCGCCGCGAGCGAAACTGCCGTCGACGCCGACGACGCCGGCGGGCAGAAGGCTTTTGCCCCGCCGCAGCGCGGCTACCGCGCCGGCATCGATCAGGAGCGTGCCCTTGGGTTCGAGCGCGCCAGCAATCCATTTCTTGCGCGCGGTCACCGGATTCGCCGAGGTGAGAAACCACGTGCAGCGCGCGCCTTCGGCAATGGCGCGCAGCGGATGGTCGATGCTGCCCGAAGCGATGATCATATGCGTGCCGGCATTGGTGGCGATCCGCGCTGCTTCGATCTTGGTTTGCATGCCGCCGCGCGAGAGCTCGGAGCCGGCAGCGCCGGCCATCGCTTCGATCTCGGGCGTGATGCGCGGAACGCACGGGATGTGCCGCGCCGCGGCGTCCGTACTGGGCGGCGCGTCATAGAGTCCATCGTCGTCCGACAAGAGTACCAACAAATCGGCGCTCACCATGGTGGCGACGCGCGCGGCGAGCCGGTCGTTGTCGCCGAAGCGGATTTCGTTGGTCGCGACCGTGTCGTTCTCGTTGATGATCGGGATCGCGCGCCATTGCAGGAGCGTGTCGATGGTCGAACGGGCGTTGAGGTAGCGCCGCCGTTCCTCCGTGTCGCCAAGCGTCACCAGCACTTGGCCGGCAATGATGCCATGGCGCGACAGCGCCTCGGTCCATGTGCGCGCCAGCGCGATCTGACCCACCGCCGCAGCGGCTTGGCTGTTCTCGAGTTCGAGCGGACCGGCGGCGAGCTTGAGCACAGCGCGACCGAGTGCGATGGCGCCCGAAGAGACAACGAGGACGTCGCGCTTGTCGCGGTGAAATTCGGCAAGATCGGCGGTCAGCGAGGCCAGCCAGGATTCCTTGAGCCGGCCGGCCTGCGCATCGACGAGGAGCGAGGAGCCGACTTTCACGACGACGCGGCGGAAGTCGGCGAGCGCAGGTGTTTTCATGGCAAGGTGCGGAGCGATATCGAACGGAGGTCGTTACAGCTCCGCTTCGTGCTCCAATTGCGCCTTGTTCTCAAGGCAATAATAACCTGACAATCGGCTCACCAGCTTGCGGCGCTTCCAGTCGTTGAGGATGCGGCTGACATTCTCGCGCGCTATGCCCGCCATGGCCGCAATGTCGCTCTGCCCGATCTTCTGCCGGATGACAATGCGGCCGGAGCCAACATCCTGACCGAAATTTTCGGCGAGTTCGAGCAAAGTCGAGGCGACGCGGCCTTTAAGCGGCAGGAAACTCCCGGCGGCGACCACGATATCGGTCTCGCGTAAACGCGCGGCGAGAAGCCTGACCAGCGATTTGTAGACCTCGGGATGTTTTTGCGCGAACGTCTCGAACGCGGAGCGGCTGAGAAAACTCAATCCGGCCTCGCGTACGGCCACGACCGACGCCGAGCGTGTCCGACCGTCGATCATCGAAAGCTCGCCGACAATGGCGCCCGGGCCAAGAAAAGCGAGGATCCGCTCGGTACCGGAGCGCGACACCATCGCCACTTTGAGCAAGCCGTCGTCGATGCGATAGCAGCCGTCGCCGGGGTCGCCGGAGAGAAACAACACCTCATCGGCAGCGAGCCGCACCGGCTTAGCGCCGGCAAACAGATCCGTCGCGAGGCGTCCGGGCAAAGCCGATAGAAGGCTCGGGCCAGGACGGACACTTTTCGGCATGAGCCCTTTACCCCCTCGGCTCGGCCATCTGCAGCAAAGCATGCGGCAGCGATGGTCGCAATAAAACACGGCTGCAATAAAACATTGCTGCGATAAAAACCCGCCCGGACGCGAGGTCCGGGCGGGCCAGTCGACCCTTTTGGGGTCGCGGGTGGAGGGTTGGGGACCGAGATACCACCCCCTTGGGGTCGCCGCCGGCCGTCGAGGGGGTCGGGGGGGATGCGCGGCTCGCGCGGCGAACCAAGTCGTTAACGAAACCTTACCGGCATACCCCTGATGGCGAAGTGACCGCCATCACAGAAAGGATTATTTTATATAAGTATTTGATTCATATCATACTTTTTACTAACGGCCGTTTGAATCTCGTTGAATATCCGGCCGGCGATTAAGGCGCACGAACCTTGACGCCAGCGCGTTTCTCCACCGGCTGCACGACCGCGCTGATATCGGCATCCGGCCCGGCCTCGTCACAGGTGAGCTTAAGCAGCCGAGCAACCGCATCGATCACGTCCGTCGGAACGCCAAGCGCTTCGCGCTCGGCGAGAAAGAGATTCACGTCCTTCATCATCAGCCCGGCGGTGAAGCCGAGGTCGAACGTGCCTGGCAGAACGGCTTTGGCGAATTTGTCCTCGGTCGCTGTGTTGCGGCCGGTGCCGGCATTGATCACGTCAAGCATGAGCCGCGGATCGAGACCCGCTTTCATCCCCGTCACCATCGCTTCCGCCGTCGCGGTCATCGCCGTTGCCGACAGCACGTTGTTGACAAGCTTCATCGTCTGCCCGGCGCCGGGACGCTCGCCAAGGATGAAAATTTTGCCGATGACCGCCAGCGCCGGCTCGATCGCCGCGATCTCGGCGAGCGGACCGGACACCATCACGGCGAGCGTGCCTTTTTCAGCGCCGCGCACCCCGCCGCTCACGGGACTATCGATTTGCACGATACCGCGCGCGGACAATAGCTTGAAGATGCGCTGCGCCATCATTGCGCCGGTGGTCGAAAGGTCGACGAAGCGGCGGACGCGTTTGCCTTCGATAACGCCGTCTGGACCGGTCGCGACTTTGAGCACGACGTCTGGTGTCGGCAGGCTTGCCATGACCGTCTCGGCGGCATTGGCAACCTCCGCCGGCGAGCGCGCCGCTATCGCGCCGCGCGCTGCGAGATCGCCGATCGCTTCCTGGCGGGTGTCGTAGACGACGACGCGGTGCCCGGCCTCAAGCAGGCGGCGCGCCATGTGCGCGCCCATATTGCCGAGACCGATGAAGCCGATGTCCATGGCATTCTCCCACGATCATTCTGTGTTGACGGCGGCCGTCAAGAATTCTGACCGTACCCTTTCGGTATGCTCACCGAGCGCGGGTACCGGGCCATAGCGGCGCAACGTAGAGACGCGTCGTTCCGCCGGCGCCGGATATGACACCGGGCCGCTTGGCGTGGCGACGGTGATGCGGCGCAGATGCGGATGCTGTGCGAGGTCGGCCAGGCCGTTGACGCGCGCGAAGGCGATATCGGCGGCGGCTAGTGTTTGCGTCAGCGCTTCCACGTCGAGTGTGCCGAACTTTGCCGCCACTTTTCCGTCCGTCTCGGCGCGGCGCTTCACGCGTTCAACGTTGGTGGCAAATGCCGGATCCATCGCGAGTGCGTCATCCCCCAAAACCTTGCCCGCCAGCACGCGCCACTCACGATCACTCTGGATAGAAATGAGGACATCGACACCGTCGCGGCTGCGAAACGCGCCGTACGGCGCAATCGAGGTGTGAGCAAGCCCGGCGCGCTGCGGCGGCCTTCCGCCCTCTTGCTGCATGAGCGGGACCGCCATCCAATCGGCCATGGCGTCGAACATCGACACCGAAAGCTCGACACCTTCGCCGGTGCGCTGTCGTGCAATCAACGCCTCGAGGATCGCCTCGTAAGCGTTCATGCCGGTGGCGATATCGACGACGGACGTACCGACACGCGACGGCTCGTTGGTGCCGGTAATCGAGGCCAGCCCCGATTCCGCCTGGATCAGCAGGTCATAAGCCTTGCGCGTGGCAAAGGGCCCGCTCTCGCCGAAGCCTGAAATCGAGCAGCAGATCAGCTTAGGGTGCTCGCGTCGCAGCCGCGCGACGGGAAAGCCAAGCTTGTCGATCGCGCCGGGCTTCAGATTCTGCACGAACACGTCGGCACGCTTGATTATTGCAGCAAGGAGCTCCTTGTCCTCAGCCTTGGCGAGATCGAGCACGACGGATTCCTTGCCGCGGTTGAGCCAGACGAAATAGCTGCACTCGCCATGGACGAGTTCGTCGTAGCCGCGCGCGAAGTCGCCTTCGGGCCGCTCGATCTTGATCACGCGCGCGCCGGCGTCCGCGAGGCGGCAGCTGCACATCGGCGCGGCGACCGCCTGTTCGAGCGACACGACGAGAAGACCGGCGAGAGGCGGGGTCATTCAATACGACCTCGGTAATCCCAGCACGTGCTCGGCGACGTAGGACAGGATGAGATTGGTCGAGATCGGCGCCACGGTATAAAGCCGGGTCTCGCGGAACTTGCGCTCGATGTCGAATTCTTCGGCGAAGCCGAAGCCGCCGTGGGTCTGCACGCACATGTCGGCCGCCGCCCAGGAAGCCTCGGCGGCAAGGTGTTTCGCCATGTTGGCTTCGGCGCCGCAGTCCTTGCCCGCTTCGTACAGCGCCGCCGCCTCGCGCACCATCAATTCGGCCGCGCGCATGCCGATGTAGGAGCGCGCAATGGGGAATTGAACGCCCTGGTTCTGCCCGATCGGCCGGCCGAACACCACGCGCTCGCGCGCATAGGACGCTGCTTTGGCGATGAACCACTTGGCGTCGCCGATGCATTCGGCGGCAATGAGAATGCGCTCGGCATTCATGCCGGAAAGGATGTAGCGAAAGCCGTCGCCCTCCACGCCGATGAGATTATCGGCCGGCACCCGCACATTCTCGAAAAAAACTTCAGTGGTGGCGTGATTCATCATGGTGCGGATGGGTCTGATGGTCAGCCCATTATTCTTCGCCTCGCGCATGTCAACGATGAATACCGAGAGGCCCGCGGTTCGCGATTTCGCCTGTTCGCGCGGCGTGGTGCGTGCAAGCAGCAGCATGAGATCGGAATGCTCGGCGCGCGAGGTCCAGATTTTCTGGCCGTTGACGATGTAGTGATCGCCGTCGCGGGTCGCCGTGGTGCGCAGGCTCAGCGTGTCGGTCCCGGACGTCGGCTCCGTCACGCCAAAGGCCTGCAGCCGCAATTCGCCGCGAGCGATGCCGGGCAGATAGCGTCTTTTTTGCTCGGTACTGCCGTGCCGCAGAACCGTTCCCATCGTGTACATCTGCGCGTGGCAGGCCGCGCCGTTGCAGCCCGACGCCTGGATTTCCTCCATGATGGCGGCGGCCGCATTCATGGTCAGCCCGCTGCCACCATACTCCTCCGGAATGAGGGCTGCGAGAAAGCCGGCTTTGGTCAAGGCCGCGACAAATTCCTCCGGATAGGCGCGTTCGCGATCGAGACGCCGCCAATATTCGCCGGGGAAATTTGGGCACAGCGCCCGCACGGCCTCGCGGATCGGCGCGAGGTCGGCGGCTTCCGTCACGACCTGACCTCCGCGCGGCCGTGATTGATGGCGATCACGTCGCGTTCGACGACGCGCGCGCGAAAGCTCACCACCGCGCCGTCGCGCCACATCTCGGTGCGGATGGTCTCGCCGGGAAAGACGGGGGCGGAAAAGCGGCAGGAGAACGAGATCAGCCGCGCCGGATCGTAGCCGCATATCGTCTTGAGCAACGCGTGGCCGGAAACTCCGAACGTCCCTAAGCCGTGCAGGATCGGCCGATCGAAGCCCGCGGCCCTGGCCACGGCGGGCTCGGCATGCAGCGGGTTATAATCGCCGCTCAAGCGGTAAACCAGCGCCGCCTCTGGGCGGGTGCCGAAATCGCAGACCGCATCCGGCGCGCGCGTTGGCAGCGGATGGGGCGGTGGCGTCTGACGCGGCGGACCGCCGAAGCCGCCATCGCCGCGGCAGAAGATCGTTTGCGTGACGGTCGCGATCAAATCTCCGCTCGCTTTGTCATTGATCTTGCGTTCGGTCAGGAGGAGCGCACCCTTGCCGACGCCCTTGTCGATCACCTCGACGATTCGGGTGTGGCCGACCACGGCGCCTTGCCCTGTAAGCGGCCGGTGCAGCGTGAAGCCCTGTTCGCCGTTGACCACCATCACCCAGTTGATGCCGGTGTTGCGATCGCGCACCAACGAACCGTTATGCCCGATCACGGTGGCCATCGTCGGTAGAACTTTCAGGTTCTTTTCATAGACGAAGGCGAGTTCGTCCTCGTTCATCGGGTCATGGCCGAGCCCGACGCCGAGCGCGTAGAGCATGCAGTCCTTCGCTTCGTATGCCTGCTCGGCAGGTTCGATTTCGAGTCCCATCAGCTTGTCGTAGACAATGGTCATCGGTTCACACCGGATCCCACGAGAACACTTCGGGCGATCGTTCGAGCGGCGTAAACGAAGTGGCAAACGCGCCTTTGAGTTGCTCCGCAAGCTTTTGCGGCGTCCAGCCGTCGGAGCGATGCAATGTGCGGATCGGCCGGTTCTGGTTGAAGAGGTAGATCTCGTTATGGCGCGCCGAAAGAATCTGACCGCTGATGCCGTCGGCCCGGTCGGAGGCAAGGTAGACAACGAGCGGCGCGACTTTGTCCGGCGTTACCTGGCTGGCCCTGGCGACGCGCGCCTTCTCATCGTCGGTTTCGGCCGGGATCGATTGCACCATGCGGGTCCAAGCGAACGGCGCTACGCAATTCGAGCGCACGTTGAAACGCGCCATATCGAGCGCGATGCCGCGCGACAGCCCGACGATGCCGAGTTTTGCCGCCATGTAATTGGCCTGGCCGAAATTACCGATAAGTCCGGAGGTCGAGGTCATGTGTACGTAGCTGCCCGAATTCTGCTCCCGGAAATGCGTCGCGCAGGCACGACTCATGGCGAAGCTGCCGTTGAGGTGGACGCTGATCACGTCCGACCAGTCGGACCAACTCATGCGGTAGAAGATGCGGTCGCGCAGGATGCCGGCATTGTTGACGAGAATGTCGGCGCGGCCGAAAGCGTCGAGCGCCGACTTCACGATCTTCTCGGCGTTAACCGGCTCGGCGATCGACAGCGTCGAGGCGATCGCCTGGCCGCCGGCCTTTTCGATTTCGTCGACGACCGCTTGGGCCGGTCCGGCGTCGGTGCCGGCGCCTTCAAGGCTCGCGCCGATGTCGCAGACCACGACGCGGGCGCCCTCCTCCGCCATGAGCAACGCGATAGCGCGCCCGATGCCCCGCCCTGCGCCAGTGATGATGGCGACTTTGCCGTCCACGATCCCTGGCATTCGATCCTCACGTTTCATTTTCGCCCCGCTTCGCGGGGGCGGGAAAGAACAACTATTGCCCCCAAACTTCCTGGGCAACCTCGACGATCATGCGCAGCTTCGCCCATTGTTCTTCCTCGGCCAGGATATTGCCTTCCTCGGTCGAGGCGAAGCCGCATTGCGGCGACAGGCAGAGTTGGTCGAGGCCGGTGAACTTTGCCGCCTCTTCGATCCGGCGCTTGATCGCGTCCTTGGATTCGAGCGCGCCGCTCTTCGTCGTCACCAAACCGAGCACCGCGAGCCGGTCCTTCTTCAACCGCTTGAGCGGCTCGAAGCCGCCGGCGCGCGCGCTGTCATATTCCATGAAATAGCCGTGCACCTTGATCCGGTCGAAGAGGACTTCCTGCATCGCGTCGTATCCGCCCTCCCCCATAAAAGTCGATTTATAGTTGCCGCGGCACAAATGCATGGTGACCGTCATGTCGGACGGGATGTCCGATATCGCCACATTGATAAGGTCCGCATAGGCCACCCCGAGATAGTCCGGATCGTCGCCGCGATCCGTCATTTGCTGGCGATATTTTGGATCGCACAACATGGCGATGAAGACCTCGTCGAGTTGCAGATAGCGGCAACCGGCATCGGCGAACGCGCGCACCGCTTTACGGTACGCCTGGCCGAGATCGTGAAAGAATTCATCGAGGGTCGGATAGATCGCCTTGTCGATCGGCGTCCGCACCGGGCGGCCATAAAGCGCCGACGGCGCCGGAATTGTCATTTTCGGCGTGCGCTGCGTGTGCGCCTTGAGGAACTTGAAATGTTCGAGCATCGGATGACCGGAAAAGCCGAGCTTGCCGGTAACGCGCACCCCTTCGTTACGGGTCGTCACCGCCGCAAAGGCAATCCCCGTGTTCATGACGTGGCGCTCGACGCCATCGAGCCCCCAGAGGAAATCGAGATGCCACCACGAGCGGCGGAATTCGCCGTCGCTGATGGATTGCAGGCCAATTGATTCCTGCTTTTTGATGATGCCCTCGATCGCGCGATCTTCCACTTCCCGCAGCACGGCGGCTGTGATCTCGCCCTTGGCGTGGCGCTCACGCGCCGCCTTCAGCACGGCGGGCCGCAACAAACTGCCGACATGATCGGCGCGGAACGGAGGCTTGGTTCGCAGCATGATTCTATTTTCCCCAGATTTCCTCGGCGACCTCGACGATCATGCGCAACTTCGCCCATTGCTCGTCCTCGCCGAGTACGTTGCCTTCTTCGGTCGATGCAAAACCGCATTGCGGCGACAGGCAGAGCTGATCGAGCGCCACATACTTCGCCGCTCGATCGACGCGGCACTTGATGTCGTCACGGCTTTCGAGCTGTCCGGACTTGGTGGTGACGAGGCCGAGCACCACCGTCTTGCCCTTCGGTACGAAGCGCAACGGCTCGAAGCCGCCCGCGCGGTCGCTATCGTATTCCATGAAGTAGCCGTGCACCTTGATCGCGTTGAACAGAATCTCGGCGACCGGCTCGTAACCGCCGCTGGCGACGAAACTCGAGCGGAAATTGCCGCGGCACAGATGCATGGTGATGGTCATATCGGGCGGAATATCGGAAATCGCCGCGTTGATCATGTCGGCATAGATTGCCGGCAGCGTCTCGGGATCTTCGCCGCGCGCGGTGATCTGCCCGCGCAGTGACGGATCGCATAGATAGGCGAGGTTGACTTCGTCGAGCTGCAGGTAACGGCAGCCGGCGTCGGCGAACGCGCGCACCACCTTTCGGTAGGACTGACCGAGGTCGCGATAAAACTCCTCCATCGCGGGGTAAATTGCTTCCGGCACGGCATCACGGCCATAGCGGAAATGCAGCGACGACGGCGATGGAATCGTCAGCTTCGGCGTTTGCTTGGTGAGCGCCTTGAGGAACTTGAAATGCTCGATCATGGGATGCGGTTTGTACCCGCCGAGCTCGCCGATGACGCGGAGCAAGATCGGCCGCGGCTGTGGGCCCTGAAATTTGATCTTGCGCTCGCCCATATAGGATTCGACGCCCGCGAGCCGCTCCAAAAAGTCGTAATTCCATGACGTGCGGCGGAACTCGCCGTCGGTGATCGACTTCAGCCCCACGTCTTCCTGTTTGCGGATCACATTCGCGATCTCGCGATCCTCAACCTCTCTGAGCGCTTCGGCAGTGATTTCGCCGCGTGAACGCTTGTCCCGCGCTTGCTTCAGCGCGGCCGGGCGCAACAGGCTGCCGACGTGATCGGCGCGAAAAGGCGGCTCAGTACGCGGCATGCATTAACCCCACACTTCATCAGCAACTTCGACAACCATGCGCAGCTTGGCCCATTGCTCGTCCTCGCTGAGAACGTTGCCTTCTTCGGTCGAAGCAAAACCGCATTGCGGCGACAGGCAAAGCTGATCGAGCGCCACGTATTTGGTCGCCTCCTCGATGCGGCGTTTGATATCGTCCTTCTGCTCCAGCGCGCCGCTTTTCGAAGTAACGAGACCGAGCACGAGCTGTTTCTTTCCCTTCGGAAAGAACCGCAGCGGTTCAAAGCCGCCGGCGCGCTCGCTGTCGTATTCGAGAAAATAGCCGTCGATATAGACTTCATTGAACAACCGCTCCGCGAAGGGCTCGTAGCCGCCCTCGGCGATCCAGGCCGAGCGGAAATTGCCGCGGCAGGAATGCAGGGTGACGGTCATGTCAGCAGGCCTGCCTTCGAGCGCGCGGTTGATCATGCGCGCGTAGGCGGCGGGGAGTTTTTCCGGCTCGTCGCCGCGCTCGCGCGAATGGGCAAGCTCGCGCTCGTCACACATCATCGCCCAGGTGGTGTCGTCGAACTGGAGATAGCGACAGCCCGCGTCGTAAAAGGCGCGTACCGCTTTGCGAAAGGCGGTGGCTACGCCCTCGAAAAAGGGTTCGAGATCGGGATAGACCTCTTCACTGATCGCGCACCTGCCGGGGCGAAAATGCAGCATGCCGGGCGCCGGAATGGTCATTTTTGGAATGACGTGCGCATGTTCTTTGACAAAGCGGAAATCTTGGATGTGCGGATGCGTGGAGAAACCGACGCGGCCGATGGTGCGCACACTCTCGGCCTTGGTTTTCACGCCGTGAAATATGATGCCTTCGCCAACCTGGTAAAGCTCGACGCCATCCAGACCTTTGAGGAAATCGAATTGATACCATGAGCGGCGAAACTCGCCGTCAGTGGCGAGCTTCAGCCCGATTTCCTCCTGCTTCCTGATCGCCCTTTCGATCTCCCGATCTTCGATCGCGCGCAGCGCGTCGGCCGTGATCTCGTTGCGCTCGCGTTTGGCGCGCGCCTCTTTCAGTGCCGCCGGCCGCAACAAGCTGCCGACATGGTCGGCGCGAAATGGCGGCGTGGTTCGTTGCATTCGTTTCCTCCTGTTGGGCTGCTTCACTTTTTTCTTGCTCGTAGGCGTGAAGTTCTCGGCGGGCCGGGTGGGATTTAGCAAGGCGCGGCAGCGGGTGTAAATCCCATTGCGCGAGCGCCGGCCTGCATGACACTTATTGTCCGCCATCGCCGGACTAACTGGATCAGGCTCGCGCATGACGACGGGAGAGGAAACACGATGCAGCCCACACTCGGCCTCTACGAAGATGTGCTTGCAAACGATGCTGAGTTCGCCCTGCCGGCGCTGCCGCGCATGATTTTCGTGGTGCATGGCTCGATCGCCGCCGCCGATCGGGTGTTGCGCGACGACGAGGGTTTTGCCGGCGAAGGCGCGGTGCGGCTCAAAGCCGGCAGTGGCGGCGCAACGGTTTGGCGGTGGGAGTTTGCTGCAGGCGATATCGGCTCGACGGCTGGCAGGGGCGTGGTTTCGCGGGAAAAGCTTTCCGCGCGTCTCGACATTTTGCCGAAGGGCGAACTGCTTTTGCGGGGGGACAGCGTTGCGTTTCCGCCGGGTGGCTGCGCGTATCGGCACCGGCATCAGGGGCCGGGCATCCGCTGCCTGATCGATGGC
>Ga0187860_1001387_pt1 | contig 21459 bp, 21 predicted proteins | sample June2016WEW_10_4_FD_132981 | JGI IMG/M metagenome (GOLD analysis project Ga0187860, IMG submission 132981) | Peatland microbial communities from SPRUCE experiment site at the Marcell Experimental Forest, Minnesota, USA - June2016WEW_10_40 | ecosystem: Environmental > Terrestrial > Soil >...
ATCACTCCCCTGTTGGAGCGTTACCGCCCCTGGTTCCAGCTTTTTTGGGTGCGTAGCGACGCTGCCTTTGCCAACCCGGAAACCTACGAGTATTGCGAAGAACAGCGTATGACTTATTTCATTATAAAATAACAAAATATTGATGGAATATATGTGCTCTTTGGTGGACAGCCCCGCCGCTTTCTCGGTCTTTTATTGGCTTCCTCTTGCCCCCACGCCCATGGGGGTGAAGTTTCCTCGGTTATCGCGCCGGGGGCGCAGGCTTACCCCCAGCGTCAACGGCCCTGGGGAATAGGTTCGTCTACTTTGGCCAGCCACGGCCATGACCGGCCCCGGCGTCCACCATGCGCCAGCTGCGCGCCCCGGTCTTCCCACAGGCGCTATCGATGACCGTATAGATTTTCGGCCCCGAAACCAAAACCCGGTGATAGGAGTCCCGTCCCCCTTGCTCAACATTATCTGTGCGGAAATTTTTGAACTTTTCCAAGAGAATGCCATCAAGCTCTGAGAGACAGCTATGGTTTGGATATGGGAAGTTTTCAGGATTTGAATAAGTTTCCAGTCATAGCAGCCTTCTTCTTCTGCAAGAATTAAGACTTCCGTGGTATGGGAGGGCGGAGCCGCCACAGTACCACTACAGCGATATCGCGTCCAGCTTTATAAAATATTATTTCTGGGCCGGTTATTTCTTTGCTGCATAAAAAGATAACCTAAGATTAGGACTAGAAATAAGATGAGCGCGATAATGGAAATAAGATAAAGATGGGAGTGGATCTTAAACCACTGTTTCCCTAAGTAGAAGCCGATAGAGAGAAAGCTCATAGACCACAAAAAGGCGCCCGCATAGGCATACCTGGCGAACACCTGTAACTCCAATTTCGAAGTTCCTGCCACAAATCCGGTAAAATGTCTGACCCCGGGGATAAAATAACCGATAACCAGGGTCCATTTACCTATTTGGTTAAACCAGTCATGTACCTGATTGATTCTATCTTGGTCAATGTGAATGACTCGACCATATCTCTCAACCAGATGAAGGCCCACGGTGCGCCCTAGGAAATAACTGAGGCTGATGCCGCAGACGCTGCCCAAGAAGGCGGTGATTATTGTGGGAAAGGGCTGCAATATTCCTTTAAAAATGAGATATCCCACAAAGACCAAAATAACTTCATCGGGCAATGGCACTCCCGCAATGCCCAACATCAACAAACCAAAAATAGCAAAATTCCCATATTGCGTAATCCAATAAAGGAACTTATCTAAATAGATCGGCCATTCCATTTCTCAACCACTTTTATTGGGAATTACATCGCTTTAATTACATCAGTGGACCGACATTCTTTATAGGGGAGCAAGAATCACCACCGGGTGTTGATCTTGTTTCATTTAAACACCTAACGGCGAGAATTGCAAGGAACCATTCCTATCATAGGGAGGGTTTATATGTCCTGCTTCCCTTCCGTTCAAATTTGGGCCGTTTCCGGGATCTCTACCCCATGGGTTTGTGGCAAAAATCGGTGAGCCTTACCCTGGTCTATGAGCCGGGCTTTTGCCTCGGGAGATAGCCGCCGTTTCTTCCTGGCCCCGGCAATCTCCGCCACAATGTGAACAGCCTCAAGCGAGAAATAAATCACCGCCTCACCGTCAAAGTGGAAGTCCGGTCGCACCCCCGGCATATCCTTTATAGCTGCATATACCGTCCTGGCGTTCTTGGGCCTAGAGGTGGAAAGTTGCAGGATAAGGGGTTCCAGGGAATAAACCCCGATGAAACAGTCTTCACTATGGCAAGGGATTTCCTCATATCATATCATATCCGGTCAGGGGAGCGGACTTCTGGGCATTGCCCTCAAGAATAACAATGTCAACCCTTATAAAAATTTTATGCTGGACCTGCTTACTTATGTGGGGATCGCGGCTGCGGTGATCGCGGTCTCCGGTTATCTCGGCTTTTATCTGGCCCAGGCGAACCCGCTGATCCCCCACGTCGAACCGGAAACGGTGATGATTGCCGTTATGACCATGGTCACCATCGCCAATTTTCTTACGGTGGCTATCCGCAAGAATGAAAAGGACCGGTGGCAATATCTTTTCTACGGATTGCTGTTGCTGGGGGGATATTTTTTACTGCTCTGCCTTCCCGGGAACCATATGTTCCAGAAGACCCTCGAGTTTTTCTACGAGATCCCCCATCTTCAGGCGCAATCCTGGGGATTAATCCTGCCGGTGGGTCTGGGGGGCTCCCTGCTGCTGGTGCTGGTGGAAAAATTACGGGGGCGGCTGCTGGCGGCCGCCTAGGGAGTCCCTGGGGCTGGCTCGGCCCCGCCGCTGGAGGCGGCCATGGGCCGCCCTGGAAAACTATTGAAAACTCGGCGAAATTTATGCTATCCTGCCTCCCAAGAGAATATTTGGCTGCAAAAAGAGGAAGCTCTCCGGGGTTAAACCCGGAAAAATTTTTTGTTTTTTTTTTTTGTTAGGACCGCCAAAACCATTTTTGGAATTTTTTTTTAGTGAAAGCCCGGGTGAGCTGCATAATTCCGGACAATTCAAACAAGGATATGCCGCTTCGGCCGGCGGCCTTGAGCGCCCGGTGGTGAGAAGCTCGATTCCAGGTCTTTCGGAGGCGCCCAACCATTGCGCTCTCTCAGCATCCGCACCTATCTGCTGCTGTCCTATCTGGCGCTGATTCTGCTGCTCACCGTGGGGGTATGGGCCATCGCCGAGCCTGGCATGCTGTTGCCGGGCCATTTCCTGAAGACCGCCGCGGCCCAGGAAACCCCTCGGCCGCAGGTGAGGTTCATTCCCCAGTGGCAGCCCCAGGCCCAATTCGCCGGATATTATGTGGCCTATGAAAAGGGGTTCTATCGGGAGCGGGGCCTGGAGGTGGAGATCTTGCGGGGCGGGCCGGAATGGCCCCCCTCGGAGATGCTGAACGGGGGCCGCGCCGATTTCGGCACCTTGCAGCTCGCCGCCGGCATTGTTCGCCGGGCCCGGGGCCTCAAGCTGGTGAACGTCTGCCAGTTGGCCCAGCATTCGGCCCTCATGCTGGTGGCCAAAAAATCCAGCGGCATCAATAACCCTCAGGATATCAACGGCAAGAAAGTGGGCCTCTGGGGCGAGGACTTTCAAGGCCAGATAGATGCCTTTTTCCGCAAGTTCAATCTTAAGGTGCAGACCGTCCCCCAGGGGACTACCCTGAACCTCTTTTTGCGGGGCGGCGTGGAGGTGGCTTCGGCCATGTGGTACAACGAATACCACTTACTCCTCAACACCGGCCTGAACCCGGAGGAATTGACCACTTTTGCCATGGCCGACTACGGCTTCGATTTCCCCGAAGACGGCATCTATTGCCTGGAGCAGACTATCAAGGATAGACCCCAGGTATGCCGGGCCTTTGTCCAGGCCAGCATCGCCGGCTGGCAATATGCCTTTGCCCACCCGGAAGAGGCCCTGGACATCGTCATGAAATACGTGGATGCCGCCCACGTGCCCACCGACCGGGTGCACCAGGAGTGGATGCTGGAGCACCTGCGGACCATGATCCTGTCCCGCGGACCCGGGGGGCCCATCGGGGGCCTGGAGCGGGAAGACTACTACCGGACGGCGGAAGCCCTGAAGATGGACGGGACCATTAAGGCTATTCCCAATTTTTCCCAGTTTTATCACGATTGCGCCAATGCCGATAAAAAATAGAAGCCTGGCCAGCCAACTCATCTTTTTTATCCTCACCAGTGTGGCGGTCATCTTCCTTACCGCCTCCATCTATAGTTATTACGCCTCCGAGGAGGGCATCGTCCGCCGGGCCTCCGAGAACGCCCGGCACCTGAGCCACGAAACCGTTTTCCGCATAGAGGTGATCCTGCGGGGGGTGGAGAAGATCTCTTCGAACCTGGCGGCCACCCTGGAACATCTGCCATGGCAGGAGCAAAACCTGGTGCCCTTGCTGCGGACTGCCGTGAGCAACAATAAGGAGTTGTTCGGCCTGGGCATCGGATTTGAACCCTATGGCCATAACCCCAAATCTTTATATTTTTTGCCGTACGTTTTCCGCAGTGGTGATCAACTCCGGATGAAAATGCTGGGAGGCGAATCTTACCGCTACTTTTACCTGGATTGGTATCAAATTCCCCGGGAGCTGGGGCGACCTCTCTGGAGCGAGCCGTATTTCGGCGCCGGCAACGTTATCGAAGCCACCTATTCCGTGCCTTTCTACCGGGAAAAGGATGGACGCCGGGAAATGGCCGGGGTGGTTTCAGCTGATATCTCTCTCATGTGGCTGAAAGACATCGTCTCCGCAGTGAAGATTTACAAAACCGGTTACGCCTTTCTCCTCTCCCAAAACGGCATGTTCGTCACTCATCCGGAGCAACGGTTGATCATGCGGGAGAGCATTTTCAGCCTGGCGGAGGCCAGGAACGACCCCAGGATACGGGAAGTGGGGCGGGACATGATCCGGGGCGGCGAGGGTTTTGTGCCCATCCCGCGATCCCTTATCGGCAAGAGGTCCTGGCTCTACTATGCCCCCGTGCCGGACACCGGCTGGTCCCTGGGGGTGATCTTCCCGGAGGCGGAATTATTCGCCGACGCCCACCGTCTGCTGCGCCGCAGCGCGGCTGTCGCGGTCCTGGGTCTGGGCATTCTGGCCGCGGTGATCATTGTCATCTCCCGGAGGATCACCCGGCCCCTGCGGCTTCTGGCCCGGAAGACCGCGGACATCGCCCACGGCGACTTCACCGCCACCGTGCCGGAAACCGGGACCAGAGAGATCGCCCATCTGGCCGGTTCCTTCAACCGCATGGGCCGGGAACTCACCGATTATATGGAGAAACGGGACTTCATCCGGGACACCTTCGGGCGCTACGTCACCCCGGAAGTGGTCAAGAGACTGCTGGAGTCCAAAGAGGCCCTGGAGATGGGGGGCGAGACCCGGGAAGTCTCCCTGCTCATCTCGGACCTGCGGGGCTTTACCGCCCTGACTGCGGACATGGAGCCGGAGGAGATCATCGCCTTCCTCAATCGTTACCTGGGCAAGATGATCGAGATCCTCCTGGATTACCGGGCGGTGATCGACGAGATCCTGGGGGACGGCATCCTGGCCTTCTTCGGGGCTCCGGAGCCCCTGAAAGACCACCCGGTGCGGGCGGTGGCCTGCGCCATGGCCATGCAGGCGGCCATGGATGGGGTCAATTCCCTGAACGAAGCCGATGGCATGCCCATCCTGGAGATGGGCATCGCGGTTAATACCGGCACGGTGGTGGTAGGCAACATCGGCTCGGAGCGCCGTAGCAAGTACAGCGTGGTGGGAGCCCACGTCAACTTCGCCAGCCGCATCGAATCCTTTGCCCTGGGGGGGCAGGTGCTCATCAGCGCCGCCACCTACGAGCGGGTCAAGGACCTGGTGCAGATTGGGGACGTCCTTCAGGCAGAAATGAAGGGCATCCCGGGCAAATCCACCCTCTACGAAGTGCGCGCCATAGGCAGCCCCCACAATATTCAGCTCAAGACCAGGCGGCAGACCCTGGTGACGCTGCCGGAACCCGTTCGGATCCACCTGCTCCGCATGCGGGAAAAGGTGGTGGTCAGCAGCAATGAGGAGGTGTGGGTCACCCATCTCGGTGAGACCGCGGTCCGGGTGGCCTTTGAGGGGGACCTGGTGGAATGGGAGGACGTGCGCCTGCAGATGTTGAACCGAAAGGGGGCGCCGGTTCCCGGGAAGGTCTACGGCAAGGTGACCCAGGTGCAACCCAGGGCGGCAGGAGGCCTGGAAGCCACCATCCGCTTCACTTCGGTGGCGCCGGAGGCCTATCAAATTATTCGTCGGACTCTGGATGCCGCCGCGCCGCCGGAGGCCCGGTAAGGCGAGATGGCCAAGAATAGAGGATTTGGAATAAAGGGAGGCAGGAGGAAGGCGGTCACAGGAAATTAGACCCAGCACCCGGTTGATTATGGCTTACCGCTTCGGGTCGATCAAAATTGGGAGGAAAATCGATTTGCTGAGAAACGTCTTAATCGGGTTTGTGCTCCTAGCCATGATATCGGTGAGTGTCGCCTTCGGGGCGGATACCAGGCAGCAGAAAGATGCCCTGGCTGCGGCAGAAAATTGGCTTCCTATGATCGATCATGGAGAATATGCAAAAAGTTGGAAGGAAGCGGCTGAATATTTTAAGACGGTAATCACGGAAGGGGAGTGGGTGCAATCGATGCAGGAAGTACGGAAACCACTTGGTAAACCAATTTCGAGAGAAGTAAAGAGCCTGACTCCGAAGACATCTTTTCCCAATACCCCTTAGGGGAAATATGTCGTCATTCAGTTTGAGACCTCCTTTGAAAAAGGAAAATCTGGACTTGAGACTGTAACTCCACAGCTTGAAAGTGATGGTAAATGGCGAGTAGCAGGGTATCACATTCAATGGCAATAGTTTGAATTTTATAAATATTTCTATATAAATGCATTTTTAAAGTTAGATTCTTGAAATAGATTCCTCAAAATAGTCAGGCCCTCACCTGCATTAAAATCATTATACCGCTTTTCTTGATGACGCTTTTTTCGGCGCCGCATCCTATGCTTTAGGGGATTTTTTTGCAGGCAAGAGGTCCCCAAAACCTTTTTTGGTTGCGGTGGTCCCGGGTGAGCCGCATAATCTCGAATAAACCTGAGAGGTGCTGAATGCCGAACAAATATTTCAAGCTTACTGCTCGAGTGAGCAGCTCGAATCCTCAGGCTATTAGACCGGTTCTCGAGAACCTGATCACCCAAGGCAGCGTGCAAGAAGTGAAGGAGGAGTTCCAGGTCGAGGCTGGGATGGAAGGAGAAAGCGCAAAGGAATTAAACCGCTTTCTGCTATCTTCGTTGAGGAGAGTCGAGAAAAGGACAAGGCTTCGTGCCGAATGGACCTCTGACGACGGCATAACCCAGAGGTTCTTTGATTATGTGCTGAAGAGCACCCGTAAGAGCGAAAATGAGGTCAAGGCCTAGAGGCAGGCGCGGGAATGGTTAAATTTCAGCGTCCAGGGCCAGTTAGCAGCCCTATGGGGGGCGGCGTAGTTGTCCCAGCATCGTCTTCAACGGGGTCAGTCCGGGGAAGGTAATGTCATCGGCGTACCCCTTTTTAGCCAGATAGACCCCGTTGCCCTGCAAGACCGCCACGGTTTCCTGGACTCGTTCTCCACCACCCGGTCATGCATCAGGCCTCAAGCCCCTTCCAGATACTCAGTTATCTTTTCCTCAACCCTCTCCATGGAGAATGATGCCAGCCCAGAAATAGGGGTGGGGTTCTTTGGCCCGCACTGCCTGGCGGGCGACCTTTAACGCCTCAATCTTGGACTTCCCCTCCTTCAAGGCCTTATAAAACTCCGAGTAAAACTTCATGGATTCATCCACCGGGATGTTCCACAGGGAAACCATGACGCTACGCGCCCCCGCTTGCTGGAAGGCCCGGGCGAAGTTGAGCACTCCTTCCCCCTGCATCACCCGACCCACCCCGGTCATGCAGGCGGCCAGGGTCACCACCTCCGCGTCCAGCTTGAGTTGCAGCACCTCGGGGGACTTCATGTAGTGCTTGGCGAAATGGCGCACACAACGCAGGTAATCACTCTGGGTGTGATGGCTGTAGGCCTTGAGGAGCAAATCCCCTTCCATCCGGTCGTGTAGCTTTCCCATCATTTTCCTCCTGGTTTGGGTTTAAGGAGAAAACTACACGTAACTATCTGGGGATACGAGAAAAAAGGTGGGATTTTGCTTCAGAAAGGACTGCGTTCTAAGACTGGATTAACACAACAGAGCCGCGCGGACTACTATCCACGCGAAGCGTTTAGTTCATGATCTCGATATAGGAAGATTTTGGATTCCTGATAATTCCTGAAAAATAGCAGTGATCGGCCATTTCTCGACCGCTGAGCCCCATCAACCAGGGAAAAACCAGGCACTGGAACAGGTGACCCGGCTCTTGTGGGACAGGTACAATCCCAGTTATGTCTGTCCTCTTTGCCATCGGCGGCGGGCTCGGCGCCGTCGCCATGTATTTCTTCGTCCGCCGGGCCCGGCGCTGGGAGCGCTTCAACGTCTGACTATCCGGCCGCTGCTTTTCCAGGAGAACCCCGTACCAAGGCTTGCATAACTACGCTCAGAATGACCGTTCCAGAACCTTTAGAAGATTTTCCACCGCCTGATAGAACTCCCCTGGGGCGGCTCCGGGTGACCATGCAGAAACAGGGTTTCATCAAAAAAACCTTGACAAAATTAATTTTTCCACTATTTTTGGAAACAAAGGAAGGAGCACTGCCATGAAGAAATTGATTTTGCTGATCATTTTGTTAGCCTTGTGCGTCTGTAGCGTCGTGGCGGCTTACAGTCCCGGCAATGTGACCCCGATTTTCCAGGATAAAGATTAACCCGCAAGGCCAACGACAAGAAGAATTTTTTCGGAACTGCTTCAAAATTCCGGTCGTCATGGTCTGCGAGAGATCAGGGATCGAGAAGATTGTTTTTTCTTTGCAGAGGCCTTGGATTCATTGGACCTTCCCACCCAGATTTAATCGCCAGCTCAAGAGCAGGGTCATTCAGTCTTCTCCAGGGCTGAAAGGTTCTCTAACCTTAGATACACCCGAATCCTCCCGTTCTTATCTCAGCCATTAGATTGAGAGCTATAAAGTGGTAATTCGTCCGGATCTTGACCGGCCCATCATGATAGATTTCCAGGGGGCCAAGAGCACCACAGACGTTGGTTTCCAATTGCTGAGAGAGGTAGATGACCGTTTAAGGACAATTGACCCAATGAAAGTCCTAAAAGGATAAGAAGAGTGAATAGATGGCTCAAGGTGGGGGTCATCTCCTCGGTTGTCTCTCTTAACTTGGTGCTGCTGGCAACGGCTAACCTGGCAGACCCTGACCTCTGGGGGTACCTGGCCTTCGGTCGCCTTTTCTGGCATAGCCAAACCTTCCCTTATCACGATGTCTTTTCATATCTTCCCACCGTCCCCTGGGTCTATCACGAGTGGCTCACGGGGGTGCTGTTCTATCCACTTTATCAGACCCTGGGAACCGCGGGATTGCAATTCCTCAGATATGGCCTGGCCCTCGCCACCTTTGCCCTGGTTTATCTGACTGCCCGGCGGCGCGGGGCCTACCCCCTCGCCGCCGTCTTGTTCGTGGTGATCATTGCCACTGCCGTCCGCAGTTTCTATCACCCGGTTCGGGCCCAGGTGTTCACTTTCTGCTTTTTTGCGCTCTCCCTTTATCTGTTGGAGCGCGCCAGGCTGACCCGCCGTTGGCAAGGCTTATCTCTGCTCCCCTTAATCCAGGTTCCCTGGTGCAATTTGCACGGTGGTTTCCTGGCCGGGTTGGGGCTCATCGCCATTTACGCCTTTGGTGAATTTCTGGGGCGTCGTCCCAGCCTGCCATATTTAACGGCGCTAATGGTTTCCACTCTGGTTACCCTGATCAATCCCTACGGAGTGGAATACTGGCAGTATCTGGTCCATGCTGTGACCATGCCGCGGCCCTATATCACCGAGTGGGCTTCGGTCTTCCAGGCCTACCGAGCTCAAATAGTTAACCTCACCACGATTATCTACATGCTGACCCTGGTCCTCGCCGGTCTTCTGGGGATGTGGCATTCCCGCTGGCGTGAAGTCACCGCCTCTTTGGTCCTGGCAGTAACCCTGGTCCTGGGCTTGCGACACATCCGGCACGTCCCCTTCTTTCTGCTTTCGGCGGGGGCCTACTTGCCGGTTTGCCTGAATATGAACCTCGATTTTTTGCTAGCCCGTCTAAGGATAAAGCAGTTAGGCTGTCAAGCGCGGCTGACTATCGCCGCTATGGTCTTCCTGGGCCTCTTTACGCTGGCGAATCTTTCCTTCTTCGCCATCAAGAATCCCCTGAGCTGGGAACTCCCTGATACGTCCACTCCCCAGGTCGGGAGTAAGATCTACTATCCGCAGCAAGCGGTTAATCTCATCAAAAAGCTGGGGATTTCCGGGAAAATCCTGGCCCAATTCGTTTGGGGGGAATACCTCATCTGGGAACTTTACCCCCGTTGCCTGGTGGCCCTGGATGGCCGTTATGAAACAGTTTATTCCCCGGAAATTGCCGAAAATTATTTCGACTTTTATTATGCCCGTCCAGGCTGGCGGCAATTCCTCAGCAAATATCCACCGGACCTGATTCTGATGGATACAAGGATGAAGATTGTCGAGCTGCTCCGGCAAGAGCCGCACTGGCGCCAGGTATATGCGGATGAAAAGTCGGCGCTCTTCCTTGCCGCAGGGGCGATTCCGGAGGGTTCAGGAGAAGGGGAAAGATTGGACCGGGTAGCTAAGTAAAGCGGTTCATAACGGCTAAGCCAGTAAAATATGCCAGCAGATGACCTCTTCCCTTTCCACTTTCATTTCTCCTTAAACCAAGGCCATGGGAACTGCCGTGAGCAAGAACGGCAAAGTTCTCATTACAGTGGGAATAATTAAGGTTTCTTCAATCCCCCTTAGTAAGTGCCGCGCTATTCGCCTCTGCCGATAGGTTTGAGGTCCAGGCCCACCAGGTGCAGGTGGTATAGCCCCTCGGCCTCGGCGAGGCGCTCCGGCCAGGGCCGCCGGTCGAATAAAGTCGTCAGGTCCCATAGGCGCACGGTTTCATCCCAGGAGGCGGAGGCCAGAACCCGGCCGTCCGGAGAAAAGGCCACGCCGGAAGCAACTTCCTTATGTCCGGTGAGGGTGGCCAGGGCCCTGCGGCCGGGCACGTCCCACAAGCGCACGGTTTTATCCCAGGAGGCCGAGGCCAGGATCCGGCCATTGGGAGAAAAGGCCAACCCGTTAACCTTGTCCTCGTGTCCGGTGAGGGTGGCCAGGGTCCGGCGGCTGGCCATATCCCAGAGGCGCACCGTCTTATCATCGGAGGCGGAAGCCAGAAGCCGGCCATCCGGAGAAAAGGCCACTGGTCTCACCATGCCCTCATGTCCCGTAAGGATGGCCAAGAGTTTGTGGCTGTCAAGGTCCCACAAGCGCACGGTTCTATCCCCGGAGCTGGAGGCCAGAACCCGGCTGTCCGGAGAAAAGGCCACACTTCTCACCTCGCCCCCATGTCCGGTTAGCGTGGCCAAAGCCTGCCTGCTGACCACGTCCCACAAGCGCACGGTCTTATCATCGGAGGAGGAGGCCAGGATCCGGCCGTCCGGAGACCAGGCCAAGCCGTTCAGCATGTCCTCATGCCCGGTGAGGGTGGCCAAGAGCAGGCGGCCGGCCACGTCCCACAGGCGCACGGTCTTATCCCAGGAAACGGAGGCCAGGACCCGGCCGTCCGGAGACCAGGCCACGCAGGTAGCCTGGTCCTCATGTCCGGTGAGGGTGGCCAGGGCCCGGCGAGTGGAGACGTCCCAGAGGCAAATGGTCTTATCCTTGGAGCTGGAGGCCAGGAACCGGCCGTCCGGAGAAAAGGCCACACTAATCACCCAATCCTTATGCCCAGTGAGGGTGTCCCGTACCTGGAGGGCGGATACATCCCACAGGTACAGGGTTTCATCCCTCGAGGCGGAGGCTAGGATTTTGCCGTCCGGGGAAAAGGTCACACTATTCACCTGGTCTTCTTGCCCGGTGAGCGTGGCCAGGAGTTGGCGGCTGGCCACGTCCCAGAGGCGCACGGTATTATCATCGGAGCCGGAGGCCAGGAGCCGGCCATCCGGAGAAAAGGCCACGCTCTCAACCTGGCCATCGTGTCCGCTGAACGTAGCCAGGACCTGGTGGCTGGACACGTCCCAGAGGCGTACTTTTCCATTCCCCGAGGCCGAGGCCAGGACCCGGCCGTCCGGAGAAAACGCCACCTTGGTAACAAAGCTATCAGGCGCGGTGAGGGTGGCCAGGACCTGTCGGCTGGACACGTCCCAGAGACGCACGGTCTCATCCGCGGAGCCGGAGGCCAGGAGCCGGCCGTCCGGAGAAAAAGCGACGCTAACCACAGGATATTCATGTCCAGTAAGAGTGGCCAAGAGTTTGTGGCTGTCGAGGTCCCACAAGCGCACGGTTTTATCCCCGGAGCCGGAGGCCAGGAGCCGGCCATCCGGAGAAAATGCCACGTTATAAACGGTGCCCAGATGTCCGGTGAGGGTGACCAGGGGTTGGCGGCCGGCCAGGTCCCATAGGCGCACCGTCTTATCTTCGGAGGCGGAAGCCAGGAGCCGGCCGTCGGGAGAAAAAGCCAAACTCCTCACCAAGTCCTGATGTCCGGTAAAATTGGCCTGTACCTGGTGAGTGGCCGCGTCCCACAAGCGCACGGCGCCATCCAGGGAGCCGGAGGCCAGGAACCGGCCGTCCCGAGAAAAAGCGACGCTCCAGGCAGATGGAAGCCTGGCCTTGTCCCTGATGGGGAAATGGGGTTGTTCTATTAGCCGGGAATAAGTCTGGACTTGGTCTTCCAGGTCCCTTCCGGGGGCAAAGCGAGCCAGGGCCAGAAGGGCGTAGAGCCGTGATTCATTCCAGTTTTTGGCGCGAGCGGCTTCTTCGGCTTTTTTATTAAAGACCAGCCCCAGATGGTGTTGTGCCTCGATTTCTTCGGCCTGGGCCCACCGTCGCTGGTGGTCGGCAAGGAAGGCGGCGGCGCCGGCCAGGAAAGTGAGGAGGATCAGTAGGGCCACCGCGGTCTGTTTGAGGTGCCGGAAGCGCCGGGCTCGGGCCTCGGAGGCCCGGATAAATTCCTGTTCCGCCGGGGGGAGTTGGGCGTGGCCCGGCGAGGCCAGTGGCAGGGCCTCTTCCAGGGGTTTGCCGGCCGGCAGCAGCAGGTCAGGGCGGCGGCCTTCCGCCTGCCAGCGCTCCGCCGCCAGCTCCACTCGGGAGCGCACCCGCAGGTTTTCCTTTTCCTGCTCCAGCCAGTCGGTAAGACGCTCCCAAGCCCGGAACAGGGCCTCGTGGGCCACCCGCACCACCGCCCGGCTGGCCCCGGCGCTGTCTTTGATGCTGTCGGCGCTGAACAGCCGGTTCGCTACCATGGCCTCCACCAGTTGACGCCGGGCGGGACTCGCGGTTAATTCCTCCCAGGAGGCGCTCCGGGCCGCCACCCTTTCGGTCTCGCCCGCGGCGATGGCGGTCAGTTCCTGGAAGACTTCCGGGAAGGCTGCCTGCACCTCCTGGGGGAGGGCCGTAAAGACCGCTTCGGCCCGTCGGCCCAAGGCCCCCTCTACCCCGCCCGTCTCGTCGTAGGCCTGATAGGTGAGCCAACCCTCCGGGGTGCGCCGCTCATATAATTCTTCCAGGGTATATTCCAGCAAGGGGAGCCCAGCCTCCACCCCCAGGACGGCATTAAAGATATGTTGATCCAAGGGCTCGCCGCCCGGGGACCGGAGTTCAAAGCGCAGGCCGGCCATGGCCGCCGGCCTGGTAATGATCTGCTGCAATTCCGCCGGGCTGGGAGGCGCCAGGTCATAGGTGCCGTCTTTCTTCAGGGCCATGAGGTCGGGAAGTTCGGCGCAACGCTGATAATAATCGCTGCGCAGGGTGGCCAGGACCCAGACCAGGCCGGAGCCGGCCAGGGTGAGGAGCACCCTGACGTAGGCCTGCCGTTGCTCAGCGGTCACGGCGGCGTCGAAGATTTCCTCCAATTGATCGATGACCAGCACCAAGCGGGAGGGGGGCCCGGCCCCGCCCCCTGTATCAGAAGCCGCCGGGGCCAGGCGGCCCAAGCAATCCCTCAGGAGCACCAGCGCCGCGGTGGGGCTTTCCCGCAGGACCTGGGCCAATTCCGCCCCGCGGGAGGCCTGGGTGCTAAGCTCCGGCAGGGCGGTGGGGCCAAGAATCCCGGCGGCCAGACCTTCAAAGAGATCACCTTGGCTCTGGGCGGGAGTGATGACGGTCCAGCGCCAGACCTTGACCCCGGCGATAACGCCGTAGCGGGTGAGCAGGGGCAGCACCCCGGCCCGTACCAGAGACGATTTGCCGCCGCCGCTCCGCCCCAGGACCAGGGCAAAGGCTGAGCCGGCTTCGGCCTGGCGCGAGAGCAGGTTCATGATCTCCATGACTGCCTGGCTGCGCCCGCAAAAGATTTCTTCGTGCTGGTAATCAAAGACCTGCAAGCCCCGGAAGGGAGTGCCTTCCCACAAGGGTCGGGCCGCGGCGCCTTCCGGGAGAAATTGGGAGAGCAGCTCCCGCAAGTGGTCTTCCAGCAGGGATTCAAAGCCTGGGGTTTCCTTAAAGGTATGGTAGGAGCGGATGAATACCTTCTCCTGGGGGTCGTAGAAGCGTTGTTCGATGAAATCCTTGACCTTGTGGGCCTGGGCCTGGATCTCGGAGAGTTGATGGACTTCTTTGAGGCTAAATTTGCCCGGCTCGATGGGGGCTTCCTTGATGTAAACCAGGATGGCAGGCTTGCCCGTGTCCCGCCGGGCCTTAAGGGAGACCTCAAACTCGTACTCGGTGCCGGAACCGTAAGGGCTGCCGTCGGGCTTGTGGAACTGAAGACCCAGGGGCGTCCCCAGGCGGGACCAGAGGATGAAGACCACCACGTCGGCCTCGGCCGGGGAGGAAATGCGCTCGATTTCCGCCTGGAAACAATCCGCAGCTTCCAGGGGCAGCTTTTCCCAGAACACCGGAATGAGACGGAAATGCTGGACGAAATCGCGTTGCAGCCTCTTGCTGACCCGAAAGGCCAGGGCCCGCTCGCTGTTCACATCGCCCGGAGACGACACAAAGATTTTCACTTCCCGCACCGACATGGCAACCCTCTAAGGACCAGGATTATGCGGCAGCAAGCCTCGGTCAAAAATAGTTACGGGGACCTCTTGGCAGGGGAAAATCCCATCAAGTTCCTGTTCTTGGAGCCCACTCCTCTCATTGATGGCATAGTATCTCATAAATTTCGCTGTAAAAATAATTTCTTCCTGAATTTTGGGTACACCACATCCTTAGAACCCGGACACCTCACTGCTGTGGAGCTTAAGGACCCCAGGCCAGACCAGTTCCGGGCATAGGAATGGAACAGATGGCAAAAAATTGGGGGTGGAAAGAGAAATTGATAGCAGGTTACTTGCGACTATACGCCCTTCGGCCAATTTTTCCATATGAAATAGGCGATTGTGAGAATCGCGCAGCGCATGTTGACAACGTTCAAGCTAAGTGGCGCGGCGGCTTTTTGCCGCATCCCCTTGAGCGACTTGTTTGACAATCAATGGGGCTTGTTTCGAATTTGCCATGCCTCAGCTATGGATAAAATGGGGTCAGGGTTGATTGAATGCCTCCCTTCCCATTCGCTCGACCCGGGCCTCCTCCTGCAGGCCCTTTATCCCACCACCCGCTTCTTCTCCAGAGCGGTATAGACCCAGCTCATGGCCGCGGAGGTATTGGGAAAGCCGATGGTGCTGGTAAGCAGGATGATGGTGTGATAGATCTCCTCGGGGGTGGCGCCGGCTTGCATTGCCCGGCGCAGGTGGCTGTGCACCGCGCCTTCCGAACGGATGGCGGCGGCGGCCGCCAATTGCACCAGGTGCGTAGTCTTTTCATCCAAAGGCCCTTCCTGGCGCACCGTCTCTCCTAACTGCTCCAGAGCCTTGACGAATTTCCCATGTTTCTCTTTTATCAGATTGTACCACGCAGGAAAGGTTTCTTTCGACATGAGGGGCCCTCCCATCTTCTGAGACTGTAACGCCGTTTTTGCCGAGGCTCAGGATTCCGCCCCAGATATTTCCCAACCTGCTACCTGGTAAATGAATTTCTGCCTGAAGTCAAATGGACCGGCTTTCCGCGGCGGGGCTTTCTCCTTCCCGAGGCGCTCATAAACCCCCACCAAAAAAATAACTGGCCGGGTGGGGGAGGAACCCGGCCAGTCGGTAAAAGGAGAAAATGGTATATGAACTTTGATTAAGGGGGGGATGTGGGTACCTTAATTGGGTCCATATACTGACTCATATACATGCAGTAAATATGCCAAAAGCTTTCAAAGTAATTTTAACATATATATCAATAAGATAAACCTAAGACCGCAGACGCCCCGGTTCAATAATTTTTACCACGCCGACCAGGTTTAAGACGCCAAATTGGTTATCTATTTAGAGTTACTTTAATTAATGATATTTAGGGCCGATTCAAATTTTTGTTCCATTTCCAGGGCCTCGGGAATCGAGCCGCGATTTTGCGACGAGTTCCTCCAGCGGGGGGGGGGGGGGAAAATTACCTCTCCCCGGAGAAGTCCGGCGCCGCCGGGGTTGATGCGCCAGGCCTGGATAAAAAGAAAAAAATGGTTTTCGGTTTAAGCTACCAACTTGACCTTTTTGGCGCCAGCCATTATTATATTTGCAACCAAGTTGATTTTGGAGTCATCGGCATGAGTGATAGTTGCGATTTCCGCCAGTATCTGGCTACCCAGGGGTTAAAGCTCACCGCGGTGCGTCTGGCGGTCTTGGAGGTGCTCGGGGACGCTTCCCGGGCCCTGCGGGCCCAGGAGATCCTGACGGCCATCCGGGCCCGCCGCCGGGTGAACAAGGTGACGATCTACCGCATCCTGGAGGATTTCAGCCGCCGCGGCATGGTGCGCCGCCTATCTCTGCAAGGCCGGGTGAATCACTATGAACTGGCTTGCGAGCACCGACCGCCCCACCCCCATTTCCAGTGCCACACCTGCCGGGAAATCGAGTGCCTGGACCCGGCGCCGATGACCCGCGTGTGGACCGAGCTGCAAGGGCCGCTAGGGAACCGGGCCGATCACATCGAAATCCGGCTGACCGGGGTTTGCCATAAGTGCAGGGAGGCCGAGGCCACCTGAGTCGGTCGGTAGCCCAGGCAGCTCGCCGGTAAATTAACATGATTGCTTCCCATGGACCACTGAATTTAAAGCAACCGGCCTGCGCCTCCGCTGGCGGCGCTTAACCGGAGATCTGGTCCTGACGCTGGATTACCAACCATGGACCATCCCGACGAGAAAGCTGTAAGCAGAAGCTCGAGGGCTGCGGAATCCGTTGAGCTTGCCGCCGTCCCGGCTCCCGTTTCTCCCCTGGGTTGGAGTATCTGGGGCCGTCTGCTCTGTGCCGGGGCGGCCACCGCCCTCCTGTGGCTGGCGGTGGCCTGGGCCGCCGGCTGGCTTTAATGATAGAGATTTCTGATGGCTTCCATTGTGATCCACGATCTCACCCTGGGATATGACGGGCATCCCGCGGTCCATCATCTTTCCGGAACCTTTGAGCCGGGGTCGATGACCGCGGTGGTGGGGCCCAACGGCTCGGGGAAAAGCACCCTGTTAAAGGGAATTATCGGTATCCTGCGGCCCTTTACCGGTCGGATCGACCTGGGGGGCCTGCAGATCTTCCGGATTGCCTACCTGCCGCAACAGGCGGAGATCGACCGGAGTTTCCCTATAACGGTTCGGGACCTCGTGGCCCTGGGCCTCTGGGAGCGCATCGGCATGTTCGCCGGCATGAGTGACGAACTGTGGAGGAAGGCCCGGGAAACCTTGGCCGCGGTGGGTCTGGAGGGTTTTGAGCGCCGGCCCATCAGCGATCTCTCGGAGGGCCAGTTCCAGCGGGTTCTTTTCGCCCGCCTGCTGCTCCAGGACGCACCCGTCATCCTCCTCGATGAGCCCTTCAACGCCATGGATAACCGGACCATAGCCGATCTCCTCCAGGTAGTGAACCGCTGGCACGCCGAGAACCGGACCATTATTGCGGTGCTTCACAATTACGAGCAGGTGCGCTCCTATTTCCCCAGAACCTTGCTGCTGGCCCGGGAGCCCATCGCCTGGGGAGACACCGCGGAGGTCCTTACTCCGGAGAATTTGCAACGCGCCCAGCGGATGTCCGAGGCCTGGGACGAAACCGCGGAGGCCTGTCCTCTGGGGGAGGTATGTTGAGCTATCTTTGGGCCATCTTCCTGGCGCCCTTCCAGGATTTCATCTTCATGCGCCACGCCCTGGTGGCCTGCCTGGCCCTCGCCCTGGGATGCGGTCCCATCGGAGTGCTGTTGGTCTTGAGGCGCATGAGCCTGGTGGGAGACGCCCTTTCCCATGCGGTTCTACCCGGGGTGGCCGTGGGCTTCCTGGTTTCCGGCCTATCTCTCTACTCCATGACCCTGGGAGGCATCGTCGCCGGTCTCATCGTAGCCCTGCTGTCCGGGGCGGTCAGCCGCGTCACCCTGCTGCGGGAGGATGCCAGTTTTGCGGCCATGTACCTGGTTTCCCTGGCCTTGGGGGTTCTCCTGATTTCCTGGCGTGGCAGCAGTCTGGATCTGATTCACGTGCTTTTTGGCAGCATTCTGGCGGTGGATGACGCCGCCCTGGTTTTAGTGGCCTCCATTACCACCGCCACCCTGCTGATCCTGGCGATTATCTACCGACCTCTCATCGTTGAATGCTTCGATCCCGGTTACCTGAGGTCGGTCAGCGGCAAGGGTGCGGTAATACATATAGTCTTCCTGGTCCTGGTGGTCCTCAACCTGGTGGCCGGATTCCAGGCTTTGGGAACCTTGATGGCTGTGGGAATGATGATGCTGCCGGCGGTCTCCGCCCGCTTCTGGGCCAGGCAGGTCTGGTCCACGGCCCTGGCCGCGGTGGTCATCGCCATGTTGTCCGGCTATGCCGGCCTGGTCATTTCCTACCACGGCAACCTCCCTTCCGGGCCTTCGATCATTCTGACTGCCGGCTTGGGCTACGCCTTTTCAGTCGTCTGTGGAGCGCATGGCAGCATCTACAGCCGTTACCGGACAGCCCAACACCTTACCGGCTAAACCAAAAAGGAGGGTATTATGTCATTCAGCCTCACGGTTCTCACCCTTGTTTTGGCGCTCTTCATTGCCGGAGGTGGAACCGCGGCCACGGCCGAGAAAAAGGTCAAGGTGATCGCCAGCTTCAGCATCCTCGGCGACCTGACCAAGAACGTCGGCGGCGACCGGATCGAGATGGCCACCCTGGTCGGTCCCAATGGAGACGTCCATGTCTACGAGCCGACTCCGGCGGACGCCAAAGCCATAGGCGGCGCCGACCTGGTCGTGGTCAATGGCCTCGCCCTTGAGGGCTGGATGGATCGTCTGATCAAGACTTCCGGCTACAAGGGCCCGGTGGTGGTGGCCAGCCAGGGGGTTAAACTCCGGCAGATGACAGCAGAGGAACTCGGACAGGGCGCCAAGCACGGGCCTTTAATGATTGACCCCCATGCCTGGCAGGATGTGGGCAACGGCCGGCTTTATGTCCAAAATATCGCCAAGGGGCTGGAAACGGTGGATCCCGCAAGCGCCTCCGTCTATCGGGCCAATGCCGAAGCCTATGTGGCGAAGCTTAGCGAACTCGACCAATGGGTAAGGAAGGAATTATCCGGCATCCCCAAAGAGAAGCGGCGCATGATCACTACCCATGACGCCTTCGGCTATTTCGGCGCGGCCTACGGCATTTCCATTCTCTCACCCGTGGGCTTCAGCACCGAAAGCGAAGCCTCCGCTAGGGATATCGCCAATCTCATCAACCAGATCCGCCGGGAAAAGATCACCGCGGTCTTTGTGGAAAATATCACCGATCCGCGCCTGATGGAGCAGGTCGCCAAAGAAAGCGGCGTAACCTTGGGGGGAACGCTCTATTCCGATGCCTTGTCCAAGCCGGATGGGCCGGCGCCAACCTATCTGGAGATGTTCAAGAATAATGTCACCAAGATTGCCGCGGCCATGCGGAAATCCATCTGAGAAAATTGCCCTTCAGGATGGATTCTTGTCAGGGGCGTCTTATATTTAGAGGAACCTGCGAGAAATCATCCGAAGGAGAGGTCAGATGAGATCAAGAATCTTAGCAGCGGCAATGGCTTTGGCAACAGTGCTCATCTGGGGCTGCGGTGAATCCAAGGCGCCGGCGGCCAAGGCGACCCTGGTCGACGCCCAGGGGCAGAAGGTGGGGGAAGCCAGGTTGACCGAGACCACCCAGGGGGTGAAGATCGACCTCACCGTGGAGAATCTGCCTCCCGGGATGCACGCCTTTCATATCCATGATAAAGCGGTCTGCCAGGGTATGGACTTCATGAGCGCCGGGGGTCATTTTAACCCGTACCACAAGCACCATGGCTTAAAAAATCCCCTGGGGCCCCACGCCGGGGATCTTCCCAACATAACGGTGGGCCCGGATGGCCGCGCTGCCATCTCGGTGGTGGCCAACCTGGTCACCCTGAAGGACGGGGAAATAAATTCCTTGTTTCAACCCGGCGGGACTTCCCTGGTGATCCACGCCAACCCCGATGACGAGGTCTCCGACCCGGCGGGCAACGCCGGACCCCGTATCGCTTGCGGCCCGATCACCAGACAGTAGCCCCAGATCTGGCGGCAGGTGGGAGGGAAGAGTTTCCGGCATTTAAAAAAAAACGGAAACCGGAGGCCGCGCCAGGTCAAAGGGCCGCACCTGCGGCGCACCAAAGCTAAGGTAAGCTTACGGCCCAGTTAAAGAGGCTCAGGAATTTCGCCGAGCACTGCTGGCACTTATAACCCTTGCCGGCGGGAATCAGGCGCATCCAGGCGCGGCGCCCGGACCAGATGCCCTTTGCCGCATTTCTGGCAAAGGTTTCCTCGAATTATCCTGAACATTTCCTTTAGTAAGCCAGTTATTAACGGAAGCATGAAAGGGGTCCCATCTTTATGCCCTCTCCCCCAATGGGGGACGACACCGGGTGAGGGGGAATTTAATCTCTTTTCCGCTCCCATAAATAAAAGGGCGCCGGGCCCGCCGCATTAGGGAGCTATGGGCCTCCCTCAATATGTTAATGTAAGAGTCTCTATGCAGACCCAGCGTCAAATGATCAAAGAATTGTTGCTGGAGGGCGTATTCTCCAGCCTGGAGCTCTCCCAGCGCCTCTCCTTGCCGGAGAAGGAGGTGCTGGACCACCTGGCTCACATCGCCCTGGCCCCGGGGCCCGGTTGCCGGTTCCGCACCACCCCGGCGGTCTGCAACAACTGCGGCTTTGCCTTTAAGAAACGCGAGCGCCTTACCACCCCCTCCCGCTGTCCTCTCTGCCACCGCGAATCCATCCGCCGGCCGCGCTTCGCTTTGCTGCGCACCTGATTTCTTGGCCTTCTGGGCGCCTGGGCGTGAGGATTTTTCTCCCGCCAGAACGCAAGGCGCCAAGGTTATTCCACCGTGACGCTCTTGGCCAGGTTGCGGGGTTGGTCCACGTCGGTGCCCCGCAGGTCGGCAATGTGATAGGCCAGCAGTTGCAGGGGAGCCACCAAGACGCTGGGGGAGAGATCCAGGGGCACCTGGGGCACCGAAATCACGCTCTCCACCCGCTCCTGGACCTGGTAATTGTCGGTTTCCGTGAGGGCGATGATGCGCCCGCCCCGAGCCGTCACCTCCTCGATGTTTCCCCTAACCTTTTCCAGCACCGGGCTCCGGGTGGCCAGGACCACCACCGGCATCTCCCGGTCAATGAGGGCAATGGGGCCGTGTTTCATCTCCCCGGCGGCGTAACCTTCGGCGTGGATATAGGAGATTTCCTTGAGTTTCAAGGCCCCCTCCAGGGCGATGGGATAATGGAG
>Ga0187860_1001388_pt1 | contig 21415 bp, 20 predicted proteins | sample June2016WEW_10_4_FD_132981 | JGI IMG/M metagenome (GOLD analysis project Ga0187860, IMG submission 132981) | Peatland microbial communities from SPRUCE experiment site at the Marcell Experimental Forest, Minnesota, USA - June2016WEW_10_40 | ecosystem: Environmental > Terrestrial > Soil >...
CCGAGCGTGTGTTTCGCTTGGAATCGGTTTAGAATCGAAGGAGCGGCAAATGTCGGGGCGTAGCGCAGCCTGGTAGCGCACCTGCCTTGGGCGCAGGGGGTCGGGCGTTCAAATCGCCCCGCCCCGACCATCCTCATGTGGAAGTTTCTGCGATACATCACCAATAACGAAGCAAAATCCCGCCACGAAGAGGCCTTCGATGCGATCTTTTGGGTCATCGAAACGCTGGCGCTGATTTTCGGAATATGGATCCTCGAAGCGAAGCACATCGGCGAATGGATACCGTTCCTGGTAATCGAATACTGCTGGGCAATGGACAATTTACGACATAATCGTCCCTAGAAGCTGCCGCGCTCACTCGTCGCGCAGCGCCCGCATCGGATCGACCATCCTTCACTGAGGCCGTCCGTGCGTCTCGTTTGCGAGATCGGGCGCGTACGCTAAAGGAGCGGCCGGGACTGTAGGCTTTCGGCAACCGAGGCGTGCCTGGTTGCCGGCAGTTTCGGGCTCGGAATCTCAGCGCAAAGCTCCGAGCGTGTACTGCAAGCCGGCGTATTGGCGGCGAGGAATCGGCGCGCCGGGGTGACACCGTGTCAACGTTCCGCGCTGCCATTCAACCGGCTCTTACTTCACCCTTTTCGATTGGGGAGGGTTTTTCCGGGTGCTGGGTGTGATGGGCTAACGGAACCAGAGGATCGACGCCTGCTGGCACCCAGGCGAGACGGTATCGAGGTTCAATCACGCGCTTCAGCAGATGCGTGCTAGGGCTGTAGTCGAGCACGATCTCTTTCAGCGTCACGATCAGCCGGCCGGCATCGCGCATCTCGCAAATCTCGCGCAGGCAATCGAGCCAGGTCAGCATATCGCCTTCCGGCATGCCGTTGCCGATGTAGATGCGGATCTTCTCATGGGCGGTGGGGGCTGTGTCTTCGAGCATCGTGCTCAGCTCTTCGTAGAGCTTTTCGCCGGGGCGCATGCCGGTGAATTCGATTTTGATGTCTTCATCCGGCTTCAGGCCCGACAGCAGAATCAAATTCCGGGCCAGATCGACGATTTTTACGGGTTCGCCCATGTCCAAAACACAGATCTGGCCGCCCTCTCCGATGATGGCGGCTTGCAGCACAAGCTGGCAGGCTTCGGGAATGGTCATGAAGAAGCGGCGCATGTCCGGATGCGTTACGGTAACCGGGCCCCCCGCCGCGATCTGCTTTTTGAAGATGGGGATGACGCTGCCGTTCGAGCCGAGCACGTTGCCGAAGCGCACGGCGACATACTTGGTGCGGCCGTTTTGCAGAGCCAGAAGCAGCAACTCAGCGATGCGTTTGGTAGCACCCATGACATTAGTAGGCCGCACGGCTTTGTCGGAAGAGATCATGACAAAGTCCTCGACTCCATGGTCAGCCGCCGCCATGGCCAGGTTGTAAGTCCCGAAAACGTTGTTCTCGATGGCTTCGAAGACGTGCGCCTCCATCAAGGGGACATGCTTGTAGGCGGCGGCGTGATAGACGACCGACGGCGAGTATTGGCCCAGGACTTCATCCAGGCGAGTGCGATTCTGTACGCTCCCAATCTCGGGGTGGAACGGCACCTCGGGAAATACCCGGCGCATTTCGCGGTCGATTTCGAACAGGGGGGATTCGGCAATTTCGAATCCTACGATGCCGGCGGGGTGGAAGCGTGCGATCTGCCGGCAGATCTCGGAACCAATGGAACCGGCTGCGCCGGTGACCAGGACGACCTGGCCCTGGAGCGTGGCACGGATGGCGGATTCATCGAGGGAAATGGGAACGCGGCCGAGCAGGTCCTCCACGTCGACGTCGCGGATTCGGGTCGCGAGACCGTTGCCTTCGATGATTTCGCCGAGGCCGGGTACGGTCTTGTAGGCAACGCCGGCGTTGTGGCAATGCTTGAGGATGTTCGTCATCTGCGGGCCTGTGGCGGAGGGCATGGCGATAAGGACCGTTTCAACCGTCTGCGACGCGGCGATAGAGCTCAGAACGGCGCCACTGCCAAAGACCTTCAACCGGTGGATGAAGCTGCCGGCCTTCGCTGGGTCGTCGTCGATAAAGCCGACGATTTCGTAAGAGAGGGCGGGATTGCGCTGGATCTCGCCGAGCAGGGCGACGCCGGCGTCACCGGCTCCGTAAATGAGTGCGCGTTTGCTGGCACAGAGATTCGGTGAGCGGGAGAATTCGACCGCCAGCACAACACCCAGGCGGACTCCCGCGGTCATCCCAAGGCAAAGGAGGAAATCCAGCATATAGATCGAACGCGGGAAACCCGTGGGAACGATCCAAAAGAGGGCGAGCGAAGCGAGGAAGGATCCGACGAGGTTCGCCGCGGCGACGCGGACAAAGTCGCGAACCGAAGAATACCGCCACCATCCCCGATCCAATCCCAGGGATCGAAAGACGAGCACTTTGACCGGTATCCAGACGTAGAGGCCAGCTAACACGTGGGGCCAGTACTGAGGGGGCACGCTGAGGTCGAATCGCAAAAGGAATGCGAGAACTCCAGCGATGCCGAATATGGCGAGTTGGACGGCGCGGATCACCCAACGAAGGTGGCGGGTAAGATGACGGGCGACGCGGTGGAGATCGAATTGTGGCATAGCGATAAGGCTCAAATAGCGCCGGCGTGCTTGTTTACGGATAGCTTTCCACGACCTCAGCGGCGCCCGGTGGAGCGTGCGGCGCGAGAGGTTCCCGCCTGGCGGCCACGCGGACGACCAGTGGATCGACTTGCCAGCGGCGAAGCAAGTGTCCGAGCGCACGCAACGCGACAGGCCGCGACGCGATGGCTGCGATGGTGAGCAGGATCAGCCAAAAGTCCGTGCAAAACGTGCGGTGGTCGATATAGGCCAAAGCCAGGCGGCTTTTCCACGGACGGATAATCTGGTTGTAGAGCAGGTCCGGGTTGGAGCTTCCGTGGAGGACATCGCCCTCATCGGAGAAGACGATCGAGGCCGGGTCGGTGATGCCGGGCCGGACCGTCAGCATGCGTTTCTCGGCCTCCGTATAAAGGCTGGCGTCCGTCAGAACCTGGGGCCGCGGTCCGACCAGGCTCATGTCGCCCACCAGGACGTTCCACAGTTGGATCAATTCATCCAGTTTGTACGCGCGCACGAATCGGCCAACCGGCGTGATACGCCGGTCGGCGGCAGCCGTGGACGACCCGCCGATCTTGTCGGCATTGACCACCATGGAACGGAACTTGACCATGCGGAACTCGCCGCCGCCGCGAGCGGCCCTGGGCGCGATGTAAAACGGCGACCTGCGGTCCTGGAGCCAGATGGCAAGCATCACGGTTAACAAAAGTGGCGAGCAGAGCGCCAGACCGGCCGAAGCCATCAGGAGGTCGAAAGTCCGTTTCAGTGTCATGCAAGTGCGGGAACGGCGATATCCAGCTTGGCGAATACGGTCCGAACGATGGCTGCGGCGTCCAGCGAATATACCTTGCGGAGGTATTGCTGGCTCCCCACCGATGAGAAAGTGTTGCGGAGCGCCATGCGCACCAGGAAACGCGGAAAGACTCCGGCTTCCATGAGAACTTCGGCGATCGCGCCGCCCAGGCCTCCGTCAGCGGCATGTTCTTCGATGCTGACGATGCCGCCCGTTTCGGAGGCGGCGGCTGTGAGCGTGTCGGAATCGAGTGGCTTGACGGTGTGGACGCTGAGGACGCGACAAAAGACGCCCTGGTCGGCGAGAATATCGGCGGCCAGGATGGCTTCTCCCAGAATTCCGCCGGTAGCGGCCAATGTCACATCCGATCCCTCACGAACGGTTCGGATGCGGCCCGGCCGAAAAGTCTCGCCAGGTTGCACAGTCGCGGGCGCGGCCGACTTGTCGAGGCGGAGGTAGGCGGGGCCGCGATGCGAGACGAGATGCCGGGCGGCTTCGGCAGCTTCCCAGAGATCGCCAGGCGAGAACACCTGCATGCCAGGGAGCGATCGAAGTATCGCCAGATCCTCCGTGGCATGATGCGAGAAGCCAACCGGTCCGTAGCTCATGCCTCCGCCAACACAGACGATCTTCACGTTGGCGCCGTGGTAACAGATGTCGTTGCGGATCTGCTCGAGACAGCGGAGCGTTGGAAAACCGCCAATGGAGTAGGTAAAAACGGTGTGGCCTTCGAGCGCCATGCCGGCAGCGAGGCCAGACATGTTCTGCTCCGCGATGCCCACATTGAGAAACTGCCGGGGGAATCGGTCGATGTAGTCGTCGAGGACGGCAAAACCCAAGTCGCCGGACAGCAGGATGACTTCCCGGTGTTGCGGGGCCAGTTCCGTGAGGGTGCGGATGAAAGCGTCTCTCACGGCTGGGCCTCCAACTCGGCCAGCGCCGCATCGAATTCGGCTCCGCGCGGTATGCGGTAATGCCAGAGCACTGTATTTTCCATGAAGCTGACACCTTTGCCTTTGGTGGTGTGGGCAATCAGGCATGAGGGCTTGCCGCGTGCGAACGGCACGGACCCAAGAGCCGTGTGCAGCGCACGGTGGTCGTGGCCGTCCACTTCGCGGACGGCCCAGCCGAAGGCGGCCCATTTGTCGGCAAAGGGTTCGAGTTCCAAAACGTCAGCGACGGGAGCAATGCCCTGAATCCGGTTGTAATCTACAATTGCGACGAGGTTCGAAAGTCCGTGGTGTGCGGCGAACATCGCAGCCTCCCAAGTGGATCCTTCGTCGCACTCTCCGTCACTCAGCAGGCAGAAGACGCGGTGGGGTGCCGACTTGAGCTTGGCGGGATAGGCCATGCCGGAGGCCATGGAAAGACCGTGGCCCAGGGATCCAGTGGATACATCGACACCGGGTACTTTGTGTGAGACATGCCCGCTCAGATCCGAGCCGTTCTGGTAGTGCGTCAGGAGTTGCCCGGCAGGAAAGAAGCCACGTTCGGCGAGGGCCGCGTAGAGGCCGGCTCCGGCGTGTCCTTTGCTCAGTACGAAGCGGTCCCGCATGGGCGATTTGGGCGCGGCGGGATCGACGTGCAGAATGCCGCCATAGAGCACGGCGAGAATGTCCGCGCAGGAGAAGACCGCTCCGATGTGGGCTCCGCCGCCTGCGCTGGTCATGCGAAGGGCGTGAGTGCGGATGCGGTGGGCGAACTCACGAGTCCCGGTGAGACCCGTCGCGAAAACCTGGCTATTCATATACGAGTCCGTCGCTCTGAAAGCTAATCGGTTGAGTCCAAAAGTTACTTTAGAGTCGCGGTATATCCAGTCGTGCACAAGTCGATGTCCGAGTAGCCGGCAAATCGCGCATCGATGGGCGTTGAACCGTTGATTGAGGATATCCGTAGAACGCGCGCATGCTGTCGCTGACGTAACGGACGTCGTCGTCCGAGAGCGACAGGTTCATGGGCAGCATGAGCAAGCGCGTGAAGAGGCGGTCGGTGTGTGGGAGGTGTTGGGTGAAGCCAAGGGCCTTCAACTGATGGATGGCTTGGCCGCCCCATTGTATGAGCGTGCCTATGCCGCGGTCCTCGAGGTACTGTTTGAGTTCGGTGCGGTGTTCGACTTCAATTTCGTAGTTCTGATAGATGTCGAAGTGGTCGGGGTCGGAGTCAGGAGCGGGGGGGAGGACGATCTCCGTGACGTCTTCGAGCCATCCGGTATAGAGCGCCGCTATCTGGCGGCGCCGGAACATCACGTCCTCGTATTTCTTCAATTGAATGTCGAGGAGAGCCGCCTGCAGGTTGTCAAGGCGGGAATTCAGTCCCCAGGAGACAATTGCGCCATTAGTGCTCCGGCCATGGTCACGCATCTGATACATGCGCTCATAGAGTTCCTCGTCGTTGGTGACCACGGCCCCACCGTCTCCCAGGCAACCCAGGACCTTGGCTGGGTAAAAGCTGATGGCGGCGGCGATGCCAAACGTCCCTGCACATCGGCCCTTGAACTTCGAACCGAGCGCTTGTGCCGCGTCTTCGATGATGAGCAGGCCGTGCTTGCCGGCAACGGTCTGGAGTGCATCCATATTGCACGTACGGCCGTTCAACTGTGTGGGCAGAATGGCGCGAGTTCGCGAGGTTATCGCGGCCTCGACAGCGCCGGGATCGACGAGGTGATCGGCGCCACATTCGACGGGCACCGGCGTTGCGCCGGCAAAATGAACGGCGGCGGCGGTGGCAACCATCGTGTGCGAGCTAAGGATGACTTCATCGCCCGGACCAATGCCGGCCGCGCGAACCGCGAAATGCAACCCGTCGGTTGCGTTACCCACTCCGAGTGTGTGTTTGACATTTAGAAACGCCGCCAGATTGTTTTCAAACAGTGTGAGGTCGCGCTGCATGATGAACGCGCCGCGGCGGCCAACGTCCGCGATGATGCGCTGCACGTCAGCTTCGATCGCGGCAAAAACGTGCGGATATGCAAAAAACGGCACCGCCTGGGGCTTTGTCAGCTTAGTCATAGTGTCGACTCGACGACCTGCCGTGTAGACCACCTCACGGCAAGTAACCGAACTGCTCACACTCCTCCCCTTGACTCACTGAAGACGAAACACGAATATCCGATGGGGCCACGACGTCCGTCAAGGCAAAGTACCCGAACAGGTTAGTCCCAAACCGGCGCATCCGCGAGCAACGCGACATGACTACCAGGCCCTGATGCCTGGCGACATTGTTTGACACGACGTTGTCCCGCCTACAAGTCCACCAGAGCCGCCATTCAGGCGCAGGCCTGATGGAGAGCGAAATGGAAAGCGCCGCCGAGGCCAGTCCCCGCCGCCGATGCAACGGATGCGTCCAAGAGCCGACCTGCAGGTCCCGCGGGCCCATCCATGGGAACCGGAAGTCACGGCCGCGTATTACCGTGTAATGAGCTAGCGTGTAGCCATCCAGTAAGGCAACAATCAAGTATCCGGAATGCGAACAGAGTTGCCACAACCAATAAAACATTAGATTCCGGACTCGACGCAAGACGTGCTCTCCTTTTGGGATTCGCACCACCCATCCCGGCAGCGGACGCAATAACGCAGACTCCCAAACGACTACCCGATAGCCTTCCGGCACCAGCGACTGGCGAACCGCGCAGCTAGTAGCGGGCAGCGCCCACGCATTATACTGGCTCATTCGCTGCCGTCCGGGCTCGCGCTGGAGTCTCTTCGGGAGCCTAGGATTGCCCAATCCGGGTTGCCGAGTCACGAGTCTTCCTTCCTCTTTTCCAGCTCAAACGTAAACATCCAGGCCATCTGTGCGAGCCCTGGGATTCTCAGCATGCCCTTGTCGACGATATCCAACAGTCGGAGCAGAGAATCAAATGCCGCCGTCCGTCGAAACGGTGTGGCGAGCAATGTCGCGAGATGCCAATACTGAACGTTTCGAACAGTGAAGAAACGACCCAAAAACGCTAAGTCCTTGAGCGATAGAATATGTTCTTTTTCAAATTCGGTCCGCAGGTCCGGCGTCAAGCGCCGATAGAGTCTGAACAAAGGATTGTAGTTCAGCGCTTCCATCGCCAATATCCTGCCACCGGGCTTTAGTATGCGCCGAAGCTCTGGCGCGGCATAACTTAGGTCCAGATGATGCAGCATTCCACAGCAAAAGACGACGTCGATACACGAATCCGGAAGGCCTGTCTTTTCACAGTCACCCTGCACGAAAAGGAGCTTCTCGCCGGCGCCGCTCGAATTCGCCAGGTTTCTTGCCAGGTCCAATGATGCTGGGCTTATGTCGAGTCCGATGCTGAGGTCGGCGACTTCGCTGGCAAGAAGCGCCGCCCGGCCTTCTCCACAGGCGTAGTCGAGGAATACCCGACTCTTTGCCTTCTCCAGAATCCAGGCGTCGGCGTATCGCCGTACCGCGCGAGTGACAGCATAGTATTTTCGGTTGGCGCCGGACAGTTCCCTGTTTTGTGGGCCCAGCTCAGCCAAGCGAGTTCGGTCGGCATCGTGGAAGACGACTTCCTTCTTCTTTCGCTCACTCAGCGCGTCCAGCAACTGGTGGTCCCAAGGTTCGGCGGATGCTGGCGTCTGCAGTAGGTCTCGCAGCAGTGTGCTGTTCATCGTAGTTCTCCAGTCGGGGAATCGCGGCGTAGTACGTGGTCGGGTGTTCCTGGAACTCGATGCGTCCAGCGTGGGCGTGCAGTGCCTTTGTCGGTCGTTGTCTGTGCCCTTCTGCGAGCAGCCTCTTGCAAAAAGTCTGCCAGGGCAGCGTAAATGTCCTCTGCGCGGAAGTGCTGCTCGAATAGGTGCGCCGCTCTGGCGCCACAGTGGCCTAAATATGCCTCGTCGTTCAGATAAGGCATCAACGCCGCCAGCAAACTACCACTATCTCCCGAGTTGTAGACGGACCCGCAGCCGTGGGTCTCCAGCAAAGCTCGACATTCACCATCTAGACTCGTAACCACTGGCAGACCCGCCGCCAGATACTCGAAGAGTTTGTTTGGCAGACTCTGGGGGGCGCCCGCGCCATAGGCTGCTAAGCCGATTTTGGCGATGCTCGACAGGTAGGCCAACTCCCTGGCGTTTAGCCAGCCCGTGAAGATAGTGTTGCGCAACCCTGCGGCATTGCCAGACCACTCCGTGAATCTGTCCCCGTCGCCGCTGAAGACGAACTGCACGTGCTCGTGGGTCCGTTCGATCCTGCGGGCGCTCTCGATGACAGGAGCCAGGTCATAAGTCGCTCCGAAACTCCCCACAAACCAGCAGATTGTCTTTCGGGGATCGACTCCCATTCCCTTGATTTTCGAGGCCTCCTCCCCGAGATCGCCTGGCGGCGTTTCCGGGCGCATGTACCCGAGTGGAAACACGGCGTCCTGCGGGCTCCTTTCGCGGCCGGCGTAGGAAAGGCCAAATTGCAGATACTGCTCTGAGATGCCAATGATTCCCGTGCAGCCCCGGAAGGCCCTGCGCGTGTCCCATATCAGTGGCTGAGTTGCCAGACGGGCGATGGGCCTGGCTGCTGCCGGTAGATACTGGACGAAGATGTCAGGCCACAGGTCGCGCACATCGAGCAGCACGGGCACGCCAGCTTCTCTCCCAATCTGCGTGCTGCGCACGGAGAGGTCAATGGTGGGAAACGATGACAGGATGACGTCTGGTTTCGGCAGGCGCGCAGCCTCGCGATAGAATTGCCTTCCAATCTGATGGTGATTCCACACCCGGCGGACAGAGATGTTCTTCGAATACTTCACGCCGTGGAGCAAACGCAGAACGAGACCGCTGGGCATGTTGACCGTCGTCGCTTCTTTGTAACGATGCTCCTTGCGGATGTGGTCCATCGTCGAGGTCCACCACAATACCTGATGGCCCCGCTTTATGAGTTCTTGCGCGATCATCCCACCGCGGTGCAGGCGATTGCCTTCCGCGTCGATGGGCAGGGGTTCGCCGACCGTGACTATCCAGACCCTCATGGTTTCCTCAGAACTTAGAAGCTCAGCAGGCGATCTCTCTCGACGCCTGGCTATCCGGGTTTCCCGACGCCGCGCCGGATTGGCGCCGGGATGCTGCCCACAGGGCTATCATGAAAAGTCCCAGCGCCAGGAAACCGCCGGCGGTTGCGACAGGCACGCTGAGCCATCCACCGCTCAGGAGCGCGGCCTCAACCATGATGGCGCCTGTCAGCGCCACGGTGTTCATGGGAAACACCGAGATCGCGTCGAAATAATCGCGCAGAACCAGATAGACGACATAAGGAACAGCGGCCAGCGTCACGTGTCTGATGTCATTGAGCCCGGCCTCGGCCAGGGGTCCTAACAGGAGGCCAGCAAAAGACCGTAACGACACCTGCAAGACAATCAGGGCCAGCGCTGTGACCAGGCCGGATGCAACCACCAGCAGGCAGATCCGCCGGCGTGCCACAACAAGTGTATCTTCGCTTCTTGCAGCCCGGCTCCAATATGGCAACAGAACGAAACCCGTCGCCGCGAACACGGCGGCGATGGCTTGAACCAACGAAAGCCCGACAGATAGAAAGCCCGCTCCGACGATGTCATTCCGATGAACAGCCGCGTAGGCGGGAAGCGCGAAAAGCCCGAAAAGAGCAACTTCGCCGGGAATACGGGGAGCGCCGAAACTCAACAGGACGCGCACCGCGCGCAGGACGTCGGCCGCGCTAGGCAACGGGCGGGCCCACTGCCTGCAAATCCGGACGAATGCGCACGTGCCAACCGCGACCCAGATCCCGCCGGAAACGCCAAGCGCGCGCTCGACGCTGCCATGCGCGACCAGCACGCCTGCCAGGGGGGCAAAGACACCGTCCGTAACCTGGAGAAAGGCCGCCGATCGGAAGTGCGACATTCCACGCATGGCGGCGTATGCCAGGTTGTGGCAGAATTGCCCCGCCACGGCGATCAGGAGGGAAAACACCAGCGCACGCCGATCGATGCCAAATGTCAGCTTGCCAAGCGAGGCCGCGCATAACGTGCCCAACCCTAGGAATATGGCTTGCAGCGTGACCCCTAGGCCGGCGGATGCCATCAGCCAATGGGCAACTCCGGTTTTGCTACCGAGGTCGCGCGCCATGTAGCGGGGCATACTCACGCCAATCCCGCATAACAGAGGGAAAACCACCACCGCCAGCGTCCGCCGCGCGACCTGATACTCACCGAAACCAACCGGCCCAAATCTGGTTGCGCTCAGTCTGGTAACCAGGAACACGCCCGCCAGCACAACGCCTTGCCCGGCGAAGGTCACCCAAAACGATCCCACCAGCTTGCGCAGGCTTCGAGGCAGCAAGTTCCGCTCAACTCGAAAAGCGCGAATGGCGAACGTTAGCCCGAGTGAACCCCATTGACTCACCTGCGCGAACCTTCCCGCCATTTCCAGCTCCGCGCCGGCCCGCGCGCTCGCAGCGGCGCTCACCGAATGGGAGCCTCGTCGTGCCAAACTAACGGACCATCCCATGGCTTTGCGAACTCTCTTTGCGCCACCTGAGCAGCGGAAAATATGTGTCCGCGCAGTGTTTCGCACTGTCGGCCTGGTACTGCCAAACAAGCGGGCTCCTGCTTGTAGTCGCATGCTCCGCATGCCTGATCCGAAACCCCGGGTCGTACACTACGGCTAGCTCCAGCTTCCGTGCGGTTTCCGCAACCATGATTTCTTCGCCATAAAGAAACGGCGCGTGAGTCAGAGTGCCGCCTCTGGCAAAATACTCCTTACTGAATGCGATAAAGGAGCCGTGAGGCGCATAGATTATCCGGGCGCCCGTATCAGCGGAAAAGCCCGCCTCCGGCTTGCCCAGCCTGCAGCCCCGTTTGAGCCACTGTCTCAGGTAAAAGCCGGCGGCCACTGCTGAGCGTGTCGGCGCCGTCTGCTGCGCCCACTTTATGGCATGCATTCGCAGAGCGCTTGGCCGGCGTGCGTAGAACGGGTTCTGATCCAGGCCCGTCACCGTCGAGACGATCGCCGGGGCAATCACCCCGATTCCCGATTCCCCCCGGTACAGGTCAAACCGTTCAAACAACGAACTGCTCTCGACGATTAAATCCGTGTTGGATACGATTACCCAATCCGGGCACGGGCCGCTGCGAAGTTGTTCTTGAAGCGCCAGCTCGGCTGCGCCGAAGTACCCACAATTCCGGCCGAGATCCACTACCCTGACATTCGCCGCGTCCCTGAACTCATCGGCGATCGGTGCGGCGGACCGATCGCCGTTGTTGCTCGCGATCACCACACGAAGATGGGCCGATCCGGCTACGCCGAGTACCTGCCGCACAAAGGACACCGTTTGCGCGTCATTGTGGTAGTTAACGCATATCAGGACTATCTCAGGCACGAGTTGTCCCCGCGATTCGCATGGATAACCCGGACCGGTAATGGCGAATCGCCAGCCACCAGCAAACCGTTAACCCGACCAATGCGACGATGAGGCTGTTGTACGAGAAGATGCTGATCAGGTAGAAGATCGAGAATGCCAGGAATGTGGCCAGGATTGGCAGCGCTGCGAGTCTCTGCGCCTGCGCCGCGCGGTAGGCCCATCCAGCTACCACACCAGCCACAAACAGCACCAGCAGCGCGCCAAAGGGCGTGAAATCCTGGACCAGGCCCCGAACATACGTGTACACGTTGGATTCCGACTCCGTCCCGACGTCGTTGGAATCGGTATATACGCCGGCCTCGCGGAACTGGAGGCCCAATAAGTCCGCTGGTCCGGAGAAAGTAAGGGTGCCGTACGTCGCTTGAGTCTGCGAACCGGCTGACTGATCGAACCACTGGGAAAACGCCACCATGTCTCCCAGAACTGCGACCTGGGCTCTTTCGCTGCCGAGAGCTTCGGTCATAGCCCAGACAGTTGGAATCTCGCCGAACCTCAGCACTTCCGCGCCGCCGAGGAGGCAGGCCAGCAGGAGAAGGACTACCAGGGCGCCCGCCAGGACCTTCGTCGTTGACGGCCTGTGCTTTGTGTATTCTGTGCAGGCAATATAGGTCGCCAGCCAGAACACACCACAAAAAAGGACAGTCGCCTTGGTTGTCTGGGTAACCGCAACGCCTATTGCAGGAATGAAGGTTGCGCCGGCGATCGCGGTGTCAAACTTGGTGCGCCGGAGTGCGTACACAATTCCGCCAAGGGCTGGGGCAAAATAGACGGCTGAAGAAATGAACTGGGTGAAAAGATCTGGCCTATAGTTGGTGTAAGTGTACCGCAGGACGGAATTAGCAGTGGCCAAGCTCGCTATGGAATCCCAGGAAAGCAGGTTGCCCGCGGATTGGCCCGGCGGAGCCAGAGTGAGATAGCAATACAGCAGGCCGACCGGCACCGAGCAGATTGCCACTATCCTCAACGGCCGCAGAGCGGTCGAGCGAAGATAGCTGTAAAGCAGGTGTGCCGGAAACCGATTGGAAACGGTTCTGCTTTGATCGCCCGGCAGGAGTGCGCCACACTGGACTGCGAGGCACGCCAGCGCGACGTACCAGAGGCCACTCGAATAGATCGGCAACGCCGGGGCGAACAGCATCGGCATCAAGGTGTGAAGTGCCCACACAAGGGGGAATACGGTGGCCGGGTGGGTCCAACTCCGCGTGTGTATACGCGCGCCTACGGCTAGAATCGATATGAGTGCCGTCGGAGCGAGACAGGAGAACCACTGCGGATTCATTGGCGCTCTCTCTGTTTGCCGATTTGAAAGGCCCGGATTGTCGGGCGTGGCATCCGGGGCTAACCGATAAGCCTGCGCCTGAGAAGGCGGAGCCTCTCGGCATCCTGGGGACTGTGAACGCGGCTGTTGACGAACACAATCAGGCACCCGAGGACTCCACAGCCGAAAGCCCCGCCAAATCCGAATCCCTTCCGCGAAGGCCAGCTTCTGCGCTCCGGCGGCACGGCCGAGTCCACCACTTGAATGACTGGCGCTTCTTTGGCTTCGTCGATTCTGGCTGCTTCGTACTGTTTCAAGAGCAACTCGAACAGCGTCTCGTTGTACTTGAGGTCGCGGACGGCGCGCACGTATTCCAGACCGACTTTCGGCACCAGCGAGGCCGGAATCATGGTATCGCCGCGGCCAACCGGATCGCTCGTTGCCTCCAGCTTCTGTAGTTGTTCGCGCAGCGTAGCCAATTCCGCTTTTTGCCGCACAACCTCGGGATTCAGGGGTGTGGCAGCGCTTTCTAAGGAGGAGAGCGCGACCTCGCGGCCCGTGATGGCAGCCCGCAGGCGCGCCATGTTCCCGATTACGGACTCGACCTGAGCGGTGACCTGCAGGACGCCGGTCCGCTCCTGGGTCGCCTTCAAGGCGGCTTCCGCATCGGCCAGCGACTTCTTCTGCGCTTCCAATTGGCGTTCGAAGAACAAGCGGCGCTGCGCCGACTCGGTCAATGCGAGGCGGCCGTTCTGTCTGGATAGTTCCTCCAGATAGGCGTTGGCCAGCGCCGCCGCGCGTTTTGGGTCGCGGTCCTCGACGGCCACCTTAATGAGCGGTTCCCGCCCTCCGGAAATGCGCGATCGCTTCGCCAGCACCTTTCTTGCGTCAAGGACCGTCGGCACATCGTAGAGTTGGCGCAGGTTGAACGACTGGATCAGATGGTCGGCAATGGTCCGGCTGCCCAGTATCGCAACGTAGATGTCCGCGGGGGTCTTCATACCGAGACCACCTCCGGCGGCGGAGGCAAGCGGACCCAGTTGGCCGAGGAGCGCCGATGCGGCGGATTGCTGCTGCTGGGGAGGCATGATCGACGCCGTGGCCGTGTACATCGGCGGAAGCAGGAAGGCGATCACCGTCATCGCCAGGCCGCCGGCGAAGGTCATCGTCAGGATGAACCATTTCCGCTCGGCGAGCGCGAGCAGCAGATCCAGCAGACTGCGCCCATGCGGATCTTCGATCCAGGGCTGCACGGCGATGGCATCCCGTGGCGGATTCTGGTCTAGGTCAGTTGGCACTTTGATATCCTTCGATGGAAACGAATCGCTGTGGCCCGGCAAAGGCCCGCGTTACTTACTTGAGGACATTGATCGCCGCGCCGCCCAGGGCCAGTTGGCCGACGATCTCAGTCCAATCGCGCAGCCCGCGCATGAACCCGGGCTTGAAAACCTGCTCCGGCATCACGATGGAGTCGCCCGGATGCAGGGGCGCGAACTCGATGGCTTTCCTGAATGGGCTGGTGCCCTGCTTTGGTAAGACCGAGCCGTCGGCGCGGATGACGAACATGTGACCCTTGTCGGCCGTCCGGGTGGGGCCGCCGGACCGGCGGATGTAATCTTCCAGGCGCTGGGCCGGCTCATAGAGGAAAGAGTTCTGATTGTAAACAGCGCCGAACACGTTCACCGTGGCTGGACGCGCGGGAACCATGAACTTGTCGCCGGCTTCCAAGGGCAGGTCCATGAGCTTGCCGAGGTCGTTCGAGCCGGGCTCCAGATGGAGCACGATGCGCCCGGTGGCCTTCAGATTGCGCATCCTGCCGACGATCCGGCGGCTGTTCTCGACGCTGATGGCGGCTGAGAGCGTATCCTCCTGCGTGGTGGCGCGACCGACGTTCTTCGAAGCGGTCTGCTCGAGATTCCGCTCCAGTTCGTCGGTAAACTGGTCGAGGCGGCGCTGCTGATCGACACGCGTGGATTCCCGTGTGAACTCGGCGCCATAGAGGTAAGCCTGCGGCGTGAGACCCCCGGCGCGCTGGATGAGGGCCCCGAGGGTTTCGCCAGGATGCACGTCATAGACGCCGGCTATCTGGAATTCGCCTTCGAGGCGGACCTTGGGGTTCTGCTGCGAAACGGCGACGCGGATATCGGCCTGGGAAAAGATGGTCACCACGTCCCCGGGACGCAACTCGAGGTTCTGAGTCTCGTCGCCGTCCAGCACAAGCTTGCCGGGATTGAAGGCCACCAATTCGGTCTTGAGATCGCGCGTGCTCTGGCGTTCGATCACGGCGTAGGTCCAGTTGATCTCGGGGACGAAGGCGGCGATATCGGTCCCGCCTGGCGCGCGGTGGGCTTCGGTGGCAGGGTCGGCGGGCACCCTCTGATCGGGAGGCACGAACCCCAGCGCGTTGTGCTTCTTCCAGTAGTCGCGAGTGATGAGCGATTCCTTGTCGGGGATGACGTCGCGCAGACGCATGCCGGCGTGCCAAGGGAAGCGGCCGGGATTGGCCACGTTGCCGCGCAGGGTGACGGCGTTGGCGAAGCGCGGGTCGATGGCGGAGACATAGAGAAGGTCGCCATCGCCGATCCCGGTGGCGACGCCCTGGGCATCCAACTTGAACTCAAGGACCTCACGGGAGTCGTTTTGGTGAATGCGCTCCAAGGCGGCGCGCTGGACGTTGGCGACTGCCGACAAGCCGCCGGCCATCTGAATCAGATCGGCGACTTTGCTCTCGCCCTTCAGTTCGTAGATGCCGGGAGTCCGGACGCTGCCGGCGACGGCCGCTCGCGCTCCGGCGGGCGGAAAGTAAACCACATCCCCAGGTAGCAGGCGCGCGTCTTTGGATTTATCGCCGTTCAGAAGCAGGTCATAAAGGTCGAACTCGGTGACGATATCGGCGCCGCGCTTGAGCTGAATATGGCGCATGGAGCCTTGGCTGGAAGGGCCGCCGGAAGCGAACAAGGCGTTGACGAGGGTGCTGAGCGAGCTGACCGTGTAGGTGCCGGGCCGGCGGGTCTGTCCCACCACAAAGACCTGGATGGAGCGCAACTCGCCCATGTTCACGTTGAGATCGAAATTACGGAAGACGCGCCCGAGCTGCGAGCGAAGGTAGCCGGAGAGCTGCTGGAACTGGAAGCCGGCGACGTTGATATTGCCGGCTTGGGGAATGAAGACGGCGCCAGCGCGGTCCACGGTGAGCTCGAGATCGAGATTCACTTGCCCCCATGCGCGGACGAGAATCTGGTCGCCGGGACCGACCACATAGTCGGCGGTGACGGGGACGCGATCGAGCGGGGCGAAGGTAGTGGGCACGCGTTCAAACAGACTGGCGCCGAAGATGGGCAGCATCTCGCCGATAGAGGAGGCGACGAAGCGCTGAAAGTCGTTGGGTGGCGCTGGGGCTTCTGGCGCGAGCGGGGCGGCCTCGGCCGAACCTGCGGAGCCTGCCGAGCCGGAGCGGATGTTGGGTGCGGTCCGCGAGCCTCCCGCGGAACGGGAAGGGGCCGCAATGTCGGCGGAGGAGAACTTGCCGCCCTGGCATTCGGGGAGCAAAAAGCCGAGCGGACCGGTGCACTTGCCGGCCTGCACGGGCGTGGCGCCGAGGACCTGCGCGGCATCGGTATCCTGGTCGCCCAGGTCTTGGGCGAATACAGCGGAGCTGCAGGCTGCCAACAGCGCCAAACCAAGGAGAAAAGCTGCCGGACCGGCGGGCCGGGGCGGGACAACGCCGCGTAAGAACCCAGCGGCAGCCCAAGAGAACTGTTCCACGCGCCGGCGCGGGCGCCACGTCAAGTTCGGGGTTGGTTGTGTCACTTCTGGCTGATTCCTTTTTCGGAAATCTGGAAATTCGGTTCCCAGGTCAATTGAATCCAACTGCTGAGGTTGTTGCGGCGAGGGCCGAGGAGTGGAATGTAGAACTTCTCGTACTGCACGAAGAAATCGGCGGACAGCTCGCGGGACAACGCGTACGAGCTTTCGAATGAGACATCCAACTGCGTGGAGCCGCCGGGGATCAGTTTCGCGCTGCCTTTCAACTGGCGGAAGCCCAGCTCGATTTTGTTCCGCGGCGAGAACCGGTAGGTGGCCCACGCCTCTTCCGCGCGCCCATCGCGGCCCACCCAACTGCCCAGCAGTTGGCCATAGTTGGTGTTGCCGCTAAGGTACTCGTAGTTAACGTAATTGAGGACGGTGTCGAGCCCGATCAGTGTGGTGGAGGGCGCCTCCACGCGAAAATCCAAGTGCGGGATGCCAGGTACGCGCGTCAGATAGATGCCCGGGTCGATCGCGGAGCGGTGCGGCGAGGCCAAGGGTGAGGGATCGTCGTCGCAGTAGGAGTCGGTGTACAGCGTGAGCCAGTTGCGCAGACCGGGGACCCGGTAGCGGAAATCGAATCCGCCTTTGCGGTCGCCGGGGTTGGCGCGGCCGGGAACACCGGCGTTGAGGGTGATGAAATTATCGAGGAAGCTGCCCGGCGTCATCGGATGGCCCACGCCCCAGAATATGGACCAGCGGGTAAAGCCCATCTCGAGGTTGCCGGTTAGCTTGAAAGACAGCTTCTGCGCGTTGAACCAGGGGCGCCAGGTATACTGCTGCCCGCCCAGCTTTCCGATGAGGAACTCGCCGCGGACTTCTCCGAGGAGCCCCAAGCGAAAAGGGTGCCGAGTGGAAATCCGCAGGTTCTTGGTGGGCTCGGCATTATTGGAGAACGAGAGCGGCGCATTGTAAGTCGGCCCCCACCAGAGAGCCTGCTGCCCGAGCGACAACTCCAGGTCCCCCAAGCGGAATCCGGCGTAAACCTCGATGGGGCGGAAGCGATTGGTAGCGGATCGCCCCACGGCGGGCTGGAGCGGAATCGTATCCATCGTCGAAATGGCCTGCCGGACCGCCAGAGAGTATGGGTCGCTGCCTGGGGTGTGCTGATACTCGCCGCTCATGTAGGCGACGAAGCGGCCCGATTCGGCGTTCGCGGTGAAGCCGGTATAGGAATTCCAGCCGCGTCCGAAGGGGCGGCCGTTATCTCCGGTCCAGGTCTGACCGAAGTGGAAGCTGTCGTTGAGCGGCGGTCCGGCAATCACCCCGTTGCGCGTGTAGACGGACTGGAGCGTGATCGACGATGCGGCTGGATCAGGCGAGTCCAACTCGCGATGGAGCTCGGCAACCATAGCGGCGGCTTCCACCCCGATCGCGGACAGGTCGCCGGCCATCGGCTGAGGAGTGTACTCGCCGAGCGATTTTTGAAACTGCCCGTCGGCTTCGCGAGTCTGGCGGCGGCATTCGGCACGGGTCCAAGGGCGGAGCCCGGCGATTTGCGAAGGGATGAGACCGAACGCGGCCAGGCGATCCAGGGCGTCGTACATCCAGCTATCCATGGGAACGTAGGCCGAACCTGAGTCGGGCCCGGCGGTTTCATCGAAGGACTGGGCTGTGCCTCCCGGCGGCGCGGAAGCAGTGGTTTGAGCGCAAGCACCCGCCAAAGGGAGCAACAGCACCGTTAGGAGGCGAAGGGGGCGTAAGTCACGCATTTTTTCACTGGCTGGAAGCAGCGCCTTCGATTCACCGCGCGTCCGGCGGCATCCGTTCGGCAATCCGGTTGACGGTTGCTTTCAGCTCTTCGAGCTTCTCGCTGATGGCGTGGAATCTTTTCAGATTGGTCGAGCCTTGCGAGTCGGTCTCGCAGCTATCCAACAGTTCCGACCGCGCGTACTCGGAGAGAGTGCGCGCCCCGGCCACGTCGCACGCCAGTCTCACGCGGTCGTATTCGGCCTGGGTGAGGCGGAAGACTACCGTTCGATTTTTCCGCGATCGTGGCATGGAAGGCGTGTCAAGACAGGCTGGCCAAAGCCTGCCGAGCACCGTCTATCGTCCCCACGAAGTTGCGATCGACCTCGACCGCGACTGCGCGTTGCAACAACTCGACATTGATCACTACGCGATACCCCGATTTTTCACGGGTCAGAATTCCTTCCAGTCCGGATAGTGGACCCTCGCAAATCCGGACGCGCTGCCCGACGCGAAGATATTGCCACGGCGCGACTGCCAGACCGGAGCCCACCAGCGCTTTGACCGAATCGATCTCCGCGTCCTGAACCGGGGCGGGTTCGCCGCCAAATCCGACGACCGACTGGACGCCGGGCATACGGATGACTTTCAGCCGGTCCGCGAAAGAGTATCGGCAGAAAACATATCTCGGGAAAAGCGGCAACTCCACCGTCTGGATGCGATCCGACCAGCGCCGGCGCTCGCGGTAAACCGGCGCATAAGACTCGATCGATCTGGCTAATAGGCCTTCAGCGACGGCCTTCTCGTGGCGCGGCTTGACGGTAAGTGCAAACCAGTGCATGGGTAACCAACCTCGGCAGGCTTCCGCCATTGTGAGACCCAGGCTGGGGTTCCGGCTGAAGCACTCAAACCAAACTCAGATGTATTACAGTTACGGCAAAGCAAATGTTTTCTCTGTTCTTTTCAGTTTTTTCCCTTGCCGCGAGTCGGGCCTGCTACGCCCAGACACTCGTGGCGCACGGTAAGGCCGATCCATGTCATTCATCAAAATCGACTTGCTTCATTTGGACCGGCTTCATCTCTGATCCCGAGTAGAATCGAGCCAGCGTACGAGGCGTCGCTGGTGTCCACAAGGTGTAATGCTGGTGGAACAAAGTGTGATGCTTCCGGAACTGCTTGGAAACCGCATGGGACAGATCGCGCAAGAACGCCGGAGATACCTGATGGTTACCTGATTGCAAGGAGGGGGGAGGGCCTGACGCCTTCCCCCCGGATGGGGAACTACTTCACGAAAAGAACCACGATCAAGAACGTGAACAGCGCCAGTGACTCGATAAATGCCACACCGATCAGCATCGCCAACTGAATCACCCCGGCCGCTCCCGGATTGCGTCCCATGCCTTCCACCGCGCTCGCAATGGCCTTGCCTTGCCCCAGCCCGCAAAGGCCGGAAGCGATCGCCATCGCGATTCCGGCTGCCAGCGGGCGAATATCGAACGGTTCGGCCGCGGCCGCATTGCCCGGCGTCTGCGCACACAGCACACAACTGGCCAGCAACATTAGCGCGAGCACGAAAAACAGCTTCTTCGTCATTGGTTTTTCTCCTTAGATAAAATCGCGCGCGAGGAGGCGGTTCCCGCCGTGCCTGGGGAGACCGGCGGGCTCACGCTCGCGGGCGGCATAAAGCCGGTATTAATGTTCGTGCGCAACCGCGCTGCCCACGTAAAACATGGTGAGCAGCATGAAAATGTAAGCCTGCACCACGCCCACGAATGCGTGCAGAACCATGAAAAGCACCGGAAACCCCAGATAGGTCAGGCCGACAAACACAATCGTCACCTGCTCGCCGGCGAACATGTTGGCATAGAGACGAATGGTGAGAGCCAGGGGGCGCGCCAGATGGCTGACGATCTCGATCGGGAACATCAGCCCGGCCAGCCACCATTTGGGTCCCATGAACTGCAAGATATATTTGAACCCGTTCACCTGCAGGCCCATCAGGTGGTAGTACAAGAAAGTCGCCATGGCGCAGCCGAGCGTGACTGGCGCATTCATGGTGGGAGACTCGAACACAGGGACCATCCCGATCAGGTTCGAAACCAGGATAAAGATAAAGATGGTTCCGAAAAAAGTAAGATAACGTGACGCCGCGTGCCCCATCTGGTTTTCCGCCTGGCCGCGCACGAACCCGTAAAACAGTTCGAAGGTCTGCTGCAGCTTGCCCGGATTGGTCGCCGAAAGGCGCGCGCGCAAAACGGCGAATACCACCACCAGCAGCGCGATCACCACGAACTGCATCAGAACGTAATTGGCCCAAGGCCGCGCCTGGGGATGGATCCCAACCAACTGCAGCGCGGCATTTCCCAGGTCGCTGAAGCGGTCGTTAAAGATCCTGGTGATCCAGAGTTCGCTTTCTTGCATACACCAACTCGAAGAGGATTTCGATGAAGATCGCCGCGATCAGAGCCAGCATCCCGGCAATGAAAGCCGGCGCCGGGATCGAAGAAAACCGTACTATAACATAGCCGCAGCCGCCGAAAAGAAAGTATCGCAGCGCCCACCGGAAAGAGGAATGCGCGCGTTCCCCGCCGAGCGCGTGCACCAACTGCTTCAGCCAGCGAAAGTTGAACCAAGCCAATACCGCTCCGATCATGATTCCAATGCCCCAGCGCCACCCGTGGAAATAGCCGACAGGCGCAGCCGCCAGCATACCCAGAAGCAAAGTCAGCCAGGAGATCCGGCGCTCCGACGCAAGGTACCTCGAAATGTCAACGCTTGGACTATCCATCGTCGTCCGCGGGAAGGTGCCGCAACACATCGCGCAAGCCGCCAAAGAAACCCAGAAAGCCTAGAACGATCATAAGGATGGGCTTGGTGTGAAACCAGCGATCCAAAAAAAAGCCGA
>Ga0187860_1001393_pt1 | contig 21324 bp, 17 predicted proteins | sample June2016WEW_10_4_FD_132981 | JGI IMG/M metagenome (GOLD analysis project Ga0187860, IMG submission 132981) | Peatland microbial communities from SPRUCE experiment site at the Marcell Experimental Forest, Minnesota, USA - June2016WEW_10_40 | ecosystem: Environmental > Terrestrial > Soil >...
CACCCCGTTAAGCGCCGTCGCCGCCTGACCAATACACCTGATCCGATTTGGGAGAGACCGCCGCGAGGCGGTCTTTCTGTTTCAGGGCCGTCTTGTTTGCTGCGGTGCATGAGTCTCTTCATGGCCCTGCGCGTCACTTAGTGCGACGCAGCGATATGTCTGCACCTGGGGGAACAGCAGAAGTCGCTAGAGCACGCTCGGAACGACGTTGATGACCCAGGCTGTGTGAAAACGAAATCTGATTTGGTCGTAATGCCGAGCGGAGGAGGCATTTTTGTGTTTTTTCGCTCTGCGCATGACCACAGGGCTCAAAATTCCAAGTGTGGTTATACCGCGTCGAGTTTTCACACAGCCTAGACCCATATCGGAAGTGGAGTGTGCATCGCAGCAGTCAAGGAAGGACGATATTAAGTAGAACGGGGCGAAGACTTGATCTGCATCAAAAGATGTTACGACTGAACGAGCTGCCCCGGAGCTGTGACAAACGGCGCGCTGGAAGGCTTCATGAGGCGTTCATCGATTAAGAGCTTCGGCGTTGAAAGAAGAGGGCCCAAAAATTGTCCCTCCCGATAACTCGGCCGATCTCGCTTAATAGAAAGAATGGCGCCAATGCAACGGTGCCAATGATTCCAAGAGATACGATTCCGACCAGTCTGTTGGCGCCGACCTCTGCAATGCTCTCAGCCATCGACTTGCCATCCCACATCCCGACAAGCACATGCTCCACAATGTGGAAACAAATCAGTGCAATGGCAAACAATATGGATTTGATAAGAACCGAATAAAAGAGTGGCTTATTATGGAACCTGTGACCCAAGTGAAGATCTTCGGCGACGAGCATGACTTTTGCAAATACCAAGGCATTAACGACGGCAAAGCCATGCCATACATAATTGATTTGATGCTGCGACAAGATTATCGATTCATGAAGGGCCAACATGCCAAACACCACCCAGAGATATAGAAACATCAGCCCGAAACTTTTTATTTGATCCTTGGCCCTCTTTTTGAAGTCGGGTTTGGGCGTCGGCTTTTGGCTTTCGTTACCATCACTTCGATTGACCTGCCGCGGCTCACGACGCAATTGCGCAGACTCAACAAAAATGCCGGATACGTCACTTGCCGCAACCCATGAAGCAAGACCGGGTTTCCATACCCAATCGCGTTCCAGTAAACGTCCCTGTTTGGCGAATTGTGCTAGATCGCTGAAGCGTAGCGGCCCATATTCATGTTCATTTCTTGAAACATACCATTGGTCGTCGTCGGGCAATGGTTTTTGGACTGGCCGTGAAGCCTCGCGTTGACGATCCATGACGGTAGTCTTTTCGTTTAGGAAGCCGAAATAGCTTAATGACGTGCGTTTTGCGACGCCGATCGCCATCTAACCCGTCCCAGATAGGATCGATGGCCGCTGCACTACGTGGGGAGGGTATCACGGGCCGATCGGAAAGTCTGTTACCCACTTCATGGTGCTCCGACGGCGAAAAGTCTCGCTGTTCTCCTGCGGTGCAAACGGTCGTTCATGGGCTCCCGTGCGGAAGTGGAGTCTGCATCGCAGCAGTCGAGATCAATTCGTTTCTTGCAACGGCATTGTCACGCAATTGATCCTTGTCAATGAAGGATTTAGTGCGCCGGTCTTGCATCGGTGACCATTTGGGGATCGAATAGTCGCCCACCAGAACGTTCGAAGGACACGTGCGATGCATATTCGCTTTCTCGTCGGCGCCCTGCTTGTAGTTGGCTTCGTTGTGGGCGGCGTGCCGCTGGCGCCTTCCTCCGTTCATCCCTCGATTGGAAGCTTGCTTGCTCCGACCGCGGAAGCGAAGTCGAAAGTCCGCAGCCTCCTCGACCGCGTGCTCGGCAAATCGATGCCGGAGGGAATCGTCAAGACCAACGGCCGCATCGAAGCGACACAGGTTGACGTCGCCGCGAAATATCCTGGCCGGCTGGTCGACATCACAGTGGAAGAAGGCAGCGAGGTCAAAGCGGGACAGGTCGTCGGCCGCGTGTCGTCGCCAGAGTATGAAGCCCAGCTCAGAGCGGCGCAATCCAATGTAGAGCGCGCCAAACAGTCGATGGCAGAGGCGGAATCGCTCATCGACCAGCGCAAAGCCACGTTGGCGGCGGCAAAATCCGATTTCGAACGCGGCCAGGAACTCGTCGGAAAGCAAATTATCACTCAACAGACTTTCGATCAGCGCCGCCGCAATTACGAAGGAGCTCAGGCAAGCGTCCAGGGTGCGATTGCCCAGCGCGATCAAGCCGACGCCTCCATCAAGAGCGCGCAGGCCGAGGTCGAACGCATCGAGTCCGTGTTGCACGACCTGGTTCTTGTCTCGCCGCGAACGGGACGGGTGCAATACCAGCTCGCGCGGAACGGCGAGGTGGTTGCCGCCGGCGGAAAAGTCCTGACAGTTCTCGACCTCGAAGACGTATACATGACCATTTTTCTTCCAGCTGCGACCGCGGGCAAGCTCGAGATCGGCGGTGAGGCCCGCATCATTTTGGATCCGGTTCCTCAATACGTCATTCCTGCCTCGGTGAGTTTTGTCGCAGCCGACGCGCAGTTTACGCCCAAGACCGTAGAGACCGCCGAGGAACGCGAAAAGCTGATGTTCCGCGTCAAGCTCAAACTAGACGCTGAACTTCTGAAAAATTACTCACGGAGGGTGAAGACCGGCGTCCGCGGCCTCGGGATCGTGCGCACTAAAGTCGTGACGGCATGGCCGGACGACCTTCAAGTCAAGCTGCCTCAATGAAGGACGTTGTCGTCGCCCGACTCGAGAACGTCTCGCACCATTATGGAGCGACGATCGCGCTCGACGATGTCACGATCGATATTCCAGCACGCAAGATGGTGGGGGTGATCGGACCCGACGGGGTCGGCAAGTCCACCTTGTTGGCGCTCGTTTCCGGCGTGCGCACAATCCAGAGCGGACAAGTTGTCGTGTTCGACGGTAACCTTAGAGAAGCAGCCCATCTCAAAAGCCTCCGCGCCCGCATTGCCTACATGCCGCAAGGGCTTGGTCGCAATCTCTATCCGACGCTCAGCGTCTTCGAAAATATTGATTTCTTCGGCCGGCTGTTCGGGCAATCGGCTTCCGAGCGACGCGGCCGTATCACCGAACTCCTGACCGCCACCGCGCTCGATCCGTTCGAGGATCGCCCAGCCGGTAAGCTGTCCGGCGGAATGAAGCAGAAGCTCAGTCTTTGCTGTGCGCTCATCAACGATCCGGATTTGCTCATCCTGGACGAGCCCACCACCGGCGTCGACCCGTTGTCGCGGGGACAATTCTGGGACCTCATCAACACGATCAGGGCGCGACGCCCGCAAATGAGTGTCATGGTGGCGACGGCCTATATGGACGAAGCGCAGCGCTTCGACTGGCTCATGGCCATGGACGACGGCAAGATCATCGCTCATGGCACGCTGAAGGAACTACTGGATAGGACGGGAGAACCCACGCTCGACGAGGCGTTTATCGCACTTTTGCCGGAGGAGAAGCGCGCCCTTCATCAAAAGGTGGTAGTGCGGCCGCGCGCAGCTTCAGCGGACGAGGTGCCGGCGATCGAGGCCGAGGGCCTGACGCGGCGGTTCGGCGATTTCGTCGCGGTGGATCACGTCAACTTCAAGATTGCTCCGGGCGAAATCTTCGGCTTCCTCGGCTCCAATGGTTGCGGCAAATCGACCACAATGAAGATGTTGACCGGGTTCCTGCCTGCCACTGGGGGCTGGGCGAAGCTCTTCGGGAGTCCGATGGGGTCGAACGACATGGAGATGCGCCGCAACGTCGGTTACATGACGCAAGCCTTCTCCCTCTACGGCGAACTTACCGTCCGGCAGAATCTCGATCTGCACGCTCAGCTTTATCACCTGCCCCACGATAAGGTCGAAGGCCGCATTCAGGAACTTTTGAAACGCTACGATCTGGCAAACGTCGCCAACGCCAAACCCGAGAGCCTGCCGCTCGGCATCAAGCAGCGACTTCAGCTCGCGGTGGCGGTGTTGCACGAGCCGGCCATTCTCATCCTCGACGAGCCGACTTCGGGCGTCGATCCGATCGCGCGCGATGCGTTCTGGCGCACGCTGATCGATCTCTCCCGCGACGACGGCGTGACGATCTTTCTTTCGACCCACTTCATGAATGAGGCGGAGCGATGTGATCGCATCTCGCTGATGCATGCGGGCAAGGTGCTGGCGGTTGGCGCGCCGCTCGAACTGGTTAAGGAGCGCGGCAGCGATTCGCTAGAAGATACCTTCGTCGGGTATCTGGCCGATGCGGCTGGGATCGACCGCTCGAAGAAGGTCGAGGCGCCGGCGCCTGCAGCAGTGCCGGTCGCGGCGGAACCGGCGCGTGTACCAAAGCGGTTCGGTTTGGCCCGACTGTGGGCCTACGCGCGCCGCGAGACCGTCGAGCTGTTGCGTGATCCGATCCGGCTCGCCTTTGCCGTCTTCGGCCCGATCATCCTGATGTTGGCCTTCGGATACGGAATTTCCTTCGATATCGAAAACTTGCAGATGGCGGCGTTCGACCAGGACAACACGCCGGAAAGCCGGCAGTTGCTCGAAGGTTTTTCCGGCTCGCGGTATTTCTCGGTGCAGCCGCCTATCGCCTCAGCCGCCGAGGGGGAGCGGCGCCTGAGAAGTGGCAATACCCAGATCGTCGTCGAAGTTCCCAGCGGGTTCGGCCGCGATTTGCTGAATGGTTCGCGGCCGGAAGTCGATGCGTCGGTCGATGGCGCCATGACGTTTCGGGGAGAAACCTCGAGAAACTATGTAACAGGCGTCGTCAGGAAGCAAGGCGAGGAATTGCAGCGGAAGTTGCGGCGCGCAGGAAGCCCAAATTCTTGGAGCGACGACGATATCCAGACGCGCTTTCGCTACAACCAGGCCTTTCTCAGCGTCAACGCCATGGTGCCGAGCGTGTTCATGCTCATGCTGTGTCTGATCCCTGCCATCATGTCGGCGATCGCGGTCGTGCGGGAGAAGGAAACCGGCTCCATTGCCAATTTCCGCTCCACCCCGATTACCAAGCTCGAGTTTCTTCTCGGCAAGCAACTCCCCTACGCCGCCGTCGCCATGGCGAGTTTCGTTTTCTTGTTCTTGATGGCGATTTTCGTGTTCGGGGTGCCGATCAAGGGCTCGTTTCTCACGCTGCTAATCGGAACGGTCGTTTATGTCGTGGCGACAACCGGTTTCGGCCAATTGATTTCGTCGTTTACCCGCACGCAGGTCGCGGCGGTGTTTGCGACGGCGATCCTGTCCATCGTGCCCGCCGTCAACTTCTCCGGATTGTTCGCGCCGGTGTCGTCGCTGTCCGGTGGGGCAAAGATTCTCGGTCTGACGTTCCCATCGGCCTGGTATCAACCGGTCACCGTCGGGGTTTTTGCCAAGGCGCTCGGGATGACCGACCTCTGGCGAAACGTCGTGGCGATCGCGGTTATCGCACTGGCGTACCTCGCCCTATCGCTTGTGCTTTTGCGCAAGCAGGAGGCGTGACATGTCGTTGCCGCGCACCGCGCCGGTTCCGAAACTGACGGAAGCGAGGAAGCTCACGCTGCGTGATCACGTTTTCAATATCTTTCGTCTGGTGATCAAGGAGCTGAGAAGCATCCGCGCGGACCCGACCATGCTCGTCCTTGTCGCCTACGCTTTCAGCATTTCCGTCAACACCGTCGCGACCGGAGCCGTGACTGAAGCGACGAATCTTTCCGTCGGGATCGTGGACGAGGACGGTTCGGATCTCTCGAGGGAGATCGCTGAAGGGCTCGTGCGGCCGACCTTCCAGCCCGCCGTGCATATCAGGGCGTCCGAGATTGATGCGAAAATGGATAAGGGCGAGCTTTTATTTGCCGTCGAGATTCCTCCCAACTTCCAGGCCAATATTCTCGCCCAGCGGAAGACCGAGATCCAAATCAACGTTGACGCGACGGCGGTGGCCCAGGCCGGCAACGGCGCCAGCTATCTCCGGACCGCCATATTCAACGAGGTTCAGAACTTCATCTCCAAGCGCGGCGACCCGTTAAGCGACCCGATCAATCTCGTGGTTCGGGCGAAATTCAACCCGAACCTCAAGACCGCTTGGTTCTCGGCCATGACGCAGGTCATCAATCAGATCACGATGCTGACCGTAATCCTCACCGGCGCGGCGCTGATCCGCGAGCGCGAGCAAGGCACCGTGGAACACTTGCTAGTCATGCCCGTGGTGCCCGCCGAGATCATGCTGGCGAAGATGTTCGCCAATGGCCTCGTCATCCTCGTGGCGGCGATGCTGTCGCTGCAATTTGTGGTCCATCTTTGGATCGGCGCGCCGATTGCTGGGTCGATCGTCTTGTTCCTGCTCGGCGCGGCCCTTTACGCACTCGTGGTGGCGGCTCTCGGCATCCTGCTTGGCACGCTTTCGACGACGATGGGCCAGTTCGGATTGCTCGCGATGCCGGTCCTGATGGTCACGCAATTGCTTTCGGGCAGCAGCACTCCGATGGAAAGCATGCCGATCTGGCTGCAATATGTGATGAAGACGATCAGCCCAACGCCGCATTTCGTCGCCTTTTCTCAGGCGGTGCTGTTCCGTGGCGCCGATCTCTCGCTCGTCTGGCGGCCGCTTCTGGCAATGCTGATCATCGGCTCGGTTTACTTTGCTTTCGCGATGAGTCGGTTTCGGCGCGTAATTTTTGGGAGCTAAACCACATGGCGCGGGTCAAAGAGGCAGACCATGGCAAAATGAAGCGAAAGCTCTACGAGAAGGAGCTACGTAAGCTCCAAGTTGAGCTGTGTTACGTGCAGGATTGGGTGAAAGCGAAGGGGCAGCGGGCCATCGTCCTATTCGAAGGCCGTGACGCTGCGGGCAAGGGCGGAACGATCAAAGCTATAACCGAAAGAGTAAGTCCGCGCGTCTTCAGGGTCGTGGCGCTGCCCGCGCCTTCCGATCGTGAAAAAACGCAGATGTATGTTCAGCGGTACGTCGAGCATTTCCCCGCGGCCGGCGAAATTGTCATATTCGACCGGAGCTGGTACAACCGGGCGGGCGTCGAAAACGTGATGGGATTTACCAGTGCGAAGGAGGTGGAGCGATTCCTCAGCCTTTGCCCGGAAGTCGAAAAATACATAACCGACGCGGGGATCATTCTGATCAAATTTTGGTTGGAGGTTGGGCAGGAAGAGCAAGAAAGGCGTTTTTTGGCGCGCATCAACGATCCGCTTCGGCAATGGAAATTGAGTCCAATGGACTTGGAGTCGTACCAGCGCTGGTACGACTATTCGCGTGCCCGCGACGCGATGCTAAAAATCACCGACGTCGATTACGCACCTTGGCATATTGTGAGATCGGACGACAAGAGGCGCGGGCGTCTCAATTGCATCTCCAAGATCCTCGAACTCGTCCCGTATAAAAAAATATCCCGACCGACGGTCACACTGCCGAAAAGATCAGCCAAGAACAAATACGACGACCAAGCATCGTTGCGGGGACGAAACTTTGTCCCTGAGAAATTCTGATTTCCGGCCGTTCGTATGAGCAGTATTCTGGACAGCCCGCTTATCGTCTTCATAGTTTCTCTCATTGCCCAATGGCTCGCGGCATATGCCGGCAATTTCCTCCGCGGCCAGAGACGGCCCGTGCACAAAGACGAGCGAGAGGACCTCGATATCGTCGAAGCGGCCATTCTGACGCTCCTAGCTCTTATTATCGGATTTAGCTTCTCCATGGCCGTCACACGCTACGATCAGCGCAAGAATTACGAGGAAGCGGAGGCTAATGCGATCGGAACTGAATATGTACGTGCTGATTTGCTGCCCGCCGCAGACGCAGTGAGTGTACGTGAGTTGCTGAGGCGTTATCTCGATCAGCGTATTGCGTCCTACCTGAGTCGCGAAGAGCGCGAGATCGGTCAGACCGACTCCGAAGGCGCAAAGCTACAAACCGCGCTTTGGTCAGCTATTCTGCCTGCAGCGAACGCCCGCCCAACACCTCTGACGGCCCTCGCCGTTGCAGGCATGAACGACGTTCTGAATTCGCAATCACGCACTCAGGCGGCTTGGTGGAATCGCATTCCTGTTGCAGCGTGGTCGTTGATGGGGCTGATCGCAATCGCCTCCAATCTGCTGCTCGGCTATGGCGAGCGCCGAAAAGGCGCGCTTTTGCTTCTTGTCTTGCCGGTAATCGTCTCAATTTCTTTCTTGCTCATCGCCGATATCGACAGCCCGCGCGGCGGGATCATTCGCGTCCTTCCGCACAGCCTGATCGCACTTTCGCACTCGATTAAAGCGCAATAGCCTGACAGCGCCGGTGCGCTTACCAATCGGTTACGTTTCTTGTTTGCTGCGGTGCATGAGTCTGATTCTGATGTCCCTTAGCGACGGATATTGCGCTGCAATCAAATGTCGGCTGTTGGGGGTAGACCGGACTCACGTGGAAGTGGCGTTGGAGCATTTTGCGGCCAAATGACCGCGAACTTGTAACGGTGCCGGTCGATGAACTGATGGCTCAGTATTCCTCAGCCAACATGATGGTGATGACGCGCTCGGTGATGGATGGGTCAGACGGATCAAGCGAGTGATACGTCAGATCCTTGTCGAAATAATCGATCTTGAAAAAGATCGTGTGGCCATCGACTTCGAACGAGCCAAAGTCATGCTCTTCATGTGGATCGATGGCATGGCAAAAATCGTCATAGACTTCGATGGTCTTGACGATGCGCGCGACTGTTTCGGTGCCGAGCGCAGCAATGCCTATCGTTATGACCGCATGGCCTTGGTTGAAATTCTTTCGCAGCTCGTCGTTGAGAGTTCGAATGCGGTTGGTCCGAGTGGATTTGGTCTCGTCATGGTCGTCTCCGTTGGGATTGGTGATGCCAAGGCGAAGCCGTCCCCCGCGATGCTGCGGCCGACGGTTGGGCCAGGCGATGGGGGTGGATTTCGATGGTGGGGCGAGGAAGACGACGGCCCCGAGGGCACAGTTGGCTGCCGGGGCCGCCGACACTCGATTACTCAGCCGGAGGGCTCATCAACGCGATTGCGTTTCGATGGCGAAAAAACTTTGGCAGCTTCGGGTAGTCCCGAAACCGCAGCGTGAACATGTCGCCGTCACGAGCGATGACGATGGCCTCCCACCAGCCGTAATCCAGGGTTTCCTGGGCGATGACGAGATGGCCAGGCGTGATCTCGTCCCAGGTCCGGGGCAGGCCGGTTGCGACCGGGGGCTCGTCTTGGTCTTTGCCGACGGCGGCCTGTGGTTCGACCGCGAGCTCCACGATGATCTGGCTGTACAGGCTTTGCCGGATGTTAGGCACGAAGCCGCGGCCGTTGCCGTAAAGCCTGCCGACCGGCAGCTTCTTGGCAAGGGCGGCCAATTCATCGGTGGTCGCTTGATAGACCTTGAGGTCCATGAGCCGGGCGGCCTTGCCAACCAGGTCGGCATCGGTGGCCGGGAATCGAGCTGCCTGCGGCTTGTGGTTTTCGTCATAGCCAAGGACGATCAGCGGGGCGGATGGAGCGGAGTGCTTGGCCGCGGCATTGGCTTTGGTGGTCGTCTTGGTCATGACAGGTCTCCTGAAACGCCGAAGGGGCCCAGCGGGCCCCTTTGCGGTAAAACGGACAGGATGTTTGAGTAATCCCGGGGTTGCCCGGGCGGATATTTGGGTCTCATGACAGTCATTCTCCTTGCAATACAGCCTTGAGAGGTCGAATCGCCTCTCACCTTGAAATACTATCGAGCTTTCTCGGCATCGGCAAATGCTTTAATACTTGCTAATACATTGATACATCTTTCAATTACTGAGGTTTATTCAGAACTATACGATCACAAAGCTTGCGTATTTGGCAATCGACGTTCGTACAAGACTTGCGATCATCGATCTGATTGCCGTTGCACACGTCGAGGCCAGACTGGGCGCAGTACCGCCAGATCGCATGCTGGACGAACCGTGGAAAGACGGCCGGGAAGCTTGGATTGAAGGCTCGGGCGTCGATCTGTCGGGTCACCACGGCGATGATGTCGGCACAGCCCCCGGGCCGGTAGCAGGCTGCACCATAAGAATGCTCGGCATCGAACCGGTGCAGAATGCCGGTGCGGACCAAAAAGTTGTGCACCAGGGTGTCGATGGCGATCATGCTGGCCCCGACCTCGACCCAGGTCTCGTAACCCCGCGGCGCTGCCAGCAGGATGCACGACAAAGTCATGGTCAGGACTTTGTCCGAGACGCCATAGACCTCCCGGAGCGGTCCAATCACAGCTTCCTGCAGCCGGGCGAGCCGGTTGGGGCTGGCTGGGTCGTCGGCACCTCGGAATCGGCGGTCGATCCAGCCGACCAGATCGCCATCGGCAATGTCGCGGATGAAGAGGTAGAGCGAGTAGGCCATCTGATTGAGCCGACCGTTGCGCAGGTCGTGGCTCGGCACGGGACAGGCGTCAATATGATCAGGCTCTGAACATGTCCGGCTGATCTTGTCGTACCGGCAGCCGTGGAAATGCCAGTAGCTCGTGAGCTTCGGGCAGGTGGGGCTGGCGGCAACCTTGGCCTCGATGTCACGCCACTGCGCCCGACCGTGCCGCTCCATGTAATCGTAAGCGACTTGGTCCGAGATGCCTTGGTAGCTCAGAGCCGACGTCAGCCAATCGAACAACGTCGCGGTGTCGTGGCGCCGGATTGCAGCGGGAATGCCTTCGGCCCGCAAATCAGCGCGAATGTCGTCGATCAGGCTAGCCGAGCCCGCCAGGCGGCAGACACTGTGCACCAGCCGAACAGCGTGATCGATTGCCGACGTCTTACGACGATGGGGGCTCGACCGGCCTTGCTGAAGCGGGGAAATCTTTCGGCGAGTAGCCGTTCTTGAAATCATGCCGTCAAATCATTGCGACAAGCTTGCGCTGCGCATCAGTGTCGCCGTCGATGTATCGTTGCGTGGTTTGAATTGAGCGGTGGCCAGCTAGCAATTGGACATCGCGCAATGAGCCACCGACACGGTGAACCAGCCGCGCCGCCCGGGTGATGAACGTCCGTCGTCCGGAATGCGATGAGCAGCCGTTGAGACCGATGTTGCGGAATGCGCGATTGAACCAGACCACGATACTCAGCGGCGTCATAGGACCGCCGCGCTCGGATCGGATGACAGGTCCGATGCCGGTTGAAAGACTGCGATAGGCGGCGAGGCCTTGGCGAAGATCGGGGTGCACCGGGATCAACCGGCCGCTGCCGTTCTTGGCCGCGTCATTGCGCAGCTCGATCGCAGATCCAATGCCGCCGGTTGGATCAAGCACCATGTCCCAGGTCAGCTTCGCGATCTCACCGGCCCGCAGGCCAGCCTTCGCGGCAAGCAGAACGATCACACGGTTACGGAGGGGATGCCGGGTGCAGGTAGCAAAAACCAAGAGGTCGTTGACGTCGCCAAGGGATAGTATTTTTGCTTGCTTGCCTGGCATAGCGAGCCACTGAATCGATCATCGATTGTATAGCAAAATAACTGCGAACTCACAACGGCCGCGATGGAAAGAAGATCGATCCTGAACACTGATAAGGAAAGTCGCGTTTCCTTATCAGTGTGAGCCGGCAAGGATTTATCCACCACGAAAGACCTCATGGCTCTGACCAATATTGACTAGCGTTCCTCTTTCGTTCACAATAATGCTATCTCCATGGGGGAGCGTCCAGCCAATGTCTGCAGAACTCGTCTTGCTCATGATTGCGACCTCGGGTGCCAGTGTTGCGGCGCTGTTTGCGTTCCTTGGTTTTTTCCGGACGAAGCAATTGCCTGGTGCGCTCACCGCGCAAGGCGCCACCCAAATTCTCAGGGCGGAAACAGACATCGTTCGAGCCGCCGTCGAGGACCAAGCTCGCGGCCTCCGGCAGGAGCTTGGCCAATCGTTGAAGGGATTTCAGGAACTCACCCTTGCCGCCTTTGGCACGCTGCGAGACGGCATCGACGTTCAGGTTCGTGGGTTTGGGGAACGACTCGATGCCGGTACCAAAACCATTAATGAAAGGGCCGCAGCGATCTCAACCAAGCTTAACGACGAGATGGCCCAAATGAGGTCTGAAGCGAATACCAACCGCGAGACGCTGCGGACCTTGATCGAGCAGAAGCTCGACCACAACATTGGCCAGCAAGCCGATGCTTCCAAGGTTCTCAGGGACGAACTCGGCGGCAATTTCCATCGACTCGGCACCCGGGTTTCCGATTCGCTCACCGAGGCAGGTCAAATCCAAAAGGAGCGGTTGGAGAATGTCACCGGTGCCCTGACCGGCCTGAGTGAGAAGCTGGAAAAAGCTCAGGACGGCCTGCGGACCGCGGTGGAGAGCAGGCTCGATGCGATCCGGCAAGAGAGCGCAACCAAGCTCGAAGAGATGCGACAGACCGTCGATGAGAAATTACAGACCACGCTGGAAAGCCGGTTGGGAGAATCATTCAATCGGGTGGTTGAGCAACTTGAGCGGGTTCACAAAGGCATTGGTGAAATGCAGACTCTCGCCGCAAATGTCGGCGATCTGCGAAACGTACTCACCAACGTGAAGGTCCGGGGCACGTATGGCGAGGTTCAGCTGGCGTTGTTGCTGGAGCAGTTTCTGTCGCCCGACCAGTTCGTGAAAAATGCCAGCGTTAGGCCGGATGGTACCGAGCGCGTTGAATACGCGATCAAGTTTCCCGCAGATGGCGAGCAGGTGCTGTTGCCCATCGACTCCAAGTTTCCGCGCGAGGATTACGATCATCTCCAGGAAGCGATTGCGGCCGGTAACACGAAGCTCACTGCGCAATTCCGACGGGACCTCGAAAACAAGATCAAGGGGTGTGCGAAGGACATCAGCACCAAGTACATCAACCCGCCGCACACCTTGGAATTCGCGATTCTCTTTATTCCGACCGAAAGCCTGTACGCCGAGGTGCTGCGTCAGCCTGGCCTGTTCGAACAGTTGCAGCGGGATTATCGCGTGATCATCGCCGGACCAACCAACCTGGCTGCACTGTTGACGTCATTCCAGATGGGCTTCCGGTCCCTGGCGCTGCAAAAACGGTCGAGCGAGGTCTGGCAGCTCCTGGGCGCTATCAAGACCGAGTTTGATAGATACGGCAATGTGGTCAATACGCTGTCGAGGCAGCTCACAACAGCGAGTAACTCGGTTGAGAGCTTGGGCAGGCGCACCCGTGCCATGTCGCGCAAGCTGAAAGGCGTTGAAACATTGTCTAACGAGAAGACGGCAGAAAGTCTTCTCGGTTTGTCAGCAGAAGACCTCATCGAAGCCGGCGATGAGGGCGGTGTCATGGCGGAAGAGGCCGCGCTAACTTGATCGGCCGCATTGCAGCGAATTCGGTTCTAGGGGCTTTTTCGGAGGGTCTGTATTTGGCCACGAGAAAATACGGAACACGAACAATGGGGGTTCGCGGCAAGGCTGCAATGGAGATCGACCCGCAACGAAGCGCGCTGATGTCGCGCATCGGTCCGCGGGACACCAAGCCTGAACTCGTTGTGCGCCGCTTGCTGCACCGTATGGGTTACCGATTCCGCCTGCATAGGCGCGGCCTGCCGGGCAAGCCCGATATTGTTTTCCCATCCTGGCGTAAGCTGATCGACGTTAGAGGGTGCTTCTGGCACCGCCACTCAGATCCTGCTTGCGTCAATTCGGTCTTACCGCTAACTCGACGCGATTGGTGGTCGGCCAAACTACAAGGCAACGTCGACCGCGATGCCAGAAATCTGCGCGTCCTGGCCGATCTCGGTTGGGAGACCTTGGTGGTATGGGAATGCGAGACACGTAACCCCGAGTCCCTCGTACCGCGCCTAGTAGGATTTCTTGGACCGCCCAATACAAAGTCTGTGCATAAGTCGATCGGCGACAAGATCGAACGCAAGGCTCGGAAAAATCGGTCGTTCTGAGCGATTCGCTTCGGATATTCTAAACTTATGGCTAGATCGATTCGCCCAGCGCCCAGCACGCCGACTAGTCTGCCTCTGACGCGCCGCGTTCGAGAGGCGATCGACGCCCGTGGTTTAAGTCTGAAGGTGGCGGCGTCGGAAATCGGCGTGAGCCTGAACACTCTACAGGGGCACCTTGGCGGGGAGCATGTGCGAAGCGACTCGGCACGAAAGTACGAGAATTGGCTCGCTGGAAAACCGAGGGACCAGAAGGTCTTTGTCCTTTCGAAAGTCGAGCCTTCGGTTGATCACTTGGAGCCCATCAGCCAGGTTATGCCGTCCGCTCCGAGACAGCCTTGGCTAATGGTCGATATCTTTTCCGGTTGTGGTGGGCTCAGCCTAGGTTTCGAACTGCTCGGCAGAAATCAGGCCAACGCTCGACGCTATTTCAAGACTGTATTGGCCATGGACAACCAGCCAGCACCGCTAGCCGTATTCAATCGCAATGCAGAGAGGATGGGACACCGAGGACATCCAATCGGGCGGGTCGTAGACTTGACCGAGTTCGGCAACGAAGCTGAGTTCCTTACTTTCTACATCTTGCATGTCGCGAAGCTGCACGAGGACAACGGGACTTGCACACAACTCGATCGACTTGCGAATGGTGCATTTCGAATCTTCAGGAAGGCCATTGGTGCGGCGGACGCTCGCTATTTAGGCGATCTCGCTTCGGTCAGGGCAGACAAGGCATGGAGTCGTGCCTGCAACGAGCTCGATAGGCAATCACTAATCCAGACTTCGGTGGTCGGTTTTCATGAAAAACTAGGTCTGCCGCGGACGGGCATACGCCCTCCCACTTTACCTTCGGTTCTTTGGGGCGATGTGGGGGAAACGGGCTGCGCAGAAGCTCCTGAGCCTTCAAATGAGCTGATCGGAGACGCGGCACAGTTTTGGGACGCGGAAGTTGCAGCGTTGATCGCAAAGCGCGAAGGTTCCGGCAAAGGTCAGCTGACCGCCTCCGCTCGACGGGTGAGTGCATTTGTCGAATTTCTTAGCTCGTCAGTGTGTGGACTGGTTCGCAGGGCGTGGTGTTTATGGCGTGCGCGTCGGGCGATGGCGCGCGCGGCTATTTTTGGGAATACCGGATTTGAGCGGAAACTCCGGAGCCTGTATGCGAGCACGTATCCCGTATCACTTCTCGTCGGTGGGCCACCTTGCCAGGGATTTAGTCGGATTGGCCGCGGAAAGATTCGAAGCCTACGCGAGGCGCTGGTGCATGTACATGGTGATCCAAACGCGGGTGATGCGCGCAATCTACTATTCCAACAATATGTCATGGTGCTGCGCGCTCTCCGGCCGGATGCTTTCCTCTTCGAAAATGTGCAGCATTTCCAAAGCACGGTTAGGGCCAACGGTGTAGAATTTCAAGCAACAGACGTTCTCGCCGAGGCCATTGCCAATGTGAGTGATGGGAAGGCAGCATACGAGATTGCTTCGCGTGTCATCGATGCGAGCAGGCATGGCGTTCCACAAGCTCGCCAGAGATTCTTCATGGCGGGCGTTCTTCGCGATCGTCGCGAGAATTTGGCGGTGGCCCAAAAAGACGCAGACCATTGTCTTTCCCTTCGTTTCCTTCCCGATGTGCCCTTGGCAGCAGCGCTTGCTGGTCTGCCAGAACCATACCTGATGGGTGGCAATAACGAAGCTGACGAGGCAATGAACAAACAGGTTCGCATAGCCGATTTCTCGTCAGGCAATGGTGCCTGTGGGCATTTCGTTTCTTGGATAAGGCAATGTGCCCCAGGCACTCGAAAGGCCCCATTGACCACCGATGGCCACGCGGCACGCGCGGCAAGGATAGACGATGCTGCATTTTTCGCGCTCATGGGTCCTGGTAAACGGTGGATGGACTACCGTACTGACGATGCTCCAACCATTCATACCCTTCGCGATCTGATTTTCACTCTATCAACATTACCCGCGGAAGTTCTGGATCAAATTTCCGCAGCCGCGGGCAAGGTGCAAGGGACATTTCCAGATCGGGAGAATCTGCGCGACCTCCATGCGCGCATCGACGGCTCTCTCGCCATCCGGCTTTTGCTGGAGCAGGCAACTGAGCGCCTCGGGAGCCCACATCATCTGCTGACCCCTACGTATCTCGCAAAACGAGATGGCAATCATGGAGATTGGGTTGCACGCCTAGACTCATCGCGTCCTTCCAAGACGATGGTGAGCCATATGGGCAAGGACACGTATGGTTATATTCATCCATCGATCCCGCGAACTATTTCGGTTCGGGAAGCGGCCCGCATACAATCCTTTCCGGATTGGTTCTCGTTCGCCGAGGTTTCGCTCACTGATGCATTTCGGATGATCGGCAACGCTGTCCCACCGCTCCTCAGCCTTGGAATTGCGGAGCGAGTTGCGCAAGCCCTTGTCGAACGCGCGATTGGAAGGCGAGAGACCATTGAGCCTGGGCAAAGGCAGATGAGACGTGCTTGAACCTACGCCGCGCCTGCGACAGGGATAATGGCGTCGGTGATAATCTGCGAAATTGACGACCGCAGTTTCACGCCGTCAGCGCTGGATGAGATAAGAGTAGGCACGTGCACCGCTATCAGTTGAATGGGTTGCCCGCCGCCGCGAAGTCTCCACCGAAAAGTTCGAATTGGCGCCTCTCCTGACTTGCCCATCAAGGGGCAAAAGAGAAACCCTGTGCGGCCCTTAAGCGCCGTAATGTATGCGGTGAGTTGGTAAGCGTCGTCCTCTGAAATGCGGACCTCGCCTGAGGCATTCAGAATACGCTTCCATTTTGCATCTCCAACGCCAGTTACCGCATTATCAGAGGAAACGAAAACGAAGTCGGGCCTAAGTCGCAGGATCGGCTTCCGGCCATTCTCAGGGTCCGGATGCAAGAGGTGACCACTGGGCGACCGCAGAAGAAGCCCATGGCGGATCAGTTTCTCACGGAACACCCGTCGTAACGCTGCCTCAAAAAGATCGTGCAGCGTGAATAATACCGCAACGGAAGGTGTTCGCCCGGCTCGAGTCGGGTCCGGTATTTCTTGCTGCGCCAGTGAGCGCGCGAACCGGAGCAGCGGTTCCCAGTGGTACTCAAGCGGATGCAGCAAAATACGGTCAAATTCGACCAGCGGTGACGAAATACTCGGCACAGCCCCCAAGTCATTCAAAAGGCCTAAACAGTTACTCCTCGTCGAGGCGTTCAGCGTGAGTTTAGAGATCTGTTGCAGAAGCCACCTAAGAATGCGAGTGATTGCGTTGTCTTCGCTGATTGGGGCATGGCGAATGACGAGCTTGAAAGCATCCCCGGGTTTCGCCCTGGCCACACTGCGAAGATCGACGCGGCCCCTGATAGTTGGTGAAACTTCCTGCCGCGGTACGTAGCGACGAGGCAAGCCTCCTCGCATGTTCGAGGCGGCGGAACGCGCAGCCCACGCCAGAACCACCTCGAGTATTGGCTGTTCGCCAATCCCGACGGAGCCAGCGGCAACCGCAAGTCCCCTCTCAGCGCTGGTAAAGCGCAGAAGGCTTGTCAGGAAGGCGCGGCCATCGTCTGCAGTTGCATAATCGTGCGTCTTGGGCAGCAGCTCGACGATCACCTCTCCAATATCGACAACACCTACAACTCCACGAGCAAACAAGTTGCGCCCTCGCACCTCGAATGCTGGAAGCCCGGCACGTCGAGCTGCTTCCACCAATCGTTCCCTGACACGCGCAGTCGATTTCGGGGGCGGCAGAAAGACCTGCCCGTATTCAAGCACCCGAACAACATTCGGTAGCGATCGTCGGTTCGACTTCAACTTGGCGTTCCAGCCTGCGCGAGCGGCGTATCACCTACCTCAATCGGTGCAGCTTCCTTATGCCCGCCGACCGATCCAACCAAGTTAGCTGCTTGGGGCGCATTGAGTTTCTCCGCGTCGTCTGCTTCGGGAAACGGCAACTCAGCAAATCCTTCTTGCGAAGGCTTCCCAATCGCAGCACGGGCTCGTGTTTGGTCCCACTGACCGCGCGGATTCCACCAATCACCCATTACCCACATTCCGGAAGTTTCTGGTCCGCCGAAGTCTTCCAACTCCGCTTGAAGGTCTTTCAAGTCCTCCTCGTCGAAAAGTTTCGTTCTGACGACAAAGCGAACGTTGTTCCAGTCGCCTCGAAACAAGTCCGCGAGAAAGGGCACAATTTTGAGACGCAGAGTGTGCGCAACGACTTTGAGCCGCCCTTCCTGATTGGGGTTGTATCCCTCACGCCTCCGGAGTTCCTCCAGCTTTTCCGCCATGAAGTCTGCGTGACCGATCAAGTTTTCCCGCCCATTCAATGCCGTGAGACGGCGGTTCATGTCCGTGAATAGCTTCCGCACATTGATTCCGCCGTATGCTTCAGGTGTCAGTTCCGGATTGGGAGACATCAGAATGAATTCGAACCGGCGCCGCAAAGCTAGATCTACCGCGGATAACGACTTGTCCGCGGTGTTCATAGTGCCGATAATGGACAACTCGGCAGGAACCGTGAGAGGCGTGCCGGAATAAGCTAGCGTGACTGCTCGCTCTTCGGCAGCGCCTTGTCGCTTGTCAAATTCCAGCAATGTAATTAATTCGCCAAAAACTCTGCTTAGATCGGCACGATTGATCTCATCGATCACCAACACAGTCGGCATTGGCTCTGGCTTGGCACCACCCTCAAGCAGGGCCTCGTATACGGCAGCGTGACGTCCACTGTTGTTGAAAAAAGTCGTTGGTATGCCAACCAGGCGCGCCACCTCCTGTTTCCGCTCGTTCTGCGTTCCAGGGATTCGAAGATCGGCCACTGGGCACTTGTGCTCGGCGAACCGCTGCAGCGTCCAAAAGTCAACAAAGCCAGCAGCGCCCTCGTCTACTGCATCCTTCCGCTTATTCGCGACGGTTTGCAGCACGAGCCCACCTGCCTCAACGTGGGTGACTTCATATCGATCTTGCGGTCCGAGAAGCTGTCCAACATGAAATCTATTGGGACTAACCGCAGCACTCGCCGTTCTGCAGGCCTTCCGGAAGGGTCCAGGCAGAATTGAATATGTGATATTGCCTTGCTCCGTCTCCTCCGGGCGAAATCCTTCGACGAAGTCCTCGTAGGAATAGCTTGGGTGAAATGTCACCCAGATTATGCGCCCTTCGCGCACGAGGGATTCGTGAACGCCTTGAACCTTTGTGTCAGGTGTGTCGGGTGCGAGAATACGAACGGCTTCGCGGGCGGCGCGCCACGTTTTTCCGGTCCCCGGAGGTCCGGCGAACACCTTCATCACGGCTGTCATCGGGGCCCTCGGCAAATTCTGTACTCCAGCCATAATATGGCGGACCGGAGGTGCTCTTGCCACCAGTTTTCCCAAATGTGTCGCCGAGGCAGCCAACCCGGGCCTCCCCGCGTTCAACCATCGGATTTAGAAGTCAAATTCACTTCGACCACGCAGCCAAGCGCGTCAGCGAGCGAGAACAGCTTCTGCCAACTTATGAAATGGGGACCGCCCCGCTCGACCTTGCTGAGAGCCGACTGATCTATACTTGCCTCCAGTGCAAGGGCTTCTTGCGACAGACCGTTTGCCCGGCGGATTTGCCGGATGCGCGCCCCTGCGGCTCGATTTGCATCATCTTGCTGGCTCACGGTTCCTGTTGCTGGCTCACGGTTCCTGCTCCCATTAAATCGAGTGAAGGCATCCAACGGATTCCGACCTTTGCCACATCCGGCGCCGCGAGACCGGCATTCGAGGGTAATCACCGAAACGAAAAGGCCGCGGCTCGACCTACCCGTGCCCCGCGGTCGCGCCCGCCGCCGTCACGCCGATCGACAGGCTGGCTGCGATCTTGCGTTTGGACATGCCGCCGGCACGCAGCCTCAGCACGTCGCGTATCTTGCGCATGGGTAATCTCTGTCCAGGCACGGCCCGCTCCCTCCCAAAGGGAACCGAGGCAATGCCGATTCGCAGATCACCCAACGGCGCCGGTTACACCCGTCCACAGCCTGGTCGCGATCGCCCGGAATGGGTGGTCGCGATCAATCGGAACGCTTGGTCGCAATCAATTGGAATCGGTGGTCGCAATCAGCCGGTGCGCGCACGTCAATGCTCTCGATCCTCAACCCATGCAGCAAATGTATCTGTTTCGGCTTCGAAGCGGCTGTGTACGCCCGTGGATAGAATGGCCGCTTGCGCGAAACCTGTTGGGGCGTCTCAGCCACGAGAAAGACCTCGGACCACTCGTCCTTTCCGAAGACTTCCAGCGCGGTCGAAAAATCGGCCAATCCAGTGAGCTGCCCATAGACCGCGGGCACCCCGATTGGAAAATCGAAACCAGCGAGCAGGGGGCCAACCCCGGTGAACAGCTCGTTCACAAAGGCCCGCGTATCACGCACTGGACGCAGGAGCGTCATTTGCCAACCGGAATCTATCCGCATCGCGCTCGCAACCCAGCGCTTCTTTGCGACAGTGCTCCAGTCAGCGTGGAACAAACTTCGAAACGGTATAAAAACTGAAACAGTCAACGTCTGCCCGGGGCGCTGAAGTCGGGAAACTTTGGCGGCGCGGAATTCTTTACCGACGCGTTGGGGCTGATGATGTGAGCATACGCGCTGCGGGACAATGACGATGCCTTCGCGGCGGCTGCATTCCACGCATCTTGCGCCAAGAGCTTGGCGCCGCTCGAACGCGGTGGCGAAAGTCTACAGCGCGGGGAACTAACCCCGCGCCAAATGGGCCCTTGATTTTTGCCGGTCTTGCTGAAAGATCTTGGCCCTACAGAGAAACATCTCGAACGGATAGAAAAGAGAACGCCAGCCTGAAGCGCCGCGATGAGCTTCGGCTTTAGCATGAGCGCGCCGTACCGGTTTCGCTTGAACAATGACTTCTATTCGAAAGCCCCTGTCTTTGATGACAAGGGAAAGGAGCTGGGCACAGTTCTCAATAGCGCACTAGAGAAATGGAATAATGGACGGTTTCCCTCCGAGCCCGGTGAGCACAGGGATCTTAATATCTTTGAGACACGCACCGTATTCATGGACAATGGATATGATCCGCCTCTTCGCGTGAGGGTGCCGGTAGATTTGACCGTATCGCTTCTTGTGCAGAGACAGCTTTACTACGGGCCTGTACCGGTGCCGCATATCTCGGGATTCCTGGATCAGCTCTCCGGTAAGGTAATTACGAACGCCTTCACTGTCGGCTTGCTCGATCCGGAAGAGGTCGATCAAAACTGGCTCAAGATCGGCACTGAAGCGGAGGCGCCAGTAGAGCCGGTCATCCGATTTGTGGGGCTCGTCGGCTGGCACGATGAATGAGCAGGTGTACAGAGCTGACCTCCTGTGAGTTACAAATTAGAGCCGATTCCGGTCATGTAGAAGCGTATCCTGCATGTCGGAAATAATTGGAGCATTCTTGTGCGCTGAAATCGGTAACGGCGCGACCGATCCGACGCCAGAGGCGCGAGATCGTATG
>Ga0187860_1001394_pt1 | contig 21306 bp, 7 predicted proteins | sample June2016WEW_10_4_FD_132981 | JGI IMG/M metagenome (GOLD analysis project Ga0187860, IMG submission 132981) | Peatland microbial communities from SPRUCE experiment site at the Marcell Experimental Forest, Minnesota, USA - June2016WEW_10_40 | ecosystem: Environmental > Terrestrial > Soil > Wetlands...
CGCATCCAACTGCCGCCTGGACCCTCCAACAACTGCGCGAAGCTATACCTTCGGACCATACCTACCGGTTCATCCTCCATGACCATGACGCCATATTCTCCAATGGATTTGATGAGTCGCTCGTAAACCTCGGCCTTGAGATCATCACAACACCCGTGCGGAGCCCGCAGGCGAATGCGCTCTGCGAAAGGTTAATCGGGACACTGCGGCGTGAATGCCTGGATTGGATTATCCCGTTGACCGAGGACCATCTGCGACGAACTCTGTGGTCGTGGCTGCCGCATTACAATCGCGGCCGACCACATACTTCGTTAGGACCCGGTCTTCCAGTTCCACGCCGGCCTTGCCAGGTGCAGGTGCAACGCCAGCGACATCGATTCGACCGGCCCAGCCGCATGGTGGCGCACCCCGTCTTGAACGGACTTCATCACGAATACAGCCTCCTCGACCGCGCTGCTTGACTGTCGTGGAGTTTTTGCGGACCACAGTATCGTTGAACCCAACGCCAGATCGTCGTGTGATCCGTCTCCAAACCGCGCCCGGCGAGCAATTCTTCGACATCGCGCAGCGAGAGCGAGTAGCGCAGATACCAGCGCACCGCACAAAGAATCAGCTCCGGCGCCGTCTGCCGCCACTTGAAGATTACCGGTCGGGTTGCGTGCTTCACGATCGTCTCAGCCTACCAGCCAACCCCGCCAAACTTGCAACACATCCCTCTCACCCCTGACTGCTCACGTGCCACCCGGTTTGAACTCGCCGCTGCGAGACCAAGCGTGAGAACCTGCCGCGCACGCGGAACGTCGCGGTATCAAGCGGGCGACCGTGATCCTCTGGCCGGCCAGTGCCACTCATGGCAAGCCGTCAGCGATTGTGGTCAGGTTGCCGCACCACTGACGCGCAGTCCCCCGTGTCATGTTCGGGCGTCACAGGCGCTGCGCTTGCCGCCGACTGGGGCGGTCAGATCAGTCGGTAGTCGTCCGGATTTTGGTCACGTTCTGCGCTTCAATACGACCGATCCAACTCAGTCATCGCTAATCCGCCGAACCCTACCATTCTGACACTCGTGTCGCACTGAATTGCGTTCACGCCTGCGTGGATTAGGTTCTGAGAAACGACAGGAGGTCAGTCCTGCAGGATTATCCGTGTTGAATTTGGAATTTGGACCATTACTTGCCAGACGATGTTTCCTTGGAGAGTCCTGACCGTACACATGTATTGCCCTGGCGGAACTTCCCAAAGTGCAAATCGGCCACCGGAATCAGTCATGCTCGGACCCACTGAAACCGGACCACTGACAAACACTTGATACTCTACTGCGGGCATGCCGTTACGGTGCAGCACCGTACCATAAAAACTCGGCACCGCGCCCGGCGCTTGTGCTTGCGCCGATGTTGCTACGACAACGATCACAACCGCTGCTATTATCGACAGTCGAAAGTGCCGCGCCACGGTTCTATCTCCTATTATCAGTTATTGATTGGCGGGGATGGGCTCGAGCGGAACTGACGAAGCTAGATCTGCGGTTCGGCTAATAGGATCGATTGCGATATCGTATGGCTTGTCTGCGCCGTGACTTGTAAGTTTGATGTGGATTTTCATTTTTGCTTTGTCCAAGGTCACACTCATTGTCTCAGGAAAATAATTCTTGCCACCAAAGTTAATGTTATGTGGTGTATTATCGAATGGGAGACTAACGGTGAATTGGCCACTAGGCTGAACAATCGATTCCGGCGTGGTGATACATACCGCCGTACTGTCTGAAGGACGCGGCGACAGGTCTCCGGAAATGATTAACATCTGAGAACTTCCCGAAAACATAGAAAATAGCAAATACGCAACGATTCCCAATGGAATCGCAGCGCCGACAACGTACAATCCAACGATTGGATAATTAGATGCGATCCTAACCTTATCGAGGATCTCGACTTTAATCGCCTCTGCGCTGTTGAGTTTGGGTGAGTTCGCAATATCAGCGAGAGTGTTGCCTTTATGCGATGTCAGCCAAGTAGCTAGGTATGCGAATAAAGCGCCTGTCAGAAAGCTGAATACTACTATCAGGGTCAGAATCACGGTCCGCACCTCCAATATAGCCAGCTTATTTCCTAATCTGTGGCGTCCTCTGTTTTCCGAAAGTATGGGGTTAAGTTATTCTTGTCACTCGCGTTACAGCTCTATGAATTCAAGCCCACAACGCCTGAAAATTCACCTCTAGCCGGAATTTCCATTTTTCACACCAGATAAGCCTTGCATTGATACCCGGTAGTTGGCAAACGGAACTGTTTGCCGAGTCTTGAGTCCAAGGAGGCTTGCGCACGGGCCAATTCTGCCTCGCCTTGATCCCGGCAGGACGAAAGTGGTGTTTTTCAGCGGCCGTTCGCGCACACTCGTCCCGTTGCTCTCCCATCTCGTCAGCGAAATCTGCCGCGCCCAACGAACAACCTAGCCCGCCGGCGACGCTAGCGCGCCGATTTTTTGCAACATGCTGCTGAACAGATGCCGTGTAAGGTGACTCTCCGCCAGCAGCAACCAGTAGTAGCGCGCATGTTTGATCAATCGGCCGCCGGTCTTGACCAACCGCTGCTGCAAGCTGGTCAGCGACCAGGTGGCGACCCGCTTCGCCAGCGCCAGCCGCCGCCACAAGTTCCCCAGGTTATAGACGATGACGCTCAACCAGAGTCGCATCTCGTTGGCGCGAAAGCGGTGACAGGAAAGCCGCGTCATCGCGACCGCCTGTTTGCTTTCCTTGATCCACTGTTCCGCCGTGCCACGCTTGTTGTAGAAGCTGTCAATAATCATGCGAAAGTCACCCACATTTATCATTTGAAACTCCCCCACCGGGTTTAGTTCTGTTGGGGGAGCGGCGAGGGGGTCGCCCCCTCGCCGCTCCGTATAAAAGCCACCACGTTCATGCGTCGGCCGGGATATCGAGTTTAGGTTTGAGCAGTCCGGCCTTGAGCTTCTCTTTGAGTCTGAAGCTTTCGCCTTTGATGTTGATCGTGATCGAATGATGGAGCAGGCGGTTGAGGATGGCGCTGGCGATCACGGGGTCGCCGAACACCTCGCCCCAGGCACCGAGACTCTGGTTGCTGGTGATGATAATCGAGCCGCGCTCGTAGCGGCGCGAGACCAACTGAGGTGCAGATCGACGCCTTCCGCAAGCACGCTTGAAGCCACAAGCACTTCGGGAAAGAACGGCGTATTGAACGCAAGCATCAACCTTTGGCGCGTCTCCTGCTTCACGAGTCCATTGGCGAGCCGGATGTTTGGCATCACCTTGGTCCCTTTCATCAGACTCAGATCGTCGTCTTTGTCTCGTCGCGTCTTCCCGCGAATGCCGGGCTGCATTCGGTTCAACGCGTCAAGGTATTCCGTTCGTTCGTGGGACGAGCAGCGCTTGGCGATGAACTTCAAAAACGCATCGATCTTTTCATGGAGCGACGCGCCCGACATGTCTCGGGTATCGAATGCCGCTTGCAAAGTCGGCTCGCCAGAGCGCGCATGAACATCGAAGTAACGGGGCGACAAACAATGGTGTTCGGACGAAGCGCCGGACGACATCATGAATCAGCTCTTGGTCCTCGCTGCTCAATTCCGTGCAGGGAGCTAGTCGTCTCGTTAATTCGGAGGGCCCGATTGCGGAAAGCCGCATGCTCGCGGATCTGTGAGGGCAAAAGCCGAATGGCTGCGCCACTCCGACGATCGCGGAAGCCCCGTCGCAAGCTCGGTGCTCGTTCGTGACTGCGTAAAGGAACGCGATCTTGGGATTACGTTCGAACAGCACAAATACAAAAACCCAGTTCAGCTTGTGTTATTCCTTGTCAAGCAGCCTTCACTGTGTGATACAGAACCACTGTAAGTTTCACTCCCACCTGCGCAGGTATAGGTGGTTGATGACTAGTACAGGTATAGGTAGTTGATGACTAGTACAGGTATAGGTAGTTGATGACTAGTATAAGTTAGCCAAGGTTGGTTCTGCATCAACGAGGGAGCAAGCAAGGAAAAGTGAATGAGAGCTACAGCACCGCTGCGGACGGGGGCATGGTCGGCCGCCAAAGCGGGACTTCGTCCGACAGTGGCGGCGCTCCCAGCGCTCGTCAGCTGCCCTTCAAGCTCGCCGCGCCGCCACCTCTCGGACTGCCGAAATCCGGCGGCGCCCTGCAGGGGCTGGGCGAGAAATTTCGATCGGGCGGACCAACCGGAACCGCCGGATTCACCGTCCCCCTGCCGCTATCGCCTTGTCGCGGCCAGCAGGCACCATCCTTGTCGCTCGCCTATGATTCCGGCAACCGCCAGGGGCCGTTCGGTCTTGGCTGGACGGTGGACGTCCCCACCGTCACTCGCCGCACTGACCGTGGCCTCCCCCGCTATGCCGACAACCAGGAATCCGACATATTCGTCCTCACCGGCGAGGACGATCTGGTCCCGGTCCTCTCGGCTGCCGGTGAGCGCCCGGTGCCGATCGCGGACGGTCCGTACCGCGTCGATCGCTACCAGCCCCGAGTTGAGGGTCGTTTCGCGCGCATCGAGCGCTTAACCCATACGCAGACCGGCGACACCCACTGGCGCATCATTTCCCCCGACAACGTAACCAGCTTGTTCGGGCTCTCGCCAGGCGCGCGCATCGCCGATCCCCAAAATCAGCTGCACGTCTTCCAGTGGCGCCTGGAGGCCACCTTCGACGCGCTCGGCAACGCTACTTTCTACGAATATAAACCCGAGGATCTGACGGGCGTCCCTCTCGATGATCCGGCCGAGGCACCCCGTCGAGTCGCTCCGCCCGCGAATCTCTACCTCAAGCGCGTTCATTACGGAAATACCGCCCCGCTCGGCACCCGTAACCCGGCCTACGCGGACCTCGCCGCCCTCACCTGGTATTTCGAAGTCGTATTCGACTACGGCGAGCACACGACAGACCTTCCGGATGAGGTCGCCAACTGGCCGGTCCGTCAGGATCCATTCTCGAGCTTCCGCTCGGGTTTCGATATCCGTACGTATCGGCTCTGCCGCCGCGTTCTGATGTTCCATACTATTCAGCAACGGCTTGGCGTCCCGGCCCGGCTCGTACGCGCGGCCGAATTCGGTTACGACGAGCAGCCTACAATCACCTATCTCATCACCGTCCGATCGGTCGGCTACAGCTGGACGCAAGGAGGCACGGTCACGACGCAGGCGATGCCCACGCTGAACCTCGACTATACGCGCGTCGGTGAACTCTCCACTACGGTCGTCACGATCGATCGGGATTCCCTGCGCAACGCGCCCGCCGGATTCGCCGCCTTCGGTTTTCAGCTCGTCGATCTCGACGGCGAGGGCATCCCCGGCCTTCTGGCCGCCAACGCACCGCCCGCCCCCTGTCTCTCCTTCAAGCGCAATCTCGGCGGCGGCCGCTTCGGCGGTAGCGAGCGCTTCCCGACGCAGCCATCCTTCGCCGCGATGGGCCCGGGTATGCAGTTGCTGAGCCTGAACAGTGACGGCCGCATGGACGTGGCGACCCTGTCCGGTCCGACCCCCGGCTATTTCGAGCGAACCCGCGAGCGCAACTGGACCCCGTTCCAACCCTTCCGCTCCCTCCCCACCGTCCCGCTCGAGGGCCGCGACGTCCACTACCTCGACATCGACGGCGACGGTCTGACCGACATCCTGACCGCCGACGACCAGGCCTTCGTCTGGTACGCATCCGAGGGCCGGGCCGGGTACGGCCCGGCCGCCCGCGTGTCGCGACCCCTAGATGACGCGCGCGGCGCGGCGGTGCTGTCCACCGACGACAACGAGGTGATTTTCGTTGCTGACATGACCGGTGACGGTATGGCCGACCTCGTGCGTATTCGGAACGGGGACGTCTCGTACTGGCCCAATCTCGGCTACGGTCGTTTTGGCCGGCGTATCTCGATGCGGGGCGCCCCACTCTTCGACCGTTCCGACCTGTTCGATCCGAAACGAGTCCGCCTCGGCGACATCGACGGGACCGGCGCCAACGACCTCGTCTATCTCTCGCGTCGGGGCGCGGACGTATACTTCAACCAAGCCGGCAACAGCTGGGCCGGCGGCGTATCAATCCCTCTGCCGCTCACCGCGTCGATGGAGAGCGCCAGGATCGCCGATCTCCTCGGTACCGGCACCGCCTGCCTGGTCTGGTCCAGCAGCGACCCCGCCGACGCCGGCGAGCCGATGCGCTATGTCGATCTCCTCTCGAGCACCAAACCGCATCTGCTCAAGTCGGTGGACAACGGTCTAGGCGCGAGCACCGCGATCGTCTACGCCCCGTCCACCCAATGCTACTTGGAGGACAAGGCCGCCGGCCACGAATGGGCCACGCGAATCCCTTTCGTCGTCCAAACCGTTGCGCAGGTGACGGCTACCGACAGCGTAATGCTCGCTTCGCGCCAGACCAGTTATCGGTATGCACACGGCTACTACGACGGCGTCGAGCGCGAATTCCGCGGCTTCGCCCGCGTCGAATCCTGGGATGCGGACTCGATGTCCAGCAATCACGGTGCCGGCCCGCCCCCGGGGACGATCGACCAGAGCGGCGGCGAATACATTCTGCCGCCAATACACACGATCACCTGGTTCCACACCGGCGCCTGGAATGGCGAGGCCGACGACCTGCGCGCGGCTCTCGCCGTCGAATTCTACACCGGCGACGCCAACGCCCCGACACTCGCCCCGACAATCGTCGAGATCGACCTCGATCCGGCGGCATTACGCGAAACCTACCGCGCATTGAAAGGCCGCACACTGCGCCAGGAAATCTACGGCCAGGACGGCACTCCCGCCGCCTCCGCCCCCTACGCGGTCACCGAAACCCGTTACGAGGTTCGCCAACTCCAGCCGATCGACGGCCAGCGTCACGCAGTGTGCTTCGCGTTCGATCGCGAAACGCTCAGCTGCGTGTATGAGCGCAACCCCGCCGACCCCCGCGTCGCCCACAGGCTCTCCCTCGAGGTCGATCCGCTCGGTCACGTCGTCCGCTCCGCTAACCTTGCCTATGCCCGACGAGTCCCGCAGGAACCCGAGCAGAACCGCACGCTTGCGACCTGCGCCGCCCTGACTTTCGCGACGCCCATCGACACCGCCTACGACTACCGCCACGGACTGCCTATCGAGTCCGTAACGTATGAACTAGCCGTCGCAACAACCACCGCGATCCTGCCATTCCAGACCGTCGATACCGCGATGACGGGCGCGACCGTGCTGCCCTTCGACGGAACCCTCGCCGCCGGAACGATGCGCACCCTTGATCATGTCCGTCACCAGTACTGGGCCGACGACCTCTCCGGCCCGCTCCCCTTCGGGTCTGCCGCCAATCGTGCGCTGATCTACGACCGTTTCGCCCTCGCAGTGCCCGCCACGCTGCTCGCCGCCGTCTTCGCCGGCAAGATCGCGACCGCCGAGATGACCTCCAACGCCGGCTACGCCTCGCTCGACGGCGATTTCTGGACCAGCGCCGGAACCACCGCCTACGACCCCGTGCATTTCTATCAGGCGATCAGCTTCACGGACGCCTTCGGCAACACCGCGAGCATTGTTTACGATACAGAGCGACTTTTCGTCACCGAAGCCCACACCTCGGCGAATGCGAATTTCGACAACGTTATGACCGCGACGATCGACTATCGCGTCCTGCAGCCCTCCATGGTCACCGACCCGAACGGCAACCGCAGCGCCGCGTCCTACGACGAGTTCGGCCAGGTAACCGCCACCGCTCTGATGGGCCGCGCGGGCGCCGGCGAGGGCGACACGCTCGCCGATCCGACCACGCGGCTGGACTACGACCGCCTCGCCTTCCAGACCACCGGCACTCCCGCCAGCGTGCACATCTATCAGCGCCTGCAACACGGTGCCGCCAACCAAGGTTGGTTCGAGAGCTACGTGTACGCCGATGGATCCGGCCACGAGGCGATGCGCAAGACCATGGCCGAACCCGACGGCCAGGCGAATCCGCGCTGGGTCGGCAACGGTCGCACCGTGTTCGACAACAAGGGCAATATCGTCAAACGTTACGAATCTTATTTCGCCGCCGATTCCGGTTACGAACCCGAGTCAGCACTCGTTGCCGTCGTCTTCGGCGAAATCCGCCGTTATGACCCGCTGTCGCGCCTGTTCCGCGTCGATTACCCCAACGGCACATTCGAAACGACCGCCTGGGACGCCTGGACCGAGACCCGATCCGACGCCGGTGACACCGTCCTCGACAGCGTCTGGTACGCTGCGGCCTCCGCCTTGCCGCCGAGCGATCCGATGAACCGGGCGGCCGCGCTCGCCACTGCCTACGCCAACACCCCGGCGGTACGGAAACTCGACCCCCTCGCCCGTCCGTTCCTGGCGGTCGCCGACAACGGACCCGGCGGCAGTTATACCAACCGCCTGACCCTCGACATCCAAGGCAATCGCACCGCCATCACCGATCCGCTCGGGAATAAGGTTCTGCAACAGACCTTCGACGCCCAGGGCAAGGTGTTAGGCAAATTCGGCGCCGACACGGGAACGTCGCTGAGCATGGTCGATAGCGTCGGCGAGCCCTACCGCGCGTGGGACCCGCGGATGTACGAGCAGGATGTCGCTTACGACACGTTGCACCGCCCGATCGAGATCCGCGTGACGCCCCCCGGCGGCGCACTGTTCCTGGCCGAGCGTATCGTTTACGGCGAGGGCCTCGCGCCACCGAACTTCCGCAGCCACATCTACCAACATTTCGACGGCGCGGGTGTGCTGACCAACGCCGCCTACGATTTCGAGGGCCACGTCACCCAGTCCACCCTGCAACTCGCCAACAGTTACCAGACCGTCCCCGCCTGGGGTCCGCTCGCCGGTCTGACCAACCCCAGCGCTTTCCTGCCGGCCGCCGCTGGTCTGCTGGAAACCGACACGTTCCAGATGTCCGCTGACTACGACGCGCTGGGCCGCCTGACGACGATGACCCAGCCCGATGGCACGGTCATCACTCACACATATGGCGCCGGCAGCCTGCTGGCCGCGATCACCGCCAACATGCAGGGCGGCGCAACAACCACCCCCATCGTGGCCTCGATCGCCTACAACGCGCGCCGCCAACGAGTCTCCGCCGCGTACGGCACCGGCGTAACGACCCAATACACCTACGACGACCGCACGCACCGCACGATCCGCGTCCAGACCACACGCGCCAGTGACATGACCGCGCTGCAAGACCTGAACTACACCTACGATCCGGTGAACAACGCCGTGCAGATCGCTGACCAGGCGCAGCAGACGGTTTATTTCAAGGGCAACATCGTCACCGGCACGCAACAGTTTGAATATGACGCAATCTACCGCATCGCGAAGGCCACTGGGCGCGAGCAACCCGGACAGGTCGGCTACGCGCTCGGTCCCAACGGCTACCCCGAGGCGCTGATCGGCTCCATTCCCGGCCCCAACGACCTGCAAGCCCTGATCAGCTACGCCGAGACCTACACCTACGATCCCGGCGGCAACCTGCAGAGCGTAGTGCATGCCGCCGGCGGCGCCGGCTGGACCCGGACGCAGACCTACGTCTCCGGCACCAACCGCCTCGACCGTGTCAGCATGCCCGGCGATCCCGCCGCCGGCCCCTACTCCGGGCTCCATCTATACGACACCGCGGGCAATATCGTCGCGATGCCGAATCTGTCCAGCGTGACCTGGGACCATAACGGCCGCCTGATCAACGCCGGACTCGGCGGCGGCGGTGTCGCCTACTTCACCTACGATGCCGCCGGACGCCGCATCCGCAAGATCGTGCAGCGCGCCAACCAGGTGCTCGAGCGGGTCTATTTCGGCGCTTACGAACGTTATCGCGAGCGCACCGGCGCCGATCTCGCCACCTCCACACTCACCCTCGAGCGCCTGAGCATCCGTGTTGAGGAAGGCAAGCGTCGCCTGGCGATCGTCGACACGACAACTGTCAACACCGGCGCTGGCGGCACCGCCACCCCCATGTTCCGCCTGCAATTTCCTAACGCCATCCGTTCGGCATGCCTGGAAACCGATCTAATCGGCACCCCGATCTCCTACGAGGAATACTACCCGTACGGCGGCAGCTCCTACCGCGCCGGCGACGTCAACAAACGATATCGTTACATACGCGAGGAGCGCGACGTCGAAACCGGCCTCTATCTATGCCGCAAACGCTACTACGCGCCCTGGCTGTCGCGTTTCCTCAGTCCGGACCCACTGGGCGTCGAGCGGCAATCGAACTGCTACCTCTACGCCGACAACCAGCCCACATTCCTGTCCGATACCGACGGGATGCAGCCGGACGATCCCGACAAGGCCGAAGAAGGCAGCCCCTATCTGCGGGAACTCGCCCGCAAGGCCGTCCACCCCGGCGATTACCAGCTCTCGCCACCGCTCGGTGGGCCCTACCAACTGACTCCGCCCGATCTACGGAACGCTCCCATCGATCTCAGCCGCTACAACCAAACCTACGGCAGCGGCGATCCCTATCGGCCCGACCCAGGCCCGCAGGTGGCGCCCCCGAGCGACCCGACACCCGGCCAAGGCATGCCGAAATGGCTGCCGATTTTTCTGCCCCCGCTGATCAAGTTCGCGCAAACGTCCGAGTGGAAACTCTATCTGCCGGGACCGGTCGCCGACTTTCTGCATAAGCCGTGGATTGGCAACCACGTCATGATCGGCGGCGGTTTCGAACGCAATCTCAACGCCGGTGGACGAGTTGCGTTCGGCGTCGGCATCCTCAACGGCGATTCCGGCACCGATGTCCCGGGCTTCGCTCAGCCCGATCCACCCGTTACGGTGTCCAAGAGCGATACCTTCCCATTCGTTCAATTCACGCCCAAACCGTACATAAGCCCGTACTGGGAGTACAAGGGACCGTACAGCACCCCGGCCGAATCCGGCACGATCTACTGGTACGATCCCGATCCGTCGGTTGGTATCCACCTGAAATACACCACTCCCCGGAAGACCGAAATCGGCTTCACGTTCGGCTATTCGCCGGGCAACCTGCCGGGGATCGGTGCGTTGCCGAACCTGACCCCGATCACGCCCGGCGTCCTGCACGCCGCCGGCGACTTACCCGCCGATTGGGCGCTCAGCACGTTTGCGCACTATAACTATGAGCCCGACTGGGGCTGGTGGGTCGGCGGCCGTATCTACTTGAAGTTCAACCCATAAGGGGCGCGCCACGCATGCACGCCCCGCCGACGAGAGGGAGACCGATCACATGATCCCCGGAATGACCCAAAACGCCCAAGGCGGCGACGTCGCGCGCCTGCATCGCGTCTTGATTGCCGCCGGTCTCGGCATCGAGCGAACCGAACTCGAGGGCCAACGTTTCGGCGCCACAACCCACGCAGCGGTGCGGGCCTATCAGCGCCGCTGCGGCCTGCCCGAGACCGGCATCCTCGATGAAGCGACCATAATCGAACTGGTCCGCATTGAGCAGACCCTCGTCATCAACGAGGGCGGCTCGACGGACACCGCCGCCGGCCCGCCGCCGAATGAGGGTTGGGTCAAGGGCAGGCTGGTGGACGGCGACGGCACGCCAATCCCCCACACCAAGGTCTCGCTGTTCAGCGTCCAGGTCCGCCACGAGCGCGATCTCGGCAGCACAAACACCAACCATGCCGGCGAGTATCGCTTCCGTTACGAGCGCCGCAAGCCGCTCAGCCTCGTCGCTCGCGCCTACGACAAGGACGACGCCGTCATCGCCGCCTCCCGGCCGGTCTTCCGCGCAGGCAACGATATCGAGATCGACCTGACCACCGCCGCGGACGGCATCGTCCGCGCGCTCTCACAATACGCCGCCTTGGTCGCCGCGGTGGAAGCGGCCCTGCAGGGCGCCAACCTGCTCGACCTGAAGGAGAACAAGGAGCGCCACGAGCTCACCTTCCTCGCCAACGAAATCGGCGTCGCGTTCAATCAGATCGGCTACCTCTATCTTGCCCAGGCACTCGCGCAGCAGCACGATCTGCAACCCCAGACATTCTTCGGCCTGTTCGCTCAGCGGACGCCGCCTAACCTGTACTCGGCCCTAAACAATCTGCCCGACGCCGGGATCGACGCGACGTTCGAAACGCAGGTCCTCAGCGCCATCCTCAACGTCGCGCCCGCCACGCTCGCCAAGACCCTCTCGTCGGCGGTGGCTGCGAATGTTCTTCCCGCCTCCTACGCGAGGATCGAGGCCGCGCAACTCGCCCGCCTCGACGCGCTCCGCGTAACCGCGGTCGGCGCCGCCCCCTACATCCGCGGCAAGACCGCGCTGACCGACCTGCTCGCGACGGGCCCCGTTTCGGCCGGCGCACAATCCGCCTTCGTCCAGGCCTACGCACAGAACAGCGGCGATCTCGGCTCAACCTGGAAGGCACTGCGCGCCAACACGAACCTGACCAAGGCTGAGCTGACCACACTGAAGACCGTGCTCAGTGCGGGTGAGTTGCTGACCGGTAACGTGCCCTTGGTGAAGGACACGCTGCAACGCCTCGCCCAAGGCACACTCGCCAGCCTCCGCGATTTGGCACGCCTCGACGAGTCCGACTGGGAAGCGCGGATCCATGCCGTTGACCCGAACGGAGCCAGCATCCCGCAGGTGCTGCCGGGCGACACAGCCGCCACCCGCATCGCGCGTTTCGCCAAGGCGCTCGCCCAACGTTTCGCGGGCCGCTACCCGACCACCGCCTTCGTCGGGGCGCTCAGCAAGGCGCCGACGACATCGTTTCGGTCAAAAACCGATCTAGTAAGCTTCCTGAACGCCAACCCGACCTTTAATTTTCGCCGTTCCAACGTCGATCAGTTCGTCGCGACGAACAAGGTTGCGATTCAGACCGCCGCGCTGGCGGAGCTCAAGACCGCCCAGCGATTGTTCCGAGTCTCGCCGCATTACACGACGGTCGAGGCTCTGCACTCCTCCGGCTACACCTCGGCGCAGAGCATCTATTTCGCCGGCCGCACCAATTTCGTTGCCAAAATGACCGGGCCAATGGGCAGCGCCGCGCTGGCCAACACCGCCTATGCGCGCGCCCAGATGGCCTACGCCACCGCGCTGGCCACGTTCGGCAAATTCGGCCTGCAAAACACCGGGCCGCAGGTAGCGGGATTGGCGCAACCGCAGCCCGACCCACAGAAAGTCGCCTCTCTGCCCGATTTGCAATCGCTGTTCGGTTCGCTCGACTACTTCCAATGCGACGATTGCCAGTCCGTCTATAGCCCGGCGGCCTATCTGGTCGATCTCTTGCAATATCTGACCTGGTTCGGGGCGACCCCGCTGGCCGGCAGCCCGGCTCCGATCTCCGGCATCGCCACCGCCCGCGACGCGCTGCTGCTGCGCCGGCCCGACATCGAGCATGTCGCGCTGAGCTGCGACAACACCAACGTCGTTATCCCTTACATCGATCTGGTCAACGAGATCCTCGAGTCTGCAGTCGCGCCCGCCGCCATTGCCCGCCCGACCATGGTTGATACCCAGGGCACAACGGCCGAGCGCCGTGCGCTGCCGCAACAAACCCAGCTGGCTGTAGCCACCGCCGCCTACGCCGCCACGCTGTCCGTGGTGTTCCCGTTTCCCCTGCCGTTCGACGTCGATTTCGCCCGCACCACCGCCTACATCGCCGGCCTTGGCACCACCCGCACCGCCCTTCTCGCGCTCTTCCCACCGGCCTCCAGCGCCCCGGTCGTCGCCTGCGCCACCCTCGGCATCAATCCCACGCTGCAAGCCGTTATCAACACGCCGAACGCGGCAACGCCCTGGGTCCGCTGGGGCCTCGCGCAGAACCCGACCAGCATCACCGACCCGAAGACCGGCGAGCCGTATTCGCCCACCCCGGCCGACTGGGTCGCCGCGCTCAACAAGGTGCCGGTGCTGCTCAACAAAACCGGTCTGACCCTGCAACAACTCTATCAACTGCTGGAGGTCCTCTGGGTCACCCAGGCCTCGGTCACCCTCGCGGCCGGGACCACGACTGTCGCCGGAGAGCAAATCCTCAGCGCCAACAGCGACGACATGCTGTTCACCGGCCTCAATGCCGCCGTGCTGGACCGCGCGAACCGATTCCTGCGCCTCTGGACCAACTCCGGCTTGCAAATGTGGGAGCTCGATTGGGCGCTCGAGCAGGCACAAGGCGGCAACCTTGACAACACCTTCCTGGAGTTCCTCGCCGGGGCCATCACCGTCCAGAAACAGCTGCAACTGCCCTTCCAGGAGGTCCTCACTTTCTGGACGGCGCTCGAGACCCGATCGGTCACCTCGCACCTCGGCAATGAGGACGCCGTCGTCCCCGCCACCTACCAGGAGATCTTCGTCACCCCGACCATGCTCGCCTCCTGGGGCAGCGTGTTCGCCGATCCGCCGGCGCTGTCGGGCGCGCGTATCGTCTATCCCGCCTCGGCCACCCCAACGTCCACGCAGTTGCAGCCGTTGAACGCCATCAACGCGGCCCTCGGCCTCACTGCGTCCGACATCTCGGCGATCCTGGCCGCCAGCCAAACGTCAAACACCCTGACCATGGCCACGCTGACCGCGCTGGTCCGCTACGCGCGGCTGGCCAAGGCGCTGTCGCTGTCGGTGCCCAACCTGATCCTGATGATCGAACTGACCGGCGGCACGCCCTTCGGCACGCAGCCCGCCGACACGATCGAGTGCCTGCGGCGCATCGCCGTCCTCCAGGGCACCAACATCGTCCCGCAGGACCTGGACTACCTGCTGCGCAACCAGTCCGCTGCCGCCAGCGCGCTGGCCTTCACGCCCACCGCCGCTACCGCGGTATTGCAATCCGTGCGCGACGCCGTCGCCAAGGGGGTCAGCGCCAGCCAGATGACCCTGACAGCGGTGACCAACGCCACGCCGATCGCCGTCGCCACCGCCAAACCGCACGGTCTCGCCACCGGCGCGTCCGTCTTCATCGGCGGCGTGACCGGCACCACCGCCGCGAACGGTAAGTTCGTCATCACGGTTACCAACCCGACCACGTTCACGCTCAACGGGTCGGCCGGCAACGCCGGATGGACCGGCGGCGGCGCCGCGACCGCCAGCCTCGACGACGCGATCGCCGCGATCGTCGTCACCGCGCTCGCCACCGCGACGGCCGTGACCGCCGACGTGGTCACTCCGGTTCTGGGCAAAACCGGCATGCTCCCCTTGAGCGCCGCGACTATCACCGCCCTGCTGGCGCAAGCCACCGTCGATCCCGCTCAGTTCCAGCCGCAGATCGACGCCATCACCCAGGTGGCGAAAGCCGCCGCGCTGTTCACGGCGCTGTCCACCAACAGCACCGCGTTCAGTTTCGTGATCACCGCCGCCGGCGCGTTCGGCTGGCTCGATCCCTCCGCCTTGCCGCTGACCCCGATCACGCCGAGCCCGTACGAGGAATTCGAGAAGCTGCTCAACGCGCTGAAATTGCAACAACGCCAGGCGGCGCGCACGCCCAAGCTGTTCGACGTGCTGGGTGCCTGGATGCAGGCGGGCCAACTGCCGGCGGACGCCCCCACCGCGATCGGAGGACCCACGATCCTGATCGCCGGCGCCACCAACGCAACGCCGATCGCGGTGACCACCACCGCCCCGCACGGCCTCCAGACTGGCGCGCAGGTCGAGATCGATCTCGTCGAGGGCAACACCGCCGCGAACGGCGCATGGACCATCACCGTGACCGGCCCGGCCGCGTTCACGCTGAACGGCTCCGCGGGCAACGGCGCCTGGACCACGGGCGGCGTCGTCGTCTGGCTCGGCGCGATGGCTCTGGCACCCGCGCTGAACGCCACCATCGCCGACGTGACGGCTATCGCGACGGCCCTGCAAGCCAAGGCGCCGTCGCTCATTCCCGCGTCGCAGGCCGGCACGCTGACCGATATCGCGATGCTCGCCGCGATCGCCGCCGCGCTCGGGGTAGTGTCACGCTATTCGATCGACGGCCCAACGCTCGTGCTGCTGGCCTCGGCGACCACCGGTCCCGACACCTCGAACGCCGCGATGGGCGCCTACCAGGCCCAATATGCCCAATCCGCGTGGCTCGGCGCCGTGCAGCCGATCGAGGACAACCTGCGCCAGGCGCGCCGCGATGCGCTGGTCGCCTACCTGCTTGGCCCCGGCCCGGCGCCGGGCAACTCGCCGGGTGCGCAGTTCCTCACCACCGACGATATCTTCAACTATTACTTGATCGATCCGGAGATGTGCCCGTGCGGCCAGACGACGCGCCTGTTGCAGCCGTCGCTCGCGATCCAGCAATTCGTGCAGCAGTGCAACATGAACCTGATCATCAACGCGACGGTCAACATGACCGACTCGCGCTGGTCGGAGTGGACCTGGCGCCAGCAGTACCGCCTCTGGCAGGCCAATCGCGAGGTCTTCCTCTACCCAGAGAACTATGTTCTCCCCGAGTTGCGCACCGACGCATCCTCGTTCTTCACTGATCTCGAGAACGACCTGAAGCAGAGCAACTGCGACACGAACGCGGTCGAGGCGGCGCTCGAAAACTACCTCCGCAAGCTCGTCGGCGTCGCCCGCCTCGTGGTCGTCGCCCACTACAATCAGGTCAACACGGACGGTTCGAGCGTCCTGCACGTGTTCGCCCGCACCCCGGTGGCGCCCTATCAGTGGTACTACCGCACGCGCACCACGATGGCGCCGAATGCCAGCACCGCGCTGCCGCCTCCCGCCGGGAGCTGGAGCGCCTGGCAATCACTCAGCCTCGATATCGCCGCCGATCAGGTGATGCCCGTCATCTGGGATCGACGCCTGTATCTGGTCTGGCCGGTCTTTAAGCAGATCAGCGCGAAGCAGGGCGACCAGTCCGTGCCGAAAGCGGGAGGCGGCAGCCAGTCGCCGCCCCCGAAATTCTGGTCCATCCAGATAGCCACGAGCGAGCTGAGCGCCGGGCAATGGCAGGCGAAATACACCTACGACCAGAAGTTGTACATCAATAGCGAGGACCCGCCGAGCGCCTTCACCTTCAAGGTCAGCCAGGATCCGCAATTCAACCTGCAGATCCAACTATTTTACACCGGCAGCGGTGACACCACGTTCGACCTGGCCTGGTACGTCGCGCTGGCTAAGATTCCGCTGCCCGGGGCGGCGCCGTCCGTGGTGCAAATAGAGTTTTTCCTGCCGCCCCAGGACTCGATCGACCTGACCCAGGAACCCACATATTCGAACATCACCACCACCAACCTCCTCTACCAGGGCTCGACCGTGATCGAGCCGACCCCGGCCAATTACGGTTTCGATGGCCAGGATCTCGTCTATGACAACTGGACGGCGCAGCCGGCCTCCGGCGTTGCGCTCTACGTGACCAGTATCGGATCGAAGGGCGCCAGCCCTGGCAACGTCGAACTCCTCGGCACGATCAACACGCCAAGCATCGTCGTTCCGCAGCAGGAACCGGTCTTCGACTCCGCCGATCCGTTCTTCGTGGCCGACGACTCCCGCACCTATCTCGTGCAGCCGCACTACTTCACCATCTCCAGCTCGCCCGTCGAACTGGAGAACCTCACCTACGTGCAAAGCTGGGCGACGCGTTACCAGTTCGAGACGTTCTACCATCCCTACGCGATGACGTTCCTGCGCGAGCTGGAGATAGGCGGCGTCCCGCAGCTCATGGCGCGCAATCTCCAAGTCAACCCGCAAGCCGTCCGAGGCTGGCCGACCACCTTCAATTTCAAGTCGCTGTACGCGCCACAGAAGCCAGTGATGACACCCTATCCCGGCGAACCGAACGCGCCCGACCCCGGTGAGACCGCGCTCGATTTCGCCGCCGGCAGCAGCGGCGCCTTCTCGTTGTATAACTGGGAGGTCTTCTACCACGGGCCGATGTTCGTCGCCGCGCAACTGATGCAGAATGCGCAGTATCAGGACGCCATGACCTGGTTGGAATACATCTTCAACCCGACCGACAACAGCGGGGGTGACGCGCCGCGCCGCTTCTGGGAGATGGCGCCGTTCAACGCAATGCACGCGAAGGACTGGGCGAACCAGCAGATCGACGCCCTGCTCGCCACGCTCGCCGCCGACACCCAGCAGGGCATCAACGACGCGACCACCCAGAACGCAATCCTGGCCTGGATGAACGATCCGTTCGATCCGCACATGATCGCCAGCACCCGCATCGCCGCCTACGGCAAGGCGACGGTGATGAAGTTCCTCGACAACCTGATCGCCTGGGGGGACTCGCTCTACGCCCTCTATACCGCGGAGAACGTGAGCCAGGCGGAACAACTCTACATCGTCGCGGACATGATCCTCGGCCCGGCTCCCGACCAGATCCGCCTGCCCGCCGCGCAGCAGCCCACCGCGACCACCTACGCGGCGCTGAAGAACCTCAATCTTTTCTCAAACGTACTGGTCAACGTCGAGAACGTGATCGTCGCGCCCGAGCCGCCGCAAGCGCTGATCCAGGGCACCGGCCAAAGCGGTTCGCTGCCGCAGTTCCCGGGCAACGCGCAGACGCTGTTGTTCTGCATCCCGCCGAACGCCCAACTCCTCGCCTACTGGGGAACCGTCGCCCAGCGGCTTCACAACATCCGCAACTGCCTCAATCTGCAGGGCGTGCCGCAGCCGCTGCCGCTCTACGCCCCGCCAATCAACCCACTGGATCTGATCGCCGCCCAGGCCGGCGGCGCCAGCAGCTTCGGCGGCGGCGCGACCGCGCCAATCTACCGTTTCGCCACCTACCTGCAGAAGGCGGTGGAACTGACCAACGAGGTGCGCGGCTACGGAGCCCAAATCCTCGCCGCGCTGGAAAAGCAGGACGCCGAGCAACTGTCGGCGATGCGAGCGAGTCAGGAAGTCGCCCTGCAGAACCTGATCCTCGCCGTCAAGACCAACCAGGTCGTCGAGGCCCAGGACCAGATCAGCGTCCTGAACAACCAGCTCGCGGCCACCCAGGTGCGCTACAGTTACTACTTGAGCCGCCCTTTCATGAACGACTGGGAAATCGCGGCGATCGCCATGCAGGGTGGTGCGCTAATAGCCAACGCGGTCGGCTTGATCCTCGATCTCACAGCCGGCGCGGCGCACCTCGCTCCCAGCGTTACAGGCGGCGCCGCCGGCTTCGGCGGCAGTCCGCTGGTCACGGTGACCTACGGCGGCGAGAATATCGCCGACTCCGCCACTTCCTGGGCCAACGTGGCGCGCGGCATCGGCGGCTTGCTCAGCGAGGGCGGCGGGATGGCCGCCACCATGGGAAGCTACTCCCGCCGCCAGGATGAATGGACCATGCAGGCCAACCTCGCTAGCGCCGAGATGACCACGATCAACAGCCAGCTCACCGCCGCGAACGACCGCGTGACCACCGCGCAGAATGAGGTCACGGTGCAAAACCAGCAGATCAGCAACGCCCAGGCGATCAGCGACTTCATGACCAGCAAGTACACCAACCAGCAGCTCTACAGCTGGATGGTCACCCAACTGACAACCGTGTACACGCAGGCCTACCAATTGGCGTTCAGGCTCGCCCTCCAGGCCCAGGCCGCTTACCAATATGAGCTCGGCCGTTCGACCGATGAATTCATCCAGTTCAACTACTGGGACAACCAGCACAAGGGCCTGACAGCCGGCGACAGCCTGCTGTTCGACCTGCGCCGCATGGAGTCGCAGTTCATCGCGAACAACGTACGTGAGCTGGAGTTGACCAAGCACGTCTCGCTGGCGATGACCCAGCCGCTTGCCCTCATTACGCTGCTGGAAACCGGCTCCTGCCAGATCGTCCTCGACGAGACCCTGTTCGACGCCGCCCAGCCCGGCCAGTACTTCCGCCGCCTACGCTCCGTCGCGGTAACCATCGCCTGCGTCGCCGGCCCCTACTCGGGCGTCAATGCCACGCTGTCGCTGAACGCCTCGGTGATCCGCACCATCGCGCCCTCTGGCGGCTACCAGCCCTATCTTTGGGCCGACGCCGCCTCCAACACCGACCCAGCGATCAGCCAGGCCTCGGCGGTGTCGGCCGCGCCGGTCATCGCCATCAGCACCGGTCAGAACGATGCCGGCATGTTCGACGTGAACCTGCGCGACGAGCGCTGGCTGCCGTTCGAGGGCCAGGGCGCTATCAGCACTTGGACCCTGATGCTCGCCCACGTGACAACACGTTCGACCTCTCGACCGTCACGGATGTCGTGCTGCACCTGCGCTATTCCGCTCGTTTCGGTGGCGACGCCGAATCGGTGCGCAAAGCGCTGAAGCCGGTCACGGCCCGCAGCATCCTAATCAGCGTGCGCAACACCTTCGGCGACGCTTACTACAGCTTTTTCAACCCCGCCGACACGACCACCACGAATCAGACGCTGACCCTTCCGCTGACCGACGCCGTCTTTCCGTTCTCCAACCTCGGCACGCCGCAGGTCACCGACTTCACCCTACTCGTGGTGCTGGCCGAGCCGCTGACCTCCGCTGTCTCCAGCGCCCTGTCCGGCCTGTCGATCCCCGGCACCTTCGGACCAACCGTGGCCGCCTCACCCCCGGCGGCGACGCTCAACACCGTACCCGGCACCGCGCCCGGCGGCGGCCCAATCGCAACGCTGTCGAGCGGCGACATCTCTATCGCCCCCGCGGCACCCGGCAGCTACACGCTCACCATCCCACAAGCCTCGCTCCCGCCGTCCCTGCAAACCACGGTCAGTGGCCAAGCGCGGCTGGATCCCTCGAAAATCGCCGATATCGTCCTAATCGTCAGCTACACGATAGGTTGAGCCATGCTGACCGACAACGACATCGCCCGATTGGCGGCCGAGATCAGGAGCGCGATCGCGCCGATCGTAATCGGAACGTTCGGCTCCTATGCGGTCGGCACGGCCAAGGATGGCAGCGATCTCGACCTGTTCGTGATCGCCGAGACGACCGCTCCACCGCGCTCGGTGGCCCGCTCGATACGCCGCCATCTGTTCGGGGTTATGCATCCGCTCGATATCCACGTATTCAGACCCGAGGAGTTCGAGGAGGAGGCCGCGGAATACCTTTCGTTCGCTTGGGTGATCGCACGCCAAGCGCGGATTTATTACGCGGCCAGCGATGCAGAGCCAAAGCTGCCGTCACTGTTCCCGCCGCAGCCACGATCGGATTGAGCGCGGCAGTGCGGGGAGTCGAACGCTGCGGTCACCCGCCTCCGCCAGCCGCGCCTCCTACACCAGCAGATCGGGTGCGGTGATCGCGACCGCAGGAGATCGCGGAATTGAGGAAGGGGTCCGGCACCGAATTTGGCCGAAAAAGCGAAATAAATCAACCACTTAAGGTGGTTGTTGTTGTGGTTCCTCAAAACCTGATCCGCGCGGAGGGAGACGCGGGCTCGCGGAACGGTCCCGTTTTGTAGCTTCTAGCGCGAACCGACGTGATGAATTCCGGTGCGACTGTGTACTAACGCGACG
>Ga0187860_1001396_pt1 | contig 21288 bp, 18 predicted proteins | sample June2016WEW_10_4_FD_132981 | JGI IMG/M metagenome (GOLD analysis project Ga0187860, IMG submission 132981) | Peatland microbial communities from SPRUCE experiment site at the Marcell Experimental Forest, Minnesota, USA - June2016WEW_10_40 | ecosystem: Environmental > Terrestrial > Soil >...
ACCTTTTGTTTTCAATTTCCAGACAAAAGGTTCCTCCACTTCGCCGCGCTTTGCGCGGCTCCGGTCGGAATGACATTCTTCAATTTTTTGATCCGGATACATCAATTCTGGTTCTGCTCTAGAGCTATTGTTAGCACGTTGCGCCGGCGACAGTTTGCGTGGTGATCAAATGCGACGGCTACGGCCGTGCTGTGGTCGCTGAATTTCGCAGTGCCCCGACCTGCGCCGCGCCAGTGATAACTCTGCTTCAATAACCTCTCAATCTGCGAGATGATAGAGCAGCAGAGAGAAGGAAACATGGAAACAAACTCTTTTGATCCAGAGCGCGCCTTTCGGCTGGACGGCGAAGTTGCTATCGTGACCGGCGGTGCAAAAGGAATTGGCAGAGCCATCGCCAAGTGCTTTGCACGGGTCGGCGCACGCGTGGTCATTCTCGATTTCGACCAGGAAGCTTCGTTGGCGACCGCCGAGTCGATCGTGCAGGCGGGCGGGGCTGCCGAGGCAATCGCGCTGGATGTTACGAGCGAGAAAGAGGTCGATGAGGCATTCGCGAGCGTCTTCGCCAGGCATGGCCGGGTAGACGTTCTGGTGAACAGCGCGGGCAAAGCCATCCGCCGGCCCACGGTTGAACTGCCGCTGGAACTTTGGAACGAAGTGATGGAGACGAATGTGACGGGCATGTTCCTGTGCTGCCGGGCCGCCGCGCGCATCATGCTAAAGCAGCAGAGCGGACGCATCGTGAACATCGCCTCGATCATGGGATTCTCCGGAGGCGGTGTTTATCCCAACATCTCTTACCAGACGAGCAAGGGCGCGGTGGTCAACATGACGCGAGCGCTCGCCGTCGAGTGGGCGCGCTGCGGCATCCGTGTAAATGCCATCGCGCCGACATGGGTGCGGACAGACTTCATCAAGGCTATGTTGCAGAGCCCGGAGGTGATCGCCGAGATCGAGCGCATCACGCCGATGGGACGGATGGCCGAGCCTGAAGAGATGGCCGGCGCCGCATTGTTCCTGGCTACGCACGCATCAGACATGGTGACCGGCCACATCCTCGCCGTGGATGGCGGATACCTGGCGCAGTAGACACCGGCATCCGTGATTTCGGGTCCTTCATCGAAGAGAAGTGAAAGAAGTCACGAGCCGTTTCACGACCTGTTTTTGAAGGGGCGCGGCTTCAGCTTTCAGCCGCGCCGTTTCCTGGCAGCGGATTCTCCGGCTTCAGCCGCCGAGGGATTGCTGTTGAGTCCAATCCGAAATGAATGAAACAGCTTGTATCCTCTTTCCGCCTCAGGGGCGAAGACGATGGTTAAAGAGCATCACTACCAACTCACGACCACCTGGACCGGTAATCGCGGCAGCGGCACGTCCGATTACCGCGCTTACTCGCGTGATCACGAGATCACCGTACCAGGCGGCCAAAAGAGTGCGCCCATTCCGGGCAGCTCCGATCCTGCCTTTCTCGGCGAGGGCTCACGTTACAACCCGGAGGAGTTGCTGATCGCGGCGCTCTCCGCATGCCACATGTTGTGGGTGCTGCATCTTTGCGCCGAAGCGGGCATCGTGGTCACCTCATACCAAGATTCGCCCGTAGGCACGATGCGCGAAAACCAGGATGGCAGCGGCGAATTCACCGTGGTGGTATTGCGTCCGCGCATGGCGATCGCCGACCGCTCCAAAATCGAGCAGGCGCGGTATCTACATCACCGGGCGAACCAGATGTGTTTCATCGCGCGCTCGGTCAACTTCCAGGTGAGCCATGAGCCGGAGATCGTGGTCGAGTCCGTGGTTCCAGGATGACCGAGGTCCGGCGAGAGAACCTGCAGTCGGGTACGCATGTGACCGTTCAGCCCATCTGCGCATCAGTTCACCGCAAACGGCTTTCGCGCGGCCCCGGCGTTGCTATACTCTTGAACCACACGAGTTCGCCATGCTGAGACGCTACCAGGAATGGATGTACCGGTGGGAACACCGGCTGACCACGCGCGATACCAATCGCGTGGCGCGCCCATTCGAATGGGGCCTGGAGTGGAGCCGGCGCTGGCCGGGAGCCAACGGCGAAGCGCCCGCCGCTCCGCCAGACACGCAGCAGTTTTTCTTTGAATTGAACGAGAAACTCGTAGCCAACAGCGATGAGTTTTTTAGCTACGAAAAGCCCACGGACTTCCACCTCGAGCGGCTGCCGATACGCTTGTACGCCACGGGAAGCCACGCCAAGCCGGAAGATGAACTGCGGTTCGCCAACAAGACGGGGCTGTTCTTGCGCTTCACTTCGCCGGTGGAGTCGCTCTACCCGGAAAATAACATCATGAACGCGCGCTGGTTTCCGGCCCGTGGCCGCCGCGCCGTGATCGTGCTGCCGCAATGGAACGCCGATGCCGTCAGTCACAATGCGCTGTGCCGCATCTTTAACATGACCGGCATTGCGGCCCTGCGGATGTCCATGCCGTATCATGACGTTCGCATGCCGGCGGAGTTGCAGCGCGCCGACTACGCGGTTTCGGCGAACATGGGCCGCACCATCGACGCCGGGCGCCAGGCGGTCTGCGACATTCGCGCCTGCCTCGACTGGCTTGAATCCGAGGGCTATAGCGAATTTGGGATTATGGGCACCAGCCTGGGATCGTGCTACGCGTTCATCGCCAGTGCGCACGATGTCCGGCTCAAGATCAATGCCTTTAATCATGCCTCGACTTATTTCGGAGACGTGGTGTGGACAGGCCAATCGACGCGCCACGTGCGCGAAGGCGTCGAGCAGGTGCTCGACCAGGAAGGCTTGCGGCGCGCGCTGCTGGCGGTAAGCCCCATGGCATATTTCAATAAGTTTGCCCGCTGGCCCAAGAAGTCGCTGATGATCTACGCCAAGTACGATCTTACGTTTCTCCCCGAATTCTCTCGCCAGGCCGCCGGCGAGTTCGCGCGGCGCCAGCTCAATACCATCGTGCGCTGCCTGCCCTGCGGCCACTACACGCTGGGCGAGACTCCCTACAAATACATGGACGCATGGCATCTGTGCCGCTTTATGGCGCAGGCGTTTCGTTGAGAAGCTGCCTCTTGCCCTCTTTCGGATGTCATCCTGAGCGAAGCGAAGGATCTATGCATTTTTCCTGGGCCGAAATACACAGATTCTTCGCCTCCGCTGCGCTCCGGCTCAGAATGACAGCTCCATTAAGTTATTCGACTTGTGACGCACACTAGTAGGGCGAGAAACTCAGCGTTTTGGTCGCCTTCTCAACCCAGATGTGGGCTTTTTCGGCGCGCTGGTTCACCGTGACCACCACCACTACGCCGCTGGCGTCGCGGCCGGGAGGCTTGGCGGCTCCGTCGATGTGATAATTCTGGATAATGCCGTACTCTCCGCCGGGTCCCCAGTCGAGATAGAACGCGTCGAACGGGTAGCGCGCGTACTGCTGCGGATGCTGTTTCCAGCCGGGGTCGTTCATCCAGACGCTGTAAGCCTGCTCGTAATTCTTCGCCTGGAGCGCGGCAAAGAAGCCATCCACGCGGCGTTCCTCGGGCCAAAATCGCAGTAGCCACACCGTCGCGGCCAAGGTGAGAATGACAACCACGGCGGCAATGATTCGTATGCGCTTGCGGCGCTCGCGCAGCGGATCGTAGGGTTGGTGTTCGAACAGGGTTGTCGCCATTGCCTTTGGGCTTCCTCGCCAGCCGGCGGCTTATAACACTATAAACCCGAGACCGTCCGCAGCGTTGATTTCTGAAACTGCTCTAACAGGCTGCTGAAGAACTCGAACCGGCGTCTTTTGGGGTGTCATCCTGAGCGAAGCGAAGGATCTGCTGTTATTAAGAACAAAGCAGATCCTTCGGTCGCGCAAAGACGGCGCGACCTCAGGATGACACGCTTACGGGATTCTTCAGCCGCCTGCTAAAGTCCTATCCTGTAAGCCAACGTGCTTCCTATAACGTCCGTTTGAACAGCGCCGTTGCCATCAGCAGCATCGAGACTCCGAAGACCGTCAAGAAAAGCGCGTCGGGGAAAATGGCCGCAAAGCCGGCCTCTTTCAGCAGCACTCCTTTGAATCCGTGGACCGCGTAGGTGAACGGATCGACTCGCGCAATCGCCTGGAGCCATGCGGGAAAGGCATTGATCGGGTAGATGCTGCCGCTCGGGAAGAACAGCAGGGTGTTGAGGATGCCGAACATGGCGCGCGGCACCAGCGGGTCATCCACCCGCACCATCATCAGGAACATCATGGCGTTAAAGGCGATTGAAGTGGAGACGATGAGGATGAGCAGTTGTATGATGCTCCGCGGATCGAAGATGGTGCTCACTCCGGCCAGCAGCGAGCCGATGGTCGTGATGACCACGCCGGATAGCACTGCCTTGATCGAGCCCGCGGTGTTCAGTCCGAGGACGAGCTCGAGTTTGGTGATCGGGGTTACCAGGAATCCTTCGTGAACCCCGCGCGCCTTGTCGTCGATGTAGAGCATCCCTCCGCCGATCATCACCGAGACGAACATGGCCAGCGCAATCGAACCGGGCAGCAGATACTTCATGTACTCGACGTAGGGATAAAGCTCGACGATCTCCAGCGCGATGTCCTTCGGTATGCGCGATGGCACGGTGGGCGAGTTGAGCGCATCGGTGAGCTCCTGCATCTTCTGCTCGAGGCTGGAACTCATGAACTGGTCCGAGTTATCCACTACCAACCCAAGCCGTGGATGGTTCTGCTCGTAGAACTTGCTGGAGAACTGCGGCGGAATGATGACCGCGCCGTCCAGTCTGCCGGTGCGTACGTCTTCCTGCGCCCGCTTTTCATCGTTGTAGTAGACGGGTTTGAAGGTCCTGACGTTGGCGGCAACGGAGTCGAACGCCTCGCGGATGCGGAGCGCCTGGGTGCCGTGATCCTGATCGACCACGCCCATCCTGGCGTCGCGAATCTTGCCGCCAAAGGCATTGCCGAGCACGATCAACTGCACCAGCGGAAACACCATCGAAGCCAGCATCAGCGCCGGCGAGCGAAAGAATTTCCGCAACTCGCGTTCAACAATCGCAAGCATCCTGTTCATGGCCGCATCCCCGGCCTGTCGGGCATGACAAAACCGAAGGCCTTTACCTGCTCATCCCGGAGCTGGCGCCCGGTGTAGTGAACAAAGACGTCGTCCAGCGTGGTGTTCTGCACGCTTAGAGACTTCATCGCAACGCCCGCTTCGACCGCCATGGAAACCAGGTGAGTCGTCGTGTTAGAGCCGTTGTCGGAGAGCACGCGATACATGCCGGCACTCTGCGCCTGCACGCTGGTCACGTGCGGCAACTGGTGCAACTTCTGCTCCCAGCCGTCCGGAGCGCCAGTGAACTGCACTTCGATGACGTTTGTTCCCGGAACGTTCTCCTTGAGCGCCTGTGGCGAGTCAAGTGCCACCAGCTTGCCGTGATCCACGATTGCGATGCGGTCGCACAAGCGGTCGGCCTCGTCCATGTAATGCGTGGTGATCAGTATGGTGAGCTGCCGCCGGCTCTTGAGATTGTTCAGCATCTCCCAGACCGCTACCCGCGAAACCGGGTCGAGCCCAGTGGTAGGTTCATCGAGGAAGAAGATTTTCGGACTGTGCACCAGCCCGCGCGCGATTTCCGCCCTGCGGCGCATGCCGCCGGAGAGTGTCTTGGTTTGCGCTCCGCGCCATTTCGTCAGATCCACGGCTTCCAGCAGCTCATCCACGTTGTGTTTGCGCTGCGCGGCCGGCACGCCGTAGAGCTTGGCGTAGATGTTCATGTTTTCTTCCACCGTCAGATCGATATCGCTGGTCATCGCCTGCGGAATCACGCCCATCGCGCGCCGGGCCGCATCGGGATCGGTTTGCACGTCAAATCCGTTGATAAACGCTTTGCCCGCGGTGATCGGAATGAGCGTGGTCATCATGCGGATGAGGGTGCTCTTGCCCGCGCCATTCGGTCCCAGCAGCCCGAAGATTTCGCCGTCCTTGACGCTGAAAGAGACGCCGTCCACGGCCGTGAAATCGCCATACTTCTTGGTGATGTTCTCGACCACGATAGCGTCGGCGCGTTCGCGGTGGCCGGGGTCGTGTCCTGAACGCTTGAACCACGAAGTCATCGCCATCACGGAGTCACCAATTTGCTCTTGGGCAGCAGCACCTCGGCGGTCATGCCGGGAACGTACTGCATACCTGGGTTGTCGATCAGCAGCTTGATCTGCACGGTCTTGATGTCGCGCTTGCGACGGCTCACGTCGCGCTGGGTTGCAAAGTCGCCTTCGGCCGCTTTGGCAATCACCTTGCCTTGTATGCGCGCTCCGCTTGGCATGCGGACGGTGAGCGCATCGCCCAACTTGATGCCATCGGCGTAGGTCTCCGGCACGGCCGCATAAACCCAGGTTTGCGTGAGGTCCACGATCGTCGCGATCGGCGTGCCAACGTTTACCACTTCGCCCTGGCGCGCGGCTCGCACGTTCACCATTCCGCTGATCGGAGCGAATATCTTCGTATAGCCGAGTTGCACTTCCACCTGCGCCAGTTGCGCCTGGGCGTTGCGGGCCTGCTCGCGCGTTTCCACGATGTTGTGGGCGGCGGCCGTGCCCTGGTTGGTGCGGGCGATGGCGGCCTCGAGCGCCGCTTCGGCGGCGGCCACCTGGTCGGTCGCGGTCTGCACGTTAGCTTGCTGCGCGCGCAAGGAATTTACCGCGCGGTCGCGGTCCTGCTGCGACATTACGCCTTGATCGGCCAGCGCGACTGTCCTGCGGGTATCGGCCTCTTGCAGATCGCGGTTGGCGATGGCTGCGTTCAGAGAGGACCGAGCGGCGCGCAGCGCTGCCCGGGAATTGGCCACCTGGTTGGTGGTGTCGCCCTGAGTGCTGGCAGCCGTAGCGCTGGACTCGGATATCTTTGTCCGCAAACTTGCCAGAGTGGCTGCCGCCGCGTTGCGCATCGCAAGATACTCCGCGCTATCGACGGTGGCTACCAGGTCGCCGGCTTTCACGTTCTGGCCTTCGTCGACGTTCAGCGTCTCCAGACGCCCGACGACCTTGGAACTGACGATGACCTGATTGGCGTCAACCGTACCGATCAAAACCACGTCCGTCGTGCGGTCGGTGGAGACAAAGTAGTAAGCCAGCGCAATCAGCAGCAGGGCGCTCAGCAGAATGACGAATCGCTTCTTCTGGTTCACTTTCGGTTGCCTCGAATCGGTTGCCGGCTTTCACCCGGCGTGTGCCGCGGTGCGGATGCCGGCATAGCGGGCTCGGCGACGATGCTGGCCGCCAGGCGGATGCCTTCGTCGCGATTGCTGAAGATGGAAGCGGCGATGAAGTCCAGCGTGGCGGCGCGGCGCTCGGCGACCGAGTCGGGCATGCGATCCTTTGTCTGGTTCATGGCTTCCCTCACCGGGGCGCTCAGCACGTGAAACACATTGACTCCAACAATGGAAAGCATCAGGTGACCCGGATCAACCGGCCTGAGCTGGCGCTCGGCGATGCCCCGGCGGATGATCGCCGTCACCTCCCTCATCAAGGGAGCGAAGAACGATTCGACCAGCCGCGGCAGGTGCTTGGAGGCGCCGCGACTCGCACGCATCATCTCGTACTGCACCAGGCGCGGATAACAGTCCTGGCCGGAGACGTAATCGAAGTGCTGGCGGGCAAAGCGCAGGATCTTTTCGCCGGGAGCCAGCTCGCTGTCCAGAATTCTCTTGAGCCCCTCGAAACGCGCGCTGAAGACGTCATCGAGCACCGCGCCGTAGAGCGACTCCTTGTTACGGAAGTAATAGTAGAGAAGAGCCTTGTTCACGCCCGCGGAACGCGCGATGGAGTCCGTGCGGGCTCCATCGACGCCCAGTTCGGCGAATTCGCGCATGGCGGCTTCCAGTATCGCCCGGCGGCTATGCTTGGCGTTCCTGTGCGCCCGGCCTGGAATGGGGACTGCTTCCATCATTTAACTAACCAGTTAGTTAGTATACCGCAGGCCTCCCAGGGAAGACAATCGCCGTTGGCTTTCCGCCCATGCATAAACAAGAAGCTGCATCATAGCTTGTGTTTCGGCCTGCCTTGGCGGTTCGTCGAAGCTCACAATGGTTACATGACGGTAACCAGCTAGCCGGGAAGTGGGGTATTTTCTGCCCTATTGGGCCGATTTTGCATTGTGCCGATCTTGAACCAGACACCGCAGCAATCTTGCCTGAAAGTGGATTTTTTTTGCCAACTTTCGGAACTGATCTACAATACGCCAAGCTGTTTTCGGCATCTAACTACCCAGATGAGGCGGGGAGCGCTCCTTCTGCGGAAGATAGTCACTCTCCAAGGAAGATCATTACTGCTGCTCGAAGGCGAGGTAGCTGAACAGGCGAAGGTTAGAGTTTAGTAAACAGAGAATTCTAGTAAACGAAGAATTAGAGATCGCCATTCCGCAGTCAGTATTTGGTGGGTACGTTTTTAAGATTGAGACGAGAGTGCCGGTTTGGAAGCTGAGTTGCCAAGCAGAATAGTTGGCCGTTCGGAGGACCCCTGGGATGTTAGTTACGCCCAAGACCAGAGTGCTGGTGGTAGATGACGACAGCACGATGGCGAAGTTTCTAAGTTCGTATCTGGCGCGCCGCGATTTCGAAGTTTCCACGGCTAGCACGGGCGAAGAAGCCATCCGCGTGTTTCGCGTCTACGACCCAAGCCTGGTGTTGCTGGACATGTCGATGCCAGGCGTGGACGGCATCAATACCCTGGAGCGTATCAAGCAGATCAAGCCGGAAGTCTCCGTCATCATGGTATCCGGGCAAAGCACCCCGGAACTCATTTTCCGCGCCTCCAAGCTCGGAGCCGACGACTACATCGCCAAGCCCTTCGAACCACGCGACCTCGACCAGCGCATTAACAAGCTCATCGATCGGCAGCGGTTCAGCACCGAGGTGACTCAACTGCGCGACCAGGTGCGGCGTCAGGCTGATTTCCACATGCTGTTCGGCACCAGCCCGAAGATGGAGGATGTTAAGAATACGATCGAGCAGGTGGCCGATACCAACGCCACCGTGCTGATACGAGGCGAGAGCGGGACCGGCAAGGAAGTGGTTGCGCGCATGGTTTATGCCCAGTCTCCCCGCCGGGACAAACCGTTCGTCAAGGTCAACTGCGCGGCCATTCCGCATGAACTGCTGGAAAGCGAGTTGTTTGGCTATGAACCGGGTGCTTTTACCGGCGCCAACCGGCAAAAACCCGGCAAATTCGACCAGGCAAATAACGGCACCATGTTCCTGGACGAAATCAGCGAGATGCATCCCGCGCTGCAAGCCAAGCTGCTGCACGTGCTGCAGGACGGAGAGTTCGCGCGTCTCGGCGGCAAGCGCGATATTACCGTTGATGTGCGCATGCTGGCGGCGACGAACAAGCCCCTGGAGCGCGGCGTCGAGGAAGGTTTGTTCCGCGAGGATCTCTTTTACCGTCTGAATGTCGTGACTATCCATATTCCGCCGCTGCGCGAGCGCCGGGAGGAGATTCCGCTGTTTCTCGAATTCTTCCTGCGCAAGTACAGCGAGTATTACGGCAAGCAGCCGCCGGCCTTCAGCGATTACGCCGCGAGCCGCATGTTGGAGTATGCGTGGCCAGGCAATATCCGCGAACTCGAGAACCTGGTGAAACGTTACGTGATTGTGGGCAACGAAGCGCAGATCATCCGCGAACTTTCAACCCACAAGCCAATTGTGTCCTCCACTACGGGAAACAGTCCCATGTGGGGACTGAAAGAATCCATCCAGCCCGCAACCGAGAAATCAGGAAATGGCAACTCGTCGCCACAGGGCCCTCCGCCTGCGCCGCTAGAGCTGATGGAAGAGTTGGAGGCGCCGTCGCTGCTCGATATCGGTAAACGTGCAGCCATGCTGGCCGAACGTGAAGCCATCGAGCGCGTGCTGGCACAGACCCGTTGGAACCGGCGGCAGGCGGCCAAAATCCTAAAGGTGAGTTACAAGGCTCTGCTGAACAAACTGAAGGCGATGGAAGAGCATAATCAGACCGATAACCAGCAAAAAGTTTCGCAATAGTGGTATCCAGATTCCAGACAAAATTCTCGTTTGTGGATAAGTGTGCGGCACAGACTCATTTTGAGATATTCTGTAATTTGTTATAAGTTGTTTATTTTCTTAATATTATGCGAAACTGTGGGAGACTAAGGAGTATCTAAGGGATTTGGAACAAAAAGTGCTGGTACTACGCGCAATAAAAGAGGCCGCAGAACAATGAATTTGACCCTCTTCCAGTGCTGTTTACTTCTCTCTGAACGTTCCGGTTGGAACGGCACCATACATCGTCTTCCATAAGATTTCCCTCCCTCCCTTGCCTCTTTAGAGCGACTTCCAAAAGAAGTCGCTTTTTTCTGCTTTGGCGATTGGTGCAGTTTTGGCAGAGTTTTGCAGAGTGGTTTCCTGAAAGCTATGTCCGATAACGGGCAATCGGCCCGGCGCGCCAGTCAACTCCAGGATGCACGCTCCGGGATGCACCTTTCTAAGAGTTCACTCATCGAACAGGTTGCTTGTGTCAACCCTGCGATTTCCTGAAGCCGTCCAAAATGGTCAATATTTCCATTTCGGAGTATGGAAGTTGACTCTCGTTTGTGTGCGCGCATATCATTCCCATTCGCCCAAAGCGGCTAGGGCCTGACTTGAATTGCTTGGCTGGCAATAGGAATTGAGACGACATGGAAAAGAAAGTGTTGGAGCAGTTCAAGAAGATCTTGGAAGAGCGCCAGCGCGTGCTGCGCGAGAGCGTCTCAAGAACCGAACAAGACGGTCGTACGGCCGACGTTACCGATTCGGCGCAGGACATCGCCGACCGGGCTTCCAGTTCGTACCAAAAGGAATTCCTGTTTCACCAGAGCAACAACGATCGTCAACTGTTGGCGATGGTGGATAGCGCGCTGGAGCGCATTCGCCAGGGCAGCTATGGTGAGTGTGTCTCCTGTGGAAACGAAATCAATGCCAAGCGTCTGCAAGCGGTGCCATGGACACGGTACTGCATCTCGTGTCAGGAGAAGCAGGAGAAGGGTCTGCTTCAGGAAGAAGCCGACAAGTAGGCGCTTGGGACCGCCATAGTGCGCTTGCGCACCGGGCACGGGCGACGGGTTGCCCTCCGGGCCGGCGGCAGGGTATCGGACAGTTAAAAAGCCGGACGGCGCAATCGCGCTGCCCGGCTTTTGCTTTGGACGGCGAAAGAGTGGGCCAGGCGCGGCAAGCGGAGCCTCTGTGTCAGTACAAGAAACTACCCCAGGTTAGCCAACAACGGGCGAACCTGGGGCACCATATTAGCCCCATTCGAAGAAACTGCCCCACTCAAGCAAAAAAAGCTTGAGTGGGCCACCCAGTCTGTTGGGGTGTACTGATGGTCGCGTCGACTGGAGTGCTCTGGCTCCGGGGTACATCATCCCTGGTTTTGCTCTAATCGGGGACTGCGCTTAGCGATTCAGGTTTGGGGCTTGCGGAGGCGAGATGATTCTTCAGCTTCTGCAACGAGGCCTCGTCCTCCACGTTCATTGCCGTCCGCGAGCGATCAATCTGCCGCAGCAGCGCCGTGAGCACCTTTCCCGGTCCCGTCTCGACAAAGAGCTCGACGCCGGCTGCGATCAGATTACGGATCGAGCGCTCCCATTGCACGGTGCCGGTAACCTGCCGCACCAGGGCATCGCGGCTTGCTTCGGCCGTGGTCACCAGCGCCGCGTCCACGTTGCACATCACCGGAATTTTCGGCGGATGAAAATTCAGGGCATGCAAGTCCTGCGACAGGCGATCTTGCGCGGGCTGCATCATGGCGCAATGGAAGGGCGCGCTGACCGGCAGCATGATGGCGCGTTTGGCGCCCTGCTGCTTGCACAGTTCGGCGGCGCGCTCGACCGCCGGCTTGGCGCCTGAGATCACGATCTGGTCGGGGGAGTTGACATTGGCGGGCTGACAAACCAGGCCCTGCGAAGCTTCTTTGCAGGCGGACTCGATCGGCGCGAGCGCGAGCGCTAGAATGGCCGCCATGGCGCCCTCGCCAACCGGGACCGCCTCCTGCATGTACTTGCCGCGGTTGCGCACAGTGCGCACCGCATCGACGAATTCGACGGTTCCAGCCGCGACGTGCGCCGAGTACTCGCCCAGGCTGTGTCCGGCGACGAAGCCGGGGAGAATGCCGACAGACTCGAGCACGCGGAAAGCCGCGACCGACACGGTCAGGATGGCCGGCTGCGTAATCTCGGTGAGACGGAGCTGCTCGTCAGGCCCTTCGAAGCACAATTGCGAAAGCTTGTAGCCGAGAGCGTCATCGGCTTCTTCGAAGACCTGGCGCGCGACCGGATAGGCGGCCGCCAGTTCCTTTCCCATGCCGGCAGCCTGCGAACCCTGGCCGGGAAAGAGAAATGCGATGGAGGGGACTTGCTGTGTCATCGGGTTGTTACCTTGCCATCAATGCGCGGGTTGGTTTCGAATCCGAGACCGGCATACAGGCTTGAGAAGAGTGCCATTCCGCCGGCGACGCGCCGCTGATCACGATATAACGTTGAAGGGTTAGCGGGCAAGGAACCACCCTAGCAACGGCAAACGCGGCTGTCGCCGACTTCCCGCCCAAGCGAGATGTGGCACTGAACCGACATTCCACACGATGGCGAAGGACAAAAGAACCAAGCCCTTCATCGGAATCTCCTTTGGAAGGTCCGAACTATTTTTCGCCGAGGTAGTCCAACATTTGTTTCACCTCGGTGGCATGGGGGCCGTCGGGCTTCAGCTCGAGGTATTTCCTCAAGGCTTCCACCGTTCCCGGCGCAGCCTGGATGCGGCCACCTTTGGTTAGGACCGAGCTCGCAAGCAGGCACGAGCCTTTGATGAAGTAGGCGTCGGCTCGTTGGGGATCAGCGGCGATGGCCTTCTCGCAGGCGTCTAATGCGCCGTTGATGTTACCCGTGTTGTACTGGGTGGCGCACAGGTTGAAATAGGCGGTGCCTGGATTCGGAGCTAGTGCGGCTGCTTTGGTGTAGGCGGCGATGGCCTCAGTGGTCTTCCTCAGCTTGAGATAACAGTTGCCCTGGCTGGTAAGCATTACGTACATGGCCGCAGTTCGGGCCTTGGCTCGGTCGGGACGGGCGGGAGAATCTATTTCCTTGGAGACCAGCTCCAAGGCTTTGTCATAGGTCTTGACGGCCTCCTCGTACTCTCCCAAATTGAGCTGCGCATCGCCGAGCGGCTGGTAGAAGCGCCAGCCAGTGGGATCTTCGGCGATGAGTTTCTGGGCGAGCTCCTCCACCTGCCGCCAGTCGCGCGCTTGAATGGCCTGATTCGCCTTGGCGATCAGCTCATTCATGCGGCTGGCCTTGGCACTCTTCTCCTTTATCGTTTCGATCGCTTCCTTGGAGGGAGCAGCGGGCTTGGTCTGGTCTGAGGTTTGCGCCGCAGATAAGCAGGGCATGAGAACAAGCGCGAGAAAAACGACGATGAAGCGCAGGAGCATGACGTAAACCTCCGAACCAGAGCGGATTAATAGAAATCGCCTCTGAGCAACAGTTTCATTTGCGGCGCTTGGGCGTGAGTATGGAGAGGATTTCACTGAGTTCGTGGCGCACGGCGCGCAGCCGGTCGGTGCGCGGACGCGCCGGGAAGGGCAGCGCCGACTGAGATTTTCCGGGGCGCATCTCGGTTTTCAATTTTTCGCGGGCGCCGGGAATCGTGTAGCCCTCCTGGTAAAGCAGTTTCTTGATGGCGAGAACGAACTCGACTTCGCGACGGCGGTACATGCGTTGTCCGCTGCTGCTCTTGCCGGGCTTGAGCTGCGGGAACTCGGTCTCCCAGAAGCGCAGTACGTAGGTGGGCAGGCTGCTCAGGCGCGAAACTTCGCCGATGCGGAAGTAAAGCTTTTCGGGGATGACAACTTCGGGTTTGTCTTTTTTCTTGCGGGCAGTGGCCATGAAGCACCTGTCTGCCCCACCACGCGCAACTACGACGCGTGCCGGGGATCCCGAACGGCGATGCCCTTTCCGGGCAGACACAGTGTACCGCGAGCAGCCGTGCCGCGGCCCACAAACGAAAAAAGCCTCCGCACTGGGCGGAGACTTTTCATTGCAGTGAAATCCCGTGCGAGGTCTTCGCCTCGCGCCTAGTTACTTCTTGGCAGCCTTTTTCTTCGGAGCAGCTTTCTTTACGGCCTTTTTCTTTACCGGCATGTAATGCCTCCTGAAAACCTTCTCCCTTGAAGGTTTGGATTGTGGGCTCCCGGTCGTTTGGGGGCCTTTTTGGCCTAATGAGCACCCACTAGCAGGGTACTCACCACTACTGACCCCATATTTTGTGGGTACGTGTGCAATCTGTCAATAGGAAAGTTGCACAATTCGAAATAAATTCGATTTTTTTTTTGACTTTCCAAAATGGGGTGCGACCGACTTGAAGGGCGTTGAAGAAAAAAACGGCGATTGGTGCGCGAAGGCGAGGCGAAATTCAAGGACGACACAGCAGTGCAAGGAACCAAAAAGAAACTACCTCACGTTAGCCCAGTCACCCCAACGAGCCGAGCCTCGTCGGGGACCCCGACGCGGGCGAACGTGGGGCACCGTCGAGCCCAATCGCTTGCATTAGAATCAGGCCTATCGAAAACCGTCGCTTGAGCGGCTGCACTTTCCTTGTGCGCTCTCCGGCCACTCGGGTATGATTCCGCCAGCCCAAGTTTCAAGGAAAGTGATGACCGTGAGCACTCGTCCCCCTCATCTACACGAAAAAGCACAATTAATGTCCGCTTCGGAGATTGAGCGGACGCTGGTGCGCCTCGCGCACGAGATCGTAGAGAAGAACAACGGCATAGCGAATCTAGGACTGGTGGGCATCAAACGTCGCGGCATTCCGATTGCGGAGCGCCTGGCGCGCCACATCGAGCGCATCGAAAAGGCGCCGGTGCCGGTGGGCACGCTGGACATTACGCTCTACCGCGACGACCTTTCGACGGTTGGGCCCAAGCCCGTGGTGCAGCCGCGTCCCATGGAGTACAACATCGTCGGCAAGGACATCGTGCTGTGCGATGACGTTCTCTACACAGGCCGCACGGTGCGCGCCGCGCTCGACGCGCTGTTCGACCATGGCCGTCCGCGCCGCGTGCAGTTGCTGGTGCTGATCGATCGCGGGCACCGCGAACTGCCGGTCGAGGCAACGTTCGTGGGCCGCCGCGTGCAGACCTCCGATCTGGAAATCATCGAAGTGAAGCTGCAAGAGACCGACCAGATCGAAAAGGTGCTGCTGGTAGAGCGCGAATCTGATACCTAAGCCGGAATCCTGGGCCGGCACGCGGCCTGGCCGGATTCCGCCTGCGTCACAGTCCGGCGCAGAGCGCGTCGGCAGCGATGCGCGGAGCGTCATGAAAGAAAAAGCACTCGGTTCTCTGCTGGCGATCGAGCCACTTGCGCCGCAGGTCATTGTCAGTCTGCTGCAGGCGGCCAAGCGCATGGATTTGCACCGTCCGCGTCCACTGCTCAAGGGACGGCGAGTGGCCTTGTTGTTTTACGAGGCCTCGACGCGCACTCGCGTTTCTTTTGAAATCGCGGCCAAGACGCTGGGCGCGCATACCACCCTCATTACCGCCGGCGCCTCGAGTATCGAAAAGGGCGAATCGCTCATCGATACCGGCCGGACGCTGCGTGCCATCGGAGTCGACGCCATCGTGATTCGTCATCCGAGCTCGGGCGCTCCGAACCTGCTGGCCCGCGATTTGGATATTCCGATCATCAATGCGGGCGACGGCATGCACGAGCATCCTTCGCAGGGGCTGCTGGACGCCTTCACCATCTTGCAGCACAAACGCAAGCTCGAAGGGCTGAACATCGTGACGGTGGGCGACATCTACCACAGCCGCGTGGCCCGCAGCGATGTGCACGTGTTCAGCAAGCTCGGAGCCAAGGTGACGCTGTGCGGTCCGGAGCCGCTGCTGCCCGCGACCGCGCATGCGCTGGCACCCGGCATTCGCCTGGTCTACAACATGGATGAGGCGATTGAGGGCGCCGATGTCGTGATGATGCTGCGGGTGCAGAAGGAGCGGCTCTCGGGACTGGAGATAGAAACCGGCGAGTATATCGGCCGCTACCAATTGACGGCCCAGCGCCTGCGGAGGGCCAAGAAAGACGCGCTCGTCATGCATCCCGGGCCGATGATCCGCGGCATGGAACTCACCGACGAGGTCGCCGACGGCCTGCAATCGGTGGTCACCGAGCAGGTGGCAAACGGAGTGAAAGTGCGGATGGCGGTGCTGTCGCGATTGCTCAACCCCGACAAGCGCAACAGCGGCGCTCGCCGGGGGCCCGAGGGAGGCAGGGATGAGTGACTTGGGTTCACTGGCGATCTTGCGCGGGGCGGTGATCGATCCGTCGCAGAACCTGGAAGCGGAGCGCGACGTGCTGATCGAGAATGGCCGCATCGTCGAGCTGGCTGAGGCGGGAAAGCTGCGAGGCAAAGCCAGCGAAAGCATTGACGCCAAGGGGTTGATCGTCGCACCGGGATTCATCGATCCGCATGTTCACTTGAGGGAGCCGGGACAGGCGCATAAGGAAACGATCGCCAGCGGCACGGCGGCGGCGGCGGCCGGCGGGTTTACTTCGGTCTGCGCCATGCCGAATACCACGCCGGTGAACGACCTGCCGGCAATCACGCGCTGGATGCAAGACCCGGAGCGCGGTGCGTTGGTGAACGTGTTTCCCATCGCGGCGGCCACGCGCGGTAGCCAGGGGGAGAAGCTCACCAACTATGCCGAGCTGAAGCGCGCCGGCGCAGTCGCCGTGAGCGACGATGGCAGGCCGATTCTGAACGATGACCTCATGCGCAAGGCGCTGGAGACGGCGAAAAAGCTGGGGATTCCGGTCATCCAGCATGCCGAGGATACCCGCATCTCGAAAAACAATCCCATGCATGAGGGAGAGATTGCTTTTCGCCTGGGGCTGCGCGGCCAGCCGGCGGAGAGCGAATGGCGGCTGGTGGAGCGTGACGTGACGTTGGCGCGGCAGACGGAAGCTCACGTACACGTGGCGCACGTTTCGACGGCGATTACGCTTGAAGTAGTGCGCGAGGCGCGCCAGAGCGGCGTAAACGTCACCTGCGAGGTGACGCCGCATCATTTCAGTTTCACCGACGCGGAACTGCTCGGATACGATACGAATTTCAAGATGAATCCGCCGTTGCGCAGCGAAGCGGACCGGCAGGCGATGCTGCGCGGATTGCTGGATGGAACCATCGACTGCATTGCAACCGACCATGCGCCGCACGCCCGCTTTGAGAAGTACGTCGAGTTTGACCGCGCCGCCTTCGGCATCACCGGACTGGAAATCGCCTTCGGTGTGGCTTGCACAGTGCTTCACCAGCAAAACAAAATGCCGCTGTCGCAACTGGTCAGGCTGTTCTCGGTCAATCCGGCCAAAATCGTGAAGCTCGAAGGGCGCGGAACGCTGGCGCCCGGCGTGCACGGCGACGTAACGATCTTCGATCCCAAGAAGCGCTGGAAGTACGATCTGAGCAAGACACGCTCAAAATCGCAGAACGCGCCGTGGGACGGAACCAGCATGACCGGGCGCGTGATCTACACCGTCGTCGGCGGGCGAGTGGTGTACGGGCGGTAGGAGATTGCGACTCCGGCACCTCTGTTTTTTTCAGTACTAAGCCAACAATCAGTGCGCTAGAGTGATGTCTCAGCCATGCAGAACCTCGACCAAACTCTAGCCTCGGACGGGTGGCCCATTCTACGCCGCCTTTGCGTAGAGTGGGGCTGTTTTCCTTTGCATGACGAACTGCCCCACACTAGCAAAACAGCTAGTGTGGGCCACCAAGGGCGGCACGCTGTCGCTAACATAAATTCTCACCATCTAAGCGATAATCCCCATCCGCTTGCCCACGCGTTTGAGCACTTCGAGCGCCTGCGTGAGTTCGTCTGTGGTGTGCGCGGCGGTGACGATGGCGCGCACGCGCGCTTTGCCTTCGGGAACGGTCGGGAACGCCAGGCCGGTGCCCATGACGCCCTCCTCGAAAAGCGCCTTGGAGAACTCCATGGTGGCGCGGCCTTCGCCGATGATGATCGGCGTGATCGGGGTTTCCGAAGCCGGCGTGTTCCGGCCGCCGATGTTGTAGCCGAGCAGGCCGAGTTCCTGCTTGAAGAAGCGCGTATTCTGCCACAGTTTTTCGATGCGTTCAGGCTCCTGTTCGAGCACGTCGAAGGCGGCGATGCAGGTGGCGGCGACGGACGGCGGGTGCGAGGTGGAGAACAGAAACGGACGCGCGCGGTGATAGAGAAAGTCGATGAGGTCGCGCGCGCCGCAGACATAACCGCCGAGCGCCCCGATGGCTTTGGAGAGCGTGCCCACCTGCACGTCAACCCGTCCGTGCACCTGGAAGTGATCGACCGTGCCGCGACCGTTGCGTCCGAGCACGCCGGAAGCATGCGCGTCGTCGACCATCATGATGGCTCCATACTTCTCGGCGAGGTCGCACAGTCCGGGTAGCGGACCGATGTCGCCATCCATGGAGAAAACGCCGTCGGTGATGAGCAGCTTGTGGCCGGGCTGATCTTTCACGCTGGCCAATTGCTCCTCGGCGTGGGCGAGGTCCTTGTGCCGGAAGACCAAAATCTTGGCCCGCGACAGGCGTGCGCCGTCGATGATGCTGGCGTGATTCAACTCGTCGGAGATGATGAAATCATCCTTGCCCAAAATGGACGAGACCGTGCCCGCATTCGCCGTAAACCCGGACTGGAAGACCACGCAGGCTTCGACGTTCTTGAAACGCGCGATGCGTTCCTCCAGCTCCATGTGGATTCGCATGGTGCCGGCGATGGTGCGCACAGCTCCCGAGCCTACGCCGTACTTGCGCGTGGCTTCGAGCGCCGCCTCGCGCAACTTGGGGTGCGTGGTCAGGCCGAGGTAGTTGTTGGACGCAAGATTGATCACCTTGCGGCCGTCGAAATGGCACACAGGGGCCTGCTCGTCATCGAGTACGTGAAGGCGGAAATGAGTTCCCTTTTGTTTGAGCTGATTGAGTTCGTCGCTAAGATAAGAGAGCTGCGGACGCGTGCTCGTGGTGCTCGCCATCGTTGCCTCGCCTGGTCTTTGGTTTTCCAGCTTAATTCTAGTCCACAAGGCGAGACTAAGAGCAGCATTTGCCGGAGAACTCCCACATCTGCTAACTGCGGCAGATGTGGGGCACCGTCAGGAGGGAGAGCAGAAGTGAGGGCCACCGCGGCGTACAGCTCACAAGCGGGAGCTGCTACTGAATGATTCTTTCATTGCCGACCCGGCGGGTCACGTGCTCGCGGTCGAAGTACTCAAGCAGGGGGATTGCGTACTTGCGGGTTACTCCGGTCATGTCCTTGAAGCGGGAGATGTCGATCTTTGGCGAGCTCTTTTTCATCTCCAGCAACTTCGCCTTGAGGTCTGCGAGCGCCTGGTGGTGGAAGACGAGATCTTCATTCACCTTGATGAGCGTGCGGTCGCGCAGCAGCAGAGTGACGATCTGCTGGGCGCGCGCGCGGTCGAGTTTGAGCGAGGCCAGCACATCCTTGAGGGCCGGAACTTCGAGTCCAGCCTTGAGGAACGCCGCTTCGATCTGCTTTTTCGATTCGGCCTCGTCGGACTGCATGGCCACGCCGCGCCCGGGAATGCGGATCAGCTCTTCCTGGAGCTCGATCCGGCGCTCCTGGACGAGCGACTCGACCACTCCGGTGAAGACAGGCGGCTCCAAGTCGAGCTGATCGCGCAGCTCCTGGCGATTCATTCCGGCGACCAGGCGATTTTTATCGTGGAACGATGTAAGCCGGTTCAGCAGCTCAGTGCGCGCGCCCTGGAAGCACTCGGAGGCGACGAGCGATTCACCGATTTGGACGACTTGCTTTGATCGCACCAGCGTTGCGACCACGGGTGCAAGCTGCGTAGCCAGCCAGCCGGTTTCGGCCACGGCATCGGAGAGCAACAAGCCGCGCGCCAGGCGTCGCACGATGCGGGCCGCGAGCAGTTCTTCCCGGGAAGCGCTTTGCAGCCGGCGCAAGAATGCGGCGTGGTCGGCGGTGCTGAGGCGGCGCGCCTGCGGGGCAGTGTCGAGCACGGAGCCTCCGGCGATGGTGATGACCGGGGAAAACTGCCGCAGGATGAAGCGGTCCGCTGGAAGCAGCGCCACCGCTTCGGCGAGCCACAGTTGAGCCAGCCCGCTTTCGCCGGGCCGGAGTTCCTTCTCTGCCCCAGCACGCGGAACCCCGCGCGTGCCGGGGACCCCGGCTTGACCGATGAGCACGACCTCGGCGATGGTTTCGGCGGTGTAGGCGTGCAGGTGAACGCGGGCGCGGTCTTTGAGTGGTCGCGCCGAGCGGAGCAAGTCGATCTCGACATCCAGGCGCTTGCCGGCGCGGAAAAGCCCGGCTGGCACAAGCATCATGCCGCGCGCGAGTTCTTCGGGAGCGACCGCGGCGAGGTTCAACGCCGTGCGCTGTCCGGCGATGGCGTACTCGGCTGCCTGGTTGTGATTCTGGATTCCGCGCACCCGCACGCGGCGCGCGCCGGGCAGAACTTCGACCTCTTCATCCTTGCGGACGGTGCCTGAAATCAGCGTTCCAGTGGCGACCGTGCCAAATCCCTTGATGGTAAAGACGCGATCGATGGGCAGGCGGAAGGCGGCTTGAGGATCGCGCGCCGGAGCGCCGTTGGCGACGCGCGCCAGTTCCTGCCGGAGTCGTTCGAGTCCGAGCCCGGTGGTGGCGCTGACAGGGACAATCGGCGCGGTGCCGGGATCGAGGAACGAATCGCGCAGGAACTCTTCCACTTCAAGGCGTACGACCTCGAGCGTGTCGGAATCGACGAGATCGGCTTTGGTCAGGACGGTCAGGCCGCGACGGATGTTGAGCATGCGGCAGATATCGAAGTGCTCGCGGGTCTGCGGCTTAATGGATTCGTCGGCGGCGACCACCAGGATGACCAGATCGATTCCGCCAACGCCGGCCAGCATGTTACGCACAAAGCGCTCGTGGCCGGGGACATCGACAAAACCGAGGCGCAGCCGGTCGCGGCCGTCGGGCGTGGGCAGCTCCAGATGGGCAAAGCCGATATCGATGGTGATGCCGCGGCGTTTCTCTTCTTCGAGGCGGTCAGGGTCGATGCCGGTGAGCGCGCGCACCAGCGTGCTCTTGCCATGATCGATGTGTCCGGCGGTGCCGACAGTGACGGATTTCATAACAGGGTTCGCGGGTTCGCCCATCGATAAGAACGAAGGCATTGTCAAGCGACAGTTTTTTTAGGCGGTGCATAAGCACCGCTGGGGTCGAGCCAGAGTTACGGCTTGAGGACCAAGACTCTGGAACATCTCTCGCT
>Ga0187860_1001398_pt1 | contig 21277 bp, 18 predicted proteins | sample June2016WEW_10_4_FD_132981 | JGI IMG/M metagenome (GOLD analysis project Ga0187860, IMG submission 132981) | Peatland microbial communities from SPRUCE experiment site at the Marcell Experimental Forest, Minnesota, USA - June2016WEW_10_40 | ecosystem: Environmental > Terrestrial > Soil >...
GCGGCCTGCTGGCGGCGTTGTTCTAAGGCTTGGAAATCCCGTCGAGGACGCACCTGTGTGGTCATGCGCCCACTATACACCACGGGCGAGGGATTGTCACTGTATTATGCGAGATTCAGTAGTATGAGAATTCTGTCACTCCGAACACCAAGTCAAATTCAAAACAGTTCAACGTCGTTCCCCGCGAACGTTTGCCGCGCCACCGGCAGGTCCGTCCCGTCGAGCGCTGCATGCAGAACTTCGCGTTCCATCTCCGTCGTGTAAAACGCTGAGAACAGTTGCTCAATTTCGGCTGAGTCGTACTGCTCCTTCACATCCGGGTGGTCGATCTCTAACTGGCACTTTACACCTTCAAGTTCGGTCAGCACCACGTCGATACGGCCAAAGCAAGCATCGAGGATATCAACGCTGCTGCCGACCCCCGCGGTCTTCGCCTGCATATGCTCTGTGGCGGCTTCCATCTCCTGGGCTTGTCGGGCGGCGAACGCGGCGGCGGTTCGTAAGTTTTCAAGGCCTGCCGTCGTTTGCACTTACGCTTCACGCAGACTCTCGTCGCTGGCTTCCGAAAAGGCCCCCCATCAGCTCATTCGTCTGCTTCACCAGGTTTAGGACCTCTTGCATGGCTTGCCCGGATTGATCGGTAATCTTGCCCCACTCCACCGAGATTCCTTTGATACAGTTTGCTATAGCCAATATCGCGGCCGCTTGCGTACCCAAGCGGGTGGCCTCAATGATGGAATTGAAGGTGAGCAATCGGAGGTGATTGTGAACGGACTTTGACCTTTGCAAATGTTCAGTGACCAATTGCATCAGGTCGGCGAGCCCTCCGAAGGTGCGCTGGATCCTCTTACTGTAAGCCTGACTCTGGCGTTCGAGCCGTTCGATGTCGGCAAGCTGGGATGACAGCTCCCGCTCCTGCTCGAGGGCCGAGGGCCCGATCCCTACCACGTCGGATACGCTTACCCTCAGGATGCCACCCATGCATGTCCTGATTTGAGATGCCCAGTTGGCTACGGTTTTCTTGATGGTCCTTAGTTGATAGATCATGATCGTACGGCCGGCGTACGCCCGTGCTAGTTCCTGAGCGACATCACTCTCCGAGTTCCCATCGCCGCCCATTTTCGCGGAAATAAGCGCAAACGCCTCCTGCACATGCTCGATTTGCTGGCGGGTGATGTCGTTGGCTTGGATAGCGGCCACCACCCCGGCAATCTGCTGCGCGACGTCCTGCACGCACGTGCGGAATTGCACAGGGATCCTCGATAGTTGGGTCAAGCTTGAGTCCACATGCGCCAAGGCGTTGCCCAGGCCAACTTCAGTGCGTGCCAACTTCTCCCGCAAGGGTGGGAGTTCGGCCCCTAGCACAACCTTCGTTTCCTCGATCGTCGCCCTGTGTCCATCCGTGTGGCGACCAAGTTCCCGGGTATCCTCGGCCAGCGACTTCGAGAAGTCGGCCAACTGGGACGAGAGGTACTGGAATCCCGCACCCACGGTGCCGAGGCGAGCCACCTCCATATTTGTAAGCACACTTAGCTCCTTGGTCTCAAAAGCAATCGCCGTCTGGTTGCCGGCTACCAAAGAGAATTCAAACAGCAGCTTCACTTCTGTTTTGACCGTCTCCACGATCCCCGTAGTTGCCCGCAGCCTTTCTCCAATGAAGCGGCGTGCCGCTGCGCCTAGGGTTTGCACTTTCGGCAGAACGGAGCTGACACCTTCATTTTCGACGCAGCCGACAATAGCTCCCGCCAGATTTAAGATCGTGTCAGCATTGCCCGCAAGGCCCTCAAAGGCCCGCGCCACCGATTCAATCTCACTCTCGGTAGCGCGGGACAGCACTTGAAGCTCGTCCTTTGCCCTCTCAAGCGTGCGGACAGCTTCCGTTCTAGTTTCAACACTCATCGCGACCTATCCTGCGAGATGGTGATCATTCTGGCGCAAGGGTTCACGATCGCTGGAGCGCCGGGATGTCGATAATGTCAACCCAAATCGGTTGGTTGGGCTTGGACCTGCCATTTACAGGCGACCTGCCTCACTTCGCGTGGCAGGTGTCTCCCCCGTGCTACCGCCTGCGAAGGCAAAACCTTTTCCACGGCGCACCGCCTCTGCCTCCCTAACTGTTTAGTCGGCTTAGGTCACGCAGGCTTGCCAGGATGCGCGCCCGACCCATTGATCATGGTCAGGGGATCGAGGATGAGGACGGGGCGGCCATCGCCGAGGATGGTGGCGCCGGCAATTCCGGGCAAGGCGGACAAGTAGTCAGCCAAGGGCTTGATCACAATTTCCTGCCGCTTATAGAGGGCGTCAACCCCAATGCCACGCCGATGTTTCCCCGCCTGCATCACCAGGATCGCGAAACTTGCCAGCTCCTGCCGTACGGAGTCGCGCCCATGGAGGTTTAACAGGTCAGATAGCATCTCTACTGGAACTACTTCGCCCCGGAGGGTGATTGCTTTTCTGCCGACAAGCGACTGAAGCCGCCGGACGCCTCCTTCCACAACCTCAGTCACCGCGTGGAGCGGGATTGCGTAAGTCGTACTCTCCACACCCACGAGCAGGACGTCAAGGATCGCCAGAGTCAAAGGCACTTCCAGCCGGACCTTGGCTCCCTTTCCAATTTCCGACGTGAGCCGGACCGTTCCCTTCAGCTTGCGGAGGTTGGTCTGGACAACATCCATTCCGACGCCCCGGCCGGAGATGTCCGTCACCTCCTCTGCTGTGCTAAAGCCCGGCAGGAAAATGAAGTTATTGATCTCTTCCGGGCTCAATGTTTTGGCTTTTTCAGCGGAAACCAGACCCTTTTCGATTGCCTTGCTCAGCACTCGTTCCGGATTGATACCACCACACTCATGCGCAACATGAGACCCTGGCGCTAGACTTCGCTATCATGGCCCTTGGTGGCCCAGTGATTGGGATCGCGGTACTGTATAATCAACGCAAACCTCCCGAAATGGACCTGAAAGCGCGCAGCTTTTTGGGTTGGCTTTTTTCCAAGATCCAGAAAGGGCTACCTTGGGGTTCTTCGCCTACCGTGCCAGAACGAAGGCGTGCGGAGTTGTCACATTAAATGACATCATGTTTGCGTATCGCGGGGGGGAGTCGCGTTGCCAGGAGAAGCGGGGGAGTTTGTTAACGACGCGGCCCAGCGAGATGGGAACTTCTGACCGCCCTAGAAACAGCTTCCTCGGGACCTAAAAGACCTGCTCGCGGCTACCTGACTCGCCGATCACGGGCGTGCCTCCGGGCTGGCGCGGCGCGCCAGCGCACCCGACGCCCCGGCGGTCCGCACGGACACCGGCACCAAAGCAGTTTCTACCCTCTTCGTTTCCCTGGCGCCGACCGGCGCACCTTGGTCTTCGTTCGCGAAAATCAGCCTGCCTAAGACGTCATCGAAGCCCATCGTGATGAGGTCACGCAACTGAATCTGCTGGGGAGCGATCAAGTTCGACATGGGGAACACGAGGTGCCGCTCGATAGAACGCTTCCGGTGCCCGGCGCCAAACTTCAGATCGGTACCCTCCCGGAGCAGGAAATCGCGCGCCGGGACCGTGCAGCGAAAAACAAACTGGTGACCGTTCGTCGCGTTTATGATGCGTTGCTGGACGCGCCCGAGTTCGATATCGAGAATCTGCTCCTGGTGCTCGCGCGGCGGGGCGCGCCAGTAAACCGAAGGGAAAAGGCAATGAAACGGCAGCCTCGTCCAGGTCGGCATACCTGCCGCGTGCTTTGGTAGCGCGAAGTTGTTCTTGAACTCCGCGGCTTGTATCCTCGGGAACCCTCGAAGAGCCGCGGATCTTGCAACACAGGTCCGCGCTACGCTTGCTCCTGCAGCGGCGGTCTCCGACCACCATCCGGCGATCGGAGATCGCCACTACAACCGCGGGATTAGCCGCTGTGACTGAGATCGACGCCCAACTCGCTGCGAGTCTTTCGCGCCGTTTCCGGCTCCTCCTCCGCCTGGATCAAGGCGGCATGGGTGCGGGCTTCTGGAGGGTCGAACGGCGTTCGGCCAAGGGCGAGCGCCGATCGCCCCTACACACCCTTGTCGCGTAGCGGCGAGTTTACCTCGCCATGGCGGCGTAAAGCCGCCTCTACAGCCCTTGAACGCCTTCATGAAATGACACAATATGAAGATATGCCGATGACGTCTCTAAACATCTCTTCTTTACCCGAAGTTCTCAAAGCCTACGTGGAAGGCCAGGTTGCATCCGGAGACTGGGGTACGCCGAGCGAATATGTCCGGGAGTTGATTCGCCAGGACAAAGAACGCCGCATGGCCGACCTGGAACAGGAACTGCTGGCCGCTGCCCGAGGTCCCAAGATTGAGGTGTCGATTGCCGAGATTCGCAAGAAAGGTTTGATCACGGCACTCCGCGAGCGGGTACGGACCCGGTGAATAGGTTCACCACAGATTGCCATGAGCCTGCGGCTCGCCACGATGGATGAAAATGCGCGAAGCGCTTTGGACTGCGGCCGCGAAGCTGCCGCTTTTGGTTTTAGCCGATGCCGTCGTTTTGCACGTTTCCCAATCCGGCGAAAGGGTCAAGGTAGTAGCTGCTGCAACCGCAGCAAAAGCGGCAGCTTCGCGGCCGCAGTCCAAAGTGCCTTCGGCACAGTCATTTTCATAGCAGAGGCACGGAGACCACGGAGAAATGTACTCTTGCCTGCGCTGGTGGGAATCACGGCACCTCAGTTTGTTGACTGACAGTTTTTTTTCCGCCTGTTCTCCGTGACCTCTGTGCCTCCGTGGTGAAATCCTCTCTGAGCCGCAAGCTACTGGATGACCCCGACTTCCTGCTGCGTTTTCAGAACGAAGCATCTTCCACGGGGCGCATTCACCACGTAAATGTCGTCACCATTTACGAATCCGGCCAGGCCGATGACAGCACGCCCTACATCGCCATGGAGTTTCTGGAAGGCGAATCCCTCCGCCAGGCCCCCGCGCGGCGGGGCACTCCCATGGACCGAAGGGAAAATGCCAAGCGCGGCGCCGCTGGAAAAGCCGCAGGGCCGGAGTGCGGGCCCTGCGCTACCTCTGATGCCCTTCGCGGCTCACGACTTGTTCAAGAGCGCTTTTTCCACCGCATCCGGGTTTCTAGCAATCACCGTCAAGTAGGCGCGCACCGCGCTTTCCGGACGCCTGCGCCCGCGATTACGGCACCACCCATTCCACTCCGCACTTTCCAGCGAGCGTAAGGCAGACTTCCCCCGTTGACCTGCGGACGATCTACATTGGCCTCATACATCTTGCGTGAACGTGGCGCGATCGTGTACACTTGCGGTGTACAAGGAGTCGCCCATGAGCACCCAAAGGGTCAGTATACGGGAAGCCCGGCAACGCTTACGCCATCTGCTGGAGCAGGTTCAGGCCGGAGATGAAGTCATCGTGTTGCGCCGGGGCGTCGAGGTGGGAAGGCTCGTCCGTCCAAAGCGAACCCAGGCACCCCTTCCCGACTTGAGCGGCTTCCGGGCCTCGGTGAAACTGCGGGGCCGGGCATTGAGCGAAGACCTTACGGAAGGCCGCAGGAGCAGCCGATATTGATTTACGTTGACACCAGTGTGCTGGCCGCCTATTACTGCCCCGAACCACTGAGCGGGCAGGCACAGCGTGCGTTGGCCCAAGCGCATGAACGGGCGATTAGCTCGCTGGTGGAACTGGAATTCGTATCCGCAATCGCCCGGAAAGTCCGCACCCACGAAATGCGTCGAGGCGATGCTCATCGGATCCTCGCGGCATTTCAATCCCATCTGGAACAAGGGATTTATACACGGCTGGCAGTGGATGGCGCGCACTTTGCCAAGGCACGCGAGTGGCTCGCGACTCTGGTGGTTCCCCTCCAGACTCTTGACGCCTTGCATCTGGCGCTGGCCGCAATGAAGGGTTGCTCCGTAATGACCGCTGACGCCGCGCTCGCCAAGGCTTGCGCAAAGGTGGGCGTCACGGCTCGCCTTATTGCCTGAGGCCTGCCGCCCCCTCACGCGGGTGGCGCATACATTGGTTTGTATGTATGCGTCCCACGAATACGGGCAACATTTCTGTCACCGCGTCCTATCCGTGGCCTGTTCTGGCTTCTTAACCGTGCCACAGGCACTCCTGCCTGTGTCCTTTGCAGGGAAGGCATCAGCCTTGGACACAGGCGAGAGTGCCTGCGCCACGGAGGCCGATAACGGACCGCCAGGGAGAAGTGGAAGAACCGTCAATAATTTCTCTTGACAACAGAAAAAGAGTAGGGTATAGTTGATAGGTGAGGCTCGACGCCGGCCCATCCATGCCGTGAGCGGGCATGGTCAGCTCGCCCGACTCGGGGAGAGTCTGAAGGACGAACGAAGCACGGGCCTCCCTTCGCTTTCGGGAGTCTCCGGCCTTGATGGTCACGGGCAGGAGGCCCGCGGGACTCCTGCCTCGATCCTTCGCCCCTCACGCGGAGCAGGAAGGAAGAGATGATGCCACACCCTCCTAGCCTTATCCCCACAGATTGCAGTGGGACTTCATGCCCACCCATCGTACAAAGTCCCAAACCTGGGAACATCTTGAAAACAAGGGCCCGGAAAGGGCGTTTTTCGTGCGCCAAACCTGAGAACGTTCTGAAAACAAGCTAGATACAATAAACCTTGGGAACCACTAAAGAGCCTGACAAAATGACCGCCAGAAGAGCTCTCGCTGGGCAGATGGCGGCCGCGCAAAAGGCGTGATGTGGTCAGATACCTGGGCTAGTTATGGGGTGGCGTCCCCGATGCATCAGGACGCTTCACGAACGCGGGCCACGTCTCTGTCACCGCGTCTTATCCGTGGCCTGTTCTGCCTTCTTAGCGTGCCATAAATCCTGAGAGGCCCGTTAGTCCATAAATGGTTCTCCTAGCTCTTGCGGAAGACGAGATCCGAGCCTTTGGCGAACACGCCGATTTTGTCTCCGCTTTGCACCTGGTTAGTGGCCATCAAGCGATAGAGAGGGTCCTGGAATTCGCAGGCCAGAATGTGCTGGAGGTGCGCAGCGCCGTATTCGGTATCGCACCCGTGGTGGAGGAGCAGCGATTTGGCGCCGGAGGTGAACTCCACCTGAAAGGGGGTGGTGGGATGATGGCGGAAAACCCTGCTGGCTTTGTCGAGTTCGAGGTCCAGTATTTTTTTCAGGTCGGCAGAGCGAAGCGGATGGTAAACAATCGTTTCCTCGATGCGGCGCAGAAACTCCGGAGGGAAGTGGCGCTTGAGGGCGCGCATCGACACGCTTTGGAAGTGCCGCGCCTTGGCCTTCTCCTCGTCCGATTGCGGGATGAATCCCGAGGGCGTGGTGGCGTGCAGGCTTTCCTTGGAACCGATGTTGCTCGTGAAAAAGAAGAGGCAAGCGGAAAAGTCCACATGGCGGTTGCGCCCATCATTCAGCTCGGCACGATCCAGGACCCCCAAGAGCAGGGAATAGAGCGAGTAATGGGCCTTTTCAATTTCGTCGAGGAGAACCAGGGTATAGGGGAACTCGGGGGTGCGGAAACGCTCAAGGTTTTCCCGGGTGAAGACGGGTTCTGTATCGGCGTGGCCGATATAGCCGGGCGGCGCTCCCACGAGCCGGGCGATTTCGTGCTGCTGTTGGTATTCAGCGCAATTGATCTTGAGCAGGGCACTGGGGCTGCCGAGCAACACTTCGGCCAGCGCCTCCACAGAATGAGTTTTCCCGCAGCCTGGGGGACCGAGCAGGAGCACCGAACCCATGGTCCGGCGCGGCTGCCGGGCCTGGACTTCAATGCGCTGGAGGAGGCGGAGGATCGAATCGGTGGCTTGGGCCTGGCCGACCACCTGGGAACTCCATCGCCGCGCGACATGTTCGAGCCAGGAACTTCTCGTGCTGGGCCGCAAGGTGACCCATTCTTTGGGTTCGTGTTGGACGCCTAGGCTGTTCTGCATTGCGCTCCTTTCCCCTCGATCATCCGGGCTCGCTCCGCCGTTCAAAACTCCGGGGAGCTTATCCTCACCCCTTTCATCGGCGGGTTCGACGATGAACTTGAGAATTCATGGAGGGCGGCGCTTGGAAGCGGCGGTAGCGCGGGCGTCCCGCGCGCGCTGCATCTGGGAATTGCCTTTCACTCCGGCGCCGCGCTCACCTCCCTTCAAATGCTGCTTGACAAGTGTCGGCTTTTGCAATAATTCTCACCTTATGAAAACATCTGGGGATCGTCCCAAGCCGCCCACGGCCTACACCGTCAAGTCGCTGGTTAAAGCGCTGAACATATTGGAAGTGTTGGCGGACGAGGAGCCGCCTTACACCCTGACCGAGCTCAGCCGGCGGCTGCATTTGCACGTGAGCACGGTGCATCGATTGCTGGTCAACCTGGTCCGGCACGGATTTGTGGAAGAGGACACGGTCTCGGGAGGTTATCAGCTCAGCTACCGAGTCCTGCGTATGGGATTGCGAGTTCTCGACCGCCTGGATTTCCGGCGCGCGGCGCTCCCACTGTTGCACGACCTCAATTTACGTACCAAGGAAATCGTCCACATGGCGATTTTGCAGGGGACGCAGGCGATTTCCATCGAGAGGTTTGAGAGCCCCCAGCCCGTGGGCTTGGACGCCCGCCTGGGCAGGGTGATGCCACTCCACTGCACGGGGGTGGGGAAGACCTTGCTGGCCTATCAAAGTGAGGACTTCCTCAACCAGCTTGCCCATTCCCCGGGGCTCACGCGGATGACGGCGCATACCCTTACGGGGCTCCCACAACTGCGCAAAGAGTTGGAGCGGATTCGCGAGCAGGGCTACGCGCTCGACCAGGAAGAAGTGGTGGAAGGATTGCGTTGCGTGTCGGGGCCGGTGTTCAACCACACGGGGCAGACGATAGCGGCGTTTAGTGTGTCGGGGCCGGCGATGCGCATGACGCCGGCGCGAGTCTCCGAAATCGCCCAGATGGTGCGGGAAACCAGCCAGCAGATTTCCTACCGGCTGGGTTATCGCAGCGACTCGCGGCCGCTGCCTGAACCCGCGGGCGGCAATCTACGCGGTGAGCGAGGGGTTCAGCGCGCGCGCCCTCGAACCTCCCGACAGCCCGGGAGGGGAGTGCCCTCAACCTAATTGGAGGCCACGGCGGAGGAGCTTGCGGGTTTGGGGGCGAAGTAGCCGGGGCGGGTGCGCACCTGCAACTTGTTCTTGCTATTCGATTGATAGGCGTCCACTCTGATGGCGCGGAACGTGCCATCCTTCTTGACGTTGGTGGGTCGATACACAAGCGTATACTGGTTGCGGATGTCGTGGGCAATCTGGCGACAAGTGTTCTCAACCTCGTCGAGGGACTTGGGAAAGAAACTATCTCCACCCGTCGTCTCGGCAAGCTCTTTCAGGACTTTGGCGGCGCGATGGGCCTCGCCGCCGCGGATTTTGAAGAGGTTGCTGGTTTCGTCCGAACCCAGCAATCCAATTGTATAAATAACCGCATTGGATTTCTGGGCCTTGGTCATAAGTTCTTCGAGCGTATAGCGGCTGGCATTGTCCTCCCCATCGGTAATCGCCAACAAGACCTTCTTATCCCGATTGCCCAGTTTGAGGTGATCGAGGGAAGCGATCACCGCGTCGCGCAGCGCCGTGCCGCCGCGTGAATCGATCTTATCAAGGGCGGACTTCAGATCCTCTATTGTCGTCGCGAAGTCTCCCGGAGTATCGAGGTAATAGACGTCGTTAAAATTCACAACAAAGACTTGATCCTGGGGGTTGGAAGTCTTGGCGAAAATAAGCGCAGCGGCGTTCACGGCCTGGCGCTTGTCGCGCATGCTGCCGCTGTCGTCGATGACGATGCCCATGGTTACAGGGATATCCGCATGAGAGAAATGGGTGAGGGTCTGCGGCGCCCCGTCCTCGAAGACATGGAAGTCATCCTGTTTGAGATCATTGACCATGTGCCCTTTTTTGTCGAACACCGTGGCATGTACCACCACCTCGTTGACGTCCACGCTGATGGTGTATTCCTTGTTCTTTCTTTCTATTTGAGGGGTTTGGGGCGTCGCAGGCGCTGGTGTTTGCGCAGAGAGGGCGAGGGGTAGATACAAAAGGAGGGTTAACAATCCACTCCCGACAAGCAGGTTTCGGTATGGCCAATTATTGGGTCGGTGCATAGTAACCAGTTCGTGCGTAAACCTGAAGAGGCGGCAACCCTTTCGGCGGGTTCAACTTGACTCTGATGCGCCGCCACCGGCCGTCGCGAATCAGATTCGAAGGTTTATACCCCAGAACGTATTGGTTGCGCAATTCGATTGAGATTTTCTCCGCAATATCGGGTAATTCATTGGTATTTTCAACGCTGAACATGCGGCCGCCGGAAACTTCCGCGAACTCCGCGAGCAATCCCGGGCCGCCGGCTTCCTCCGGCGTGCGACTCCGCGAAGACATGGGCTCAAAGATGCCCACAGCATAAATCTGCACGTCGGATTCCTTCACGGCACGCTTGATATCATTTTCCGTATAGCGGCTGTGGTTGTCTCCTCCATCCGAGATGATCAAAAGCGCTCGACGGTTTGTGGTGGCCTTCTTCATTTCACTCAGGCCGAGATAAACTGCGTCGAGTAATGCCGTCCTCCCACCGGATTTTACCGTCAACAGCCGGTCTTGCAAGTTCTCGAACTTGGCAGTGAATCCCGAAACCATGTCCGGCTGGTCCGAAAAGCTGATCAGCATGAACTCATCCTGTGGGTTTGATGTCTTGAAGAACTGAAGGGCTGCTTCCTTGGACTTCTGGATTTTATCGCCCATCGACCCACTGCAATCGAAAATCATCCCCACGGAAATGGGAGCATCTTCCGTAGAAAAGGTCACAATCTTTTGCTCCACCTTTTCATCATAGAGTTGGAAGTTTTCCTGATCGAGGCCGGTCACGATCCGATCGAAGGGATCGGTGACGGTCACGTTGACCACCACCAGGTTTACGTCAACCTGAAGGGGAGTGACATGGATGGGAGGCACGCGAACGGTGACGTGAGCACCCTCTTGGCCAGCAGGTGGCGGCGAAGGGGGCTTCTGGTCATCCGAGGCACACCACACACCTATTGCCACAAGACACGCCAGGGCAACAGCGGCTAACCCCTCCAGTGTAACGCGTCGCTGTGAAAGAGCTGTCATGCTAGCAGCCCTCTGGGAAAGGACCCGAGCCACAACCTGCCTGAGTGCGGATGCAGCCCCTCATTCCAGTCTTACTCCTCAAAAGATTCTAGCACACTTCCTCCGTGGTTGTTACGCCGCGCGAGTAGAGATTCGACGTTTTTGAAATAGGGATAACGAGCGGATCATCGGATGAAGGTCTCCTGTGCAATTATTTTGATCAGGATCAAGGCCTGAAAAGGATCGGTTTTCACTTTTGTGTCGCCCACCCCAGGGCGATTTGCCATTGACTCGCGGCATGAACTGATGGATACTTGTCCGTACCGATTCCTTCCGTCCAAACTTTGACTTCGGTACACCTGGATTTCCCAGTTGGCTGCGTTGGCAAGGCATAACGCGGGCCGCACACACCATGTTTATATACCGGATCGTCAATCCTACCGCACAATTCATGGAGGCGTATGGGTGCCAAATACATCTTTGTCACTGGCGGTGTAGTCAGCTCTTTGGGAAAGGGGTTGGCCTCGGCGTCGATGGGCGCTCTGCTGGAGGCCCGTGGGCTCAAGGTCACGCTGCTGAAGTTTGATCCCTATCTGAATGTTGATCCCGGCACCATGAGCCCGTTCCAACATGGCGAGGTTTTTGTAACCGACGACGGAGCCGAAACCGACCTCGATCTTGGGCACTATGAGCGTTTTACCCGCGTCCGCATGCTCCGCGACAACAACTGCACCGCCGGCCGCATCTACGAAACCATCATCAGCAAAGAGCGGCGGGGCGACTATCTGGGCAAAACGGTGCAGGTCATTCCTCACGTCACCAACGAAATCAAGGCGGCGATCCGTAAGGTGGCGACCGATGTGGATGTGGTGATTGTGGAGGTGGGGGGCACGGTGGGCGACATCGAATCGCTGCCGTTTTTGGAGGCGATTCGCCAAATGCGCCTGGAAAATGGGCGCGACAACGTGGTGTTCGTTCACCTCACGCTTATTCCTTTCATCGGAGCTGCCGGCGAACTCAAGACCAAGCCCACGCAACATTCCGTCAAGGAGTTGCGCGAAATCGGTATCCAGCCCGATATCCTATTGTGCCGCACGGACCATTTCCTCTCTCCCGAGATCAAAGAAAAGATCGCGCTGTTCTGCAGCGTGCCGGAAGAAGCCGTTATCACGGCGAAAGACGTGGGAAATATCTACGAGGTTCCCATCCAGCTCGCCCATGAGGGGCTGGACACGCAGATTCAGCGCTGCTTGAAGCTGGAAACCCGCGAGCGCAATCTGCAGCCCTGGACGGATCTGGTGGAAAAGATCCGCCATCCCCTGGATGAGGTCAATATTGGGATCGTGGGCAAGTATGTGGGCTACCAAGATTCATACAAGAGTCTGAATGAAGCCCTGTTCCATGGCGGAATCGCCCACCGGGTGAAAGTGAACATCTCCTGGGTGGAGGCGGAAGGCCTGGAAGGCGACGCCTGCGCGGAGCAGTTGCGCGGCTTGGATGGCATTCTGGTGCCGGGCGGATTCGGCCGGCGCGGAATCCTGGGAATGTTGAAGGGAATTGAATATGCGCGGACCCGCAAGGTCCCCTATTTTGGCATTTGCCTGGGCATGCAATGCGCGGTCATCGAATTCGCTCGCAATGTGTGCGGTCTGGCGGGGGCGGACAGCTCGGAGTTTGATCCCTCCACACCCCACCGGGTGATTTACAAATTGCGGGAATTGCGCGGCATTGACGAGTTGGGTGGCACGATGCGGTTGGGCGCGTGGACGGCGCGCCTGAAGGCCGGATCCTTCGCTCACCAGGCCTACGGCCAACTGGAAATCTCCGAGCGCCACCGCCACCGTTATGAGTTTAATCGCGAGTACGAAGAAACACTGGTAGCGAACGGATTGCAACTGACCGGAAAGACGCCCGACGGCACCTATGTGGAAATTGTGGAGATTCGCGACCATCCCTGGTTTTTGGGTTGCCAGTTCCATCCGGAATTCAAGTCCCGGCCCTTGGAACCGCATCCGCTTTTCACCGCGTTCATCAGCGCCGCGCACGAGTACCGTCTCGAGCGGCTGAAATCGAAACGCGCGCACGGGGAGTCCCAATCCCGGCTTGCTTCCTCGGGGGCCGTGGGAAGTGGGATGGCGGTTAAGGAAGCCGGGGGTTCGGGTTCTTTATGAGTCGTGTGGTGCGTCTTGGCAAGTTGAAGATCGGGGAGGGGCAGCCGCTGTTTGTCATCGCGGGTCCCTGTGTTATTGAAAGTGAGGCGCACGCCCGGAAGATGGCCGAGCGCCTTTCCTCCGTGGCATGGGACCTGCGCCTTCCGTACATATTCAAGGCATCCTTCGACAAAGCCAACCGGACAGCGCTGGGGTCCTACCGCGGGCCGGGGCTCCAGCGAGGGCTTGAAATCCTGGCGCGAATCAAGCGGGATTTCGGCGTTCCCATCCTCACGGACGTTCACGAGGCGGGGCAGGTGCAGGCTGCGGCCGAGGTCTGTGACATCCTCCAGATCCCCGCCTTTCTCTCACGCCAGACTGATCTGTTGCTGGAAGTTGGTCGCTCCGGCTCAGTCGTGAACATCAAAAAGGGACAGTTCCTTTCGCCCTGGGACATCCGCCACGCCATCGAGAAAGTCCGGAGTACGGGGAATGACCGCATTTTAGTAACGGAACGCGGCGCGAGCTTCGGGTACAACAACCTCGTAGTGGATATGCGGGGCTTGGCGATCATGAAAGAGCTTGGTGTTCCCGTTATCCTTGACGTCACCCACTCGCTCCAGCTTCCGGGTGGGGAAGGCAACCGAAGCGGTGGCCAGCCCCAGTATATTGAAACGCTGGCACGCGCGGGCGTGGCGGCAGGAGTGAACGGCGTCTTTATGGAAGTTCACAACAAGCCCTCTCAGGCGCTTTCCGACGGGGCGAATTCCCTAGACCTGCGGCGCTTCAAGCCTCTCATGGCGCGGCTGCGCGCTTTGGATAACTTTGTGCGAAAGCTGTGAGCGGGCAGGAAGCGGTAGGCGGTTAGCGGTAGGCATCCCTTTCATACCAATTTGACACCTCAGGTGCGCGGATCCATCAGATAGGGTCGTCATTGCAGGCCGGTCGGGTGGATGGGAGAATTGACGAAGCTCGCAAATCGCGCTATTTTGCTGGATGAGATCATTTGGACGATCTTTGCGGGGTTCGACTTGCCCCTATGGTGTTAACGATCCGTAATCTGAAAATCCGCAACCAAATCCTTCTGGTCACCCTTCCTCCTCTATTTGTGTTGTTATGCGCGGTGGGGCTTGCCTTTTATGCGTACTGGGGCGTCATCAACAGCGAGCGAGCGGCTTTGCGGTCCAAAGAAAGAGTGATCCGAAATGAGTCATTCCTTCGGCACTCCACAGAAGCTTATATGGCCATCCGGGGATACGTCATCGCCCGCCAGAACAATACACTTGTCTCTTACGAAAAGGCGGTGACGGATGGCCTGGCAGACCTCAACGCGCTGGAAGATTTGGAGGCGGCTGATCCAGGGCAACTGCAAGAGGTTGCTCGAATGCGGGCGGAATTCGACACGCTGCGAAACCTGTGGGCTCAGCCTACGATTGAGATGGCCCGTTCCGGCGGGAATGACAGTGCCGCCGCGACCATGGCGGAAAGTTCGCAGCACCTGATGACGATCCGAGCTGCGGCGTTTAAGCTGCGCCAAAAGGATGAGGGGCAGAATGTAAGCGAGATGCAGGGTGCGGAAAAGGTGATACGGAAAATGCTGGTGGTGGGCGTCAGCCTGGCCGTGCTCCTGGCCAGCATCCTGATTTTCCTGACGGGGGTGGTGACGCGCCTGATTGTGACTCCAGTAAGGCAACTCATCCGCGCTTCTGAGCAGGTGGGGCGTGGCGATCTTGCCGTTACTCTGCCCCCGATGGTCAACAATGAATTTGGTGTTCTATCCCGCAGCTTTTCCCAGATGACCAGCGCCCTGCGGCGCGAACGGGAGGAAATCGCGTCATTGAACCGCTTCTCTGAGGCGGTTACCCAATGCACTTCGGAACATGAGGTTTACGACCTTGTCCTGCACGCCTTGAAAGAGCGATTCCAGCCGCTGCAAATCATCATCTTCAAACTAAACTCGGCCGAGAAGTTTCTGGAGGCAGCGGCCACCCTTGTACCCCTCCCCAAAGAGGTGGGAGCTTGGCCGGTGATCGAAGAGCCGCAAAATTGCAAAGCCGTCCGTACGGGCCGCTCCTTCGTCGTGAACGACGTGCGTGTTCAGTCGCCTTGCCCCTCCAAGTTCGCGTTGCCGTCCGAAGGAAGCTACTATTGTGGACCCTTGATCGCAGGCGGCATCATCATCGGCTCCGTCCGCATGGAAGCGGCCAGGGATCTTTGGACCCCCGAACGCCGGCGCTTGGTGGAGAGTTATCTGAGCGGCGCAGCCTCGGCGCTATCCAACTTGCGCCTGCTCGAGAGGATGAAGGAGCAGGCCAACATCGACATGCTGACAGGGCTTTACAACCGCCGTTTTCTTGAGGATTACGCCCGCAAGCTTTTCGCCATCGCCCGGCGGCGCGAGCAGCCGGTGGGGATGATCATGATGGACCTCGATCACTTCAAAAGGTTCAACGACGCCTACGGGCATGAAACCGGCGACCGCGTCCTGCGCTGCTTTGCCAAGACGGTTACCGAATCGATGCGCGAGACCAACCTAACTGCCCGATACGGGGGAGAGGAATTCATTGTCGTGTTGCCCGACACCACCACGAAATCCTGCGCCCTGGTGGCCGAGCGTATCCGCAAAGCGGTCATGACCATGGTGGTGCCGTCCGATACAGAGAAGCCCCTACCCCAGCTCACCGTGAGTGTTGGCGTCGCGGTTTTCCCTCAGAACGGCCAAACAGTGGAGGAAGTCATCCAGGCTTCCGATAAGGCTCTGTACGAATCCAAGCGCAACGGGCGCAATCGCGTGTCGCTTCCATCGATTCCGCAAGAAACGGCGGGGTAGCGATCTTCCAACGTGTTCCCCTCGCGGGCGCATGCCAGGCGGCATATCAATACCTCACAACACCGGCCAGAAAGGCGTTGCAGTTTTTCGATGGGACGGGTGCGGGGCTGCGGTATTCCGCCTCGGCGGCTGCCGCCAGCGGCCGCGCTTTGGTTGCAGGGCTTGTCCCATAGAACTGCGGAGCTGTGCTATCATCCTTCCCCGAAAGGTGCCTCCCCCGGCACGGGGAGATGGTACGGTTGGGGCCGGTCCACTACGACCCCGCGCAAATTCCCCCGGAGCGTGCCGCAGACTCCCGCTCCAAGAACTGCGAGAAATCTCATGGCCAAGTACTCTCGAGCACTGCTGGCCCGCGCCAAACGGGTCCGATTGCTGTTGATGGATGTGGACGGGGTGATGACCGACGGGAAGTTCTATTACCTGCCGCTCCCTGGGGGCGGGTTGTTCGAAACCAAGTGCTTTGACTCGCGCGACGGCTTGGGTCTTCGTCTGGCCCACCACGCTGGCCTCAAGACCGGCATCATTACAGGCCGCGGTTCGCCGGCGATCGAAGCCCGCGCGAAGGACCTGGGCATCCATTTCCTTCAGCAAAACGCCCTGGAAAAGATCGAACCCTACGAGAGGATTCGTAATGCCGCGAAGGTGGAGGACGCCGAGGTCTGCTACGTGGGCGATGACCTTACGGACCTGCCTTTGCTCATCCGCGTGGGCTTGGGCGTCGCGGTGGCCAACGGCGACGACCTGGTGCGCAAACACGCCCACTTCTGCACGCGCGCCGTGGGTGGCAGCGGCGCCGTCCGCGAAGCGGTCGAGCTGATTCTGACGGCGCAAGGGAAGTGGGATGCGATTCTGAAGAACTATCTCCAAGGCGACCGCGCCATCAACCTTCATTGACCCAGGGGTTGGCCCCGGCGGCCGGGAGCCCTCGCGCAAGATGATATCGCGCTGGAGAAGGAGCTGCCCAACGAGGTGGCGAAGGTTGCGACGGTCGCGGGATTCCAGCCAGGGCCCGAGTACCACCCAGGCGCATAAACCACTTCTTCCCCCTTGGCAGTTTGTGCCAGTGCGGCGGCGAACCTTTCTCCCCAAACTTTCTCCATATTCAAGGCCATCGCATAAGGGAGAAGCTTTTCGAACAGTTGGGGAGCAGTCTCCGAAGGAGTGCGCGGGCCGCCACGCCCCTTTTCCGTGGAGGCCAGGAACATGCCGAAGCTTTCAATGTCGTCCACCAGCGCGCGGCCCGACCGCCCCGGGGTCTTGAGAAGGATGTGGAACAGGTAGTTGGCCGCGACCATCACCAGCAGGATGGCAACCACCGCGCCAGAAGTGGCCCACCCCAGCACGCCCAGCCCCACCACCGCGCCGAGGATGCAGGCAAGGACGACCGCGCTCGTGACCAGGGCCTGTTTTCGCGCGGTGGGCGCATGAACCGGGTCGGAAAGCGCATTCCTTCCCTCCGCGATCGCCAGGATTGTGATAGCCAAGCAAAGTAGGCACAACAGGAGAAGGGCGGGAGTGAGGAGAAGCACGAGAAGTCTGGGCGCTCCCTGAATGGTGAGTCCCGCGCGAACCACCGTGGCGAGAGAAATCAACAGTCCAGGGATCAGGTAGCGGGCATTGGCCACGAAATAGATCTTTTCAAAGCGCAACCGCAGATGGTGGTGAAGCGCCTCGGCAGCGCCGCCGACAAGGGCCCGATGGGCAGGTACCAGGCGAATCGTATCGCCTGCGGCGAAAAGCTTGGCGAGGACGAGTTTCTCATCGGGAGCGATATCCGGCGTGGGGCTGGCATTAGAGGCAGGTTGGGATCCGGTGGGGGAGGCATCCGGCTTCAGGCGGCCGAGAATGTAACCGCCGGAGCCATCTTCCAGAATGGCCAGTTGCTTCTTTATCGCCAGGTCGACGAGATTCGTGACCAGAGCTTTTGGGTCAAACGCCATGCTCCATGCGTAGCGAAGAGCGGCAGGAGAAAATCCCTCGGGTGGCTCGGGGGTGGGCACGATCTCACCCAGGGCAGTCGCCCTTCCCAGCAGGAGCCACGCTGCCGCGTAATAAATTAGGGTCACAATCAACCCGGCGAGGCCGACTAAGGCGTCTTGATAGTCTTCCAGGAAGTAGCGGTACTTCTGCTCGTCGGTGGGCAGGTGCACAAATCCTTTTGGCCAGCGGGCGACGAGGGTCAGGCTCTCATGGGGTCCGAGGGCGCGAGTGGTGCGAAACGTGGCGTTACCTTCGTTATCAGCCGATGCGATGTAGTCGGTTTCCGCCGACCCCTGCCCGCCCGTATAAGCGTCCAGCAGGATGGCCACCTTCGCGATTCCCCTGGGCAGGTGAAGCGTAGCAGAAACCTTTTCAATGGGAAGTATCCACCCCATGCCCGTGACATTCCAATAGAGCTCATCGTGCTCGGGGAAGAATCCGATTCCGCGATCGACGGAGTACGTGAGTTCATAGGTGTGCTCACCGGGCGGCAAAGTCTCGCCGCTATTTCCCATATAAATGCGCAGGCCATTCGAGAGCTTTGCCAGGTGGAATTCCTCCGGCTGCGCGTCGCGCTCGATGGATACGCCGTCAAAATGAACACTGTAGGGATTGCCAAACCGATCGTGGTAGCGAGTCGTGAAGTCCCGATAGATTCCGTGCTTGATTTGTGCGCTCAGGGCAAGGACCTTCACGGTCTCGCGCACCAGAAGCGTGCCGTCGGGATTGAGCGTGATGTCGCTGTCATAGGAAAGGATCTGCTCACGGGTCGGCGCCGGGGCGGGTTCCTGCGCGCTCAAAACGGTAGCGAAACTCCAGGCGAAGATGGCGAAGAGCGCAACGTGAATAAGGGAGCGTCGTTTGAACATGTCAGCCAATCCTATGATCCCGAAGGTTTACGCCGGCCCAATCCCGTCCTACAAGTTCTTCGGTCGAAACATCGCCGCGGCTTGGCGGGCCACCAACCGGCGCGGCGCCAGCCGCTCCGCGAAAACCATGAGTTGGTCGATGAACCTCGCGACGGCAAGGCTGCGGCCGCGATCCAGGGCTCTCAAACCCACTTCTACAACTTCCTCGGGGGATTGTAATCCACCCACAAACGTGCGCATACCGTAACGGCTGGCGTCAAAGAAGTTCGTTGCCGTGCCGCCGGGGCAAAGGGCCAGGACTCTTACGCCGTATCGACTTGCCTCCTCTGCCAGCCCCATGGAAAAACTCGTGACGTAGGCTTTGGTGGCAGCATACACGCTGGTGTAGGGCACAGGCTGAAAGCTGGCCGTCGAGGACACGTTGATGATGTCCCCACGGCGCTCCTTCACCATGGCAGGAAGGAGCAAGTGGGTCAGTTCAGTCAGCGCCACGATGTTCAAACGGAGCATGTCCGCCTGGCGGTCAAGCGGCAGCTTCCAGAATTCGCCGTGTGCTCCGAAACCCGCATTGTTTACCAGCAGATCGACGGGAATGCCCCGCTCTTTGAGGATCGCGGCCAAGTGCGCGGAAGCTCCCGTCACACTGAGGTCCTGCTCAATGACTTCAATGCGCAGGGAGTGTTTGGCGGCAATTTCGCTCTTCAGCGCTTCCAGTTTATCTTTTGAGCGCGCCACCAGAACCAAATGCCTGCCGCGTGCTGCCAGTGCGCGCGCGAAACAAGTGCCGATGCCGCTGGAGGCTCCCGTGATCAAGGCGAAGTGGTCTCTCACCATCGTGGCCGCCACACTGCTTTCGTTCCGAGGATCGGGCATCACTGAACCTCTCTACAAGATCATCGGGTGATCGGGTGATCCGATGATCGGGTGAACAAAGAACAATCCATATCGAGCAGGTTTCTTGCTCACCGGATCACCCGATGACCCGATCACCCGATTGGGGCGCAGTGGTATGCCGGGTTAACGTGCCTCTTACCGGTGGCTATCAATTGCTCGGCCTCGGCCTGCGACTTGATTCCACCCCGCGCGCCGAGCGCTGTGCAGTTGAGCGCGGCCATGGCATTGGAGAAGTCGAGGGCGCGCGGAATATCCCAGCCCGCGAGCAAAGCGTAAGCAAAGGCCCCGTGGAAGACGTCACCTGCGCCCGTGGTGTCCACCGTTTCCACCACGAATCCCGGCGAGTAGAAAAAGCGCCCTGCCTGGTAAACCAGAGCGCCGTCGCGGCCCAGCGTCATTCCCGGCGTGCCGACGTGGTACTCATCCGCCATGTTCTTGAGCACTCTGAAAGGGTCAGCCTGGCCGGTAACGGCAGGCAGAAATTGCGTCGAGGCTATCAAGTAGTTAATGTAGGGAAAAAGCTTCTCGACATTCTTGTAAACGGTGTCGAAGTCCGCCACCACCGGGATGCGCGCGCGCTGCGCCCACCGCGCCGCCTCGAGCGCGGCTTCGACATCGCAGCCATCCAGATGCAGCAGGCGGGCGGAGGTGATCGCAAGGGGCTTGAGTTCTTTGGGCTGAACCGCCAGCCGCGCGTCACGGTCCCAGAAAATCGTGCGCTCTCCCGTTGCCTGGTCCACAATGATGTAGCCGTATTGGTTGGGGGCGCCGCGCACGACCTTCGTGTAGGCCATATCCAGACCTTCGCGGCGCAGACTGGCAAGCTGCAATTGGCCTCCAGGGTCATCACCCACCTTCCCGATGTAACGCACCTTCAATCCCAATCGACTGCACGTAACCAGAGCCGTCGCCACCTGCCCGCCGGCTTGCATTGACAACGCCGCCACACGCTCCTTGCCGCCCAGGGCAGGGAACTTGCGAACCGACATCACCGTGTCCGTAGCATTCAAACCCAGGCCAACCACATCCACTCTAGCGCGCGCCAATCACACCTCCAGAATGCTGCAAGCCAGATACTCTACCACCGATTTTAATCATCGAATCATTGGTGATTGAGCGATTGGTGATTGGTGATTTGAGATCTCCGGAATCCGAAACCCTGAATCGGCCATTCTGGCTTGGGCCACGGCCTGTTCTACTTCCGCCGACCGGCCGAATTTGGCCCCGGACGCCGGACTTCGGACCCCGCGTCCCCGACTCCGGACCTCGGACTCCGGACCTCGGACCCTGTAGTCTGTCCGTCGCCTTCCGTGCTTATGATCGCCGGCTCAGGACAGTCTGTCCCTGGTTCCGCTTGTGCCCCTTTTGTGTTTTCATCAACATAGCCGGAGTCGCGGTAGGGATGCCGGTTAACCCGGCACCCCCCGCACGGATCCGTACGTGCGCTCATTAGCGCATACGGCTCTTCACTCGGACGGGTAGCGGCCGAAA
>Ga0187860_1001399_pt1 | contig 21256 bp, 19 predicted proteins | sample June2016WEW_10_4_FD_132981 | JGI IMG/M metagenome (GOLD analysis project Ga0187860, IMG submission 132981) | Peatland microbial communities from SPRUCE experiment site at the Marcell Experimental Forest, Minnesota, USA - June2016WEW_10_40 | ecosystem: Environmental > Terrestrial > Soil >...
AATGGTGCGACTGGCTCCGAGGCTCCAAGTGGTGGGCGAGGGCGCCCGCCACCGCACCCGAGGCGGGTGCGCTCCCCAGAATAACGGAATCGTTCCGGCTCAGAGCCGAGCCCTGAACCTTGCCTCTCCAACACACCATTCGACGGGAGCCGGCGGCCACCAGCAGGAGGGCGAGGAAAACGCACCGCGGCCGCATCTGTTGCGCTGACGTTTTTGGTCGACACCCAACCCTCGACTCTGAACACTCAAACCATGCCGTTGCCTGCTGATTATCACATGCACACGCCGCTCTGCCGGCACGCCGCCGGCGAGCCGGCGGAATACGCCGCGCGCGCGGTGGCCGTTGGCTTGACGGAGATAGGGTTCTCCGACCACTCGCCGATGCGACGCGATGACTTCGACGACTGGCGGATGCGGTTCAGCCAGCTCGATGATTATGTGGGAAAAGTCCGCAGTGCACAGGCGCAAGTCCCGCAACTGACCATCCGACTCGCGCTGGAGGTCGATTTTCTGCCCGGCCAGGAAGGCTGGATCCGCGAACTGGCCGCGCGCCATCCCTGGGATTATTTCATCGGCTCAGTCCACTATGTTTCGGATACCTGGGCTGTGGACGACCCGCGCAAGCTGTCCGCGTGGAAAACCCGCGATCCTTGGGATGTGTGGTCGGTTTACTTCGAGCGGCTGACCCTGGCCGCCGAAACCGGCCTTTTTGAAATCATCGGTCACGCCGATCTGCCGAAGAAATTCGGCTGCCGGCCCGATCGGGATTGCACGCCGCTCTATGAACGCTTTCTGAGTGCCGCTAAAACGCGCGACTGCGCCATCGAACTGAACACCGCCGGACTGCGGAAGGATTGCAAGGAAATCTATCCCAGCCGCCAGATTCTGGAGATCGCTTTCCGGAAAGGCGTCCCGATCACCTTTGGCTCGGACGCCCATGCGCCGCAGGAGGTCGGGATGCATTTTGCCGAAGCCGTCCAACTGGCGCGTGACGTTGGATACAAGCACACCTGCCGCTTCACCCGCCGCAACCGCGAAATGGCGTTTCTTCGATAGACCCGCTCTGCGAGGAGTTCGGAATGGGGCTAGAGCTTGTCCGGCTCGGACAGCAAATCCGCGACGCGCGCGAGCAAGCGTCCCGCCCCGCCGCCGTCCAGCACGCGGTGGTCGAAGCTGAGCGTCAGGTTCGCTTCGATGATCGGCACGAACTGGCCCTTGGTCGCATCCCACCTCGGCGCTTTCCGCGCCGCACCCATCCCCAGCACAAGAGTCTGTTCGGGCAGCGGGATCGGCGTCGCCCATTCCAGGCCGAACGTGCCGAAGTTGGTCACGGTGGCGATGGATCCGCCGGTGGCTTCCGCCGGAAGTTTTCTCTGGCGCGCGAGGGCGACGAGTTCGTTGTAGGGTTCGATCAGATCCTTCAGTGACCTCTGGTCGGCGTTGCGGATCACCGGCACCAGGACGCCTTCCTCGGCTTCGACGGCGAAACCGATGTCGATGGAGGACGGGTGGACGATTTTGTTTCCGACCAGCCGCCCCGCGGGAGCGCTGTTTTCGGCGAGCGCCACCGCCAGCGCGCGCACTCCGCACAAGGCCGGACCCGGCTTCGGTTTGGTCAGTTTGCGGTACGCGAAAAGAGGATCGAGGCACACGGACAACCCGACGTGCGCGATGGGACGGGTCCAACTGCGCCGCATGGCGTCGGCCACGGAAACTCGCATGGAAGAAGCCTGGCTGAGTTTGTGCCGCTCGAGGTTGGCGATGAATTTCTCAAAGTCCTGGATCGTGACGCGGCCCGCCGCGCCGCTCCCGGCCACGCCGGCCAGGTCGGCGGCGTGGAGCCCGAGTTCGGTGATCCGCGCCTTCATTCGGGCCGACATATAACTGGCGCCGGCGGCATGGGCGGGGACCGGCAGCCCCCGCACCGTCGGCTGAACGCTCTTCCTGGAATTCTCCTGGCGAATCCTCTCCGTATCCGATCCGTCCCCCGCCCCGTTCCCCTGAGGCAGATCCAGTCCCAGCCGCTCGGCGTCCTCCTGGCTCGCCTGGAGATAACCCAGCGTCGCTCCGACCGGATAACTTTCGTTCAACCGGACAAGGAATTTTTCAATGCTTCCGCGGCAGGGCGAAGCGACGTTCATCGTGGCCTTGTTGGTTTCCACTTCGAGGATATCCTGGTCGGCCTCGACCAGGTCGCCCGGCTTGACCAGAAAATTGATGATAGTGGCTTCGGCGATGGACTCGCCCAACTGAGGCATGATGATCGGGATCTGGGGCATAACCGAGTTACATTCTAGATTTCAAATCTCAAATCTCAAATCTCAAATTTGCGCAGCCGGGCGCGCTCACATCCGCAGCAGGTTTCGCGCGGCGCCGGCGATGCTGCGCGCCGTGGGACGATGCGCGGCCCACAAACCCGGGTGGTAGGGAACGGGCGTGTCTTTCGCGTTCAAACGCCGCGGCGGCGCGTCCAGCAATCCAAATCCCTCGCTCACCACGCGCGCGATGACTTCCGCCGTCACCCCGCCCCACGGCCAGGATTCCCCGACGCACAGCAACCGGCCGGTGCGCGCCACGGACGCCATGACGGTGTCGGTATCCAGCGGCTTCACCGAACGTAGATCCACCACTTCAACCTGGAAACCTTCCCCGGCCAATTCCTCGGAGGCGGCGAGGGCCTCGTGGACCATCGCGCTGTAAGCCACAATCGTCATATCGCGGCCCTCGCGCGAGATGCGGGCCTTGCCCACCGGCAGCGCTTCCGTGGGCAGCTTCTCGGCCTTGAGATGGTAATACAGCAGCTTGTGCTCGCAGAAAATGACCGGATCATCGATGGCGACCGCCTCGAGCAGCATGCTATAGGCATCCTCCACCGTGGCCGGAGTCAGGACCACCAGTCCTGGATAATGCGCGTAAATTGTCTCCATGCTCTGGCTGTGAAAAGGACCGCCTCCCGAAGTGCCGCCGCAAGGCAGGCGGATCGTAATCGGGCACGGGACGTTGGTGCGCCAGTACAGGGTGGCCGCTTGGTTGACGATCTGGTTGAACCCCGCGGTCGAGAAATCCGCAAACTGCATCTCGATGATCGGGCGCATGCCTTCGATGGCCGCGCCAACGCCCAACCCGACCATCGCGTCCTCGCTGATGGGCGCATCGATCACCCGCCCGGGAAAGGTGTTCGCCAGATTCTTGGTCGCCTTGAAGGCGCCCCCGAAGGCACCCACGTCCTGGCCGTAAATGAACACGCGCGGGTCTTCGGCCAGCGCGCGGGCCTGGGCTTCGCGAATTGCCTCAAGATATGTAATGCTCATCCGAGAGTGACCGGCGGCCTGGCGGGCCGCTCACGATTCCTCCACCCCTTCGCTGAAAGCGCGGCAGGAAAGAGCGGACCAGACTTCCTTGAACGGGTCCGGCCCGGGCTCGCGTTGAACCTGGGCGACCGCCTGTTCGATTTTCTGGACCGCCTCGCTCCGCCATGCGGCCAGCGCTTCGGGCCCGGCCCAATTCCTGGATCGAATCTGTTCCTCGGCCACCCTCAGACAATCGCGCCCGAGCGGCGACTGTTTCAATTTGGCATCCACGTAGCCGGCGTCATCGTGTTCTCCATGGCCGCAAAGGCGAAGCAGCCTGGCCACGACCAGTTGCGGGCCCCGCCCGGCACGCGCGTTCTCGACCGCCTCACCCACCCCTTTGAGGCAGTCCTCCAGATCCGTTCCATCCACGGACGACCCCTCGACCCCGTAGCCGAGCGCCCGGTCCAGAAGCGACCGGCAGGCGAACTGGCGTGAATTGGGCGTCGAATAGGCGTACTGGTTGTTGGCCACGACCAACACCAGCGGGAGCTTCTCGATGGCGGCCTGGTTGACCGCCTCATGAAAGGCGCCCGCCGACGTGCCGCCCTCGCCGATGCACGTCCCGCCGACGGTTCCCGAGACGCCTTTGAGCCGGCGGGCGAACAGCGCCCCATTGACCACGGATATCATCGCCCCCAGATGGCTGATCATGGGGAAAAGGCCCTCCAGCGGCCGGCCGCGATGGACGTTCCCATCGCGCGCGCGCATCGGACCCAGCGGCGAGCCCAGGTAGGTGCGGACCGCGTCCAGAAGCGGCTCGCCAAACGCCAGACGACCGGCGGCATCACGAATCAACGGCGCAAAGACATCGCCCCGGTGCAGGGCAATCCCGAGCGAGACACTCAACGCTTCCTGCCCGCGGCTCATGAACACCCCGCCGTGAATCTTGCCGGCGCGGTAAAGACTGGCAAACTTCTCATCCAGAATCCGCGACAGGAGCGCGAGCCGGTACGCCTTCAAATAGGTGTCGCAAAACGGGGAAGCTTGGCCAACTGCACCAGGGTTGAGCACAGCCTGAAACATGCGTTGAATTTTACGCGCCCTGGGGTGCGCCGCGCAACGTTTCTTTCATCCAGCTGCGTGTCTGAGATTTGCCGTGAGTTGTCCCGTTTCAAGCCAATGCGCGACTCTCCACCGGAAGTTGCCGGGGCCGGAGTCCGGGTCCCGGGCGGCAGCGCGAACGGGCGCGTCCGTGTTCACGCCATCCGGTTCCGCGCAAAAAGGGCTTGGCCTGGGCCCGAAGATTGGTGTTGAATCTGCTTTGACAACGCTGATTTCTGTGTCGTGCGGTTGTAGAACGGCTCTTTATGAATTTGCCAGCGTCACGCGTCTTGTTGATTGAAGACGACACCAAAATGCAGGAAGTACTTTCCGTCCTGCTGCAGGAGGACCATATCACCCTCGAGAGCGCGCCGAATGCGAAGGAGGGACTGGTCATGGCGCGGCAACAACCGTACGATTTGATCCTGCTGGATCTGGGGTTGCCGGACGCCAACGGCTTCGAGCTCTTGAAACAGTTCAAGAGCCTGCCGGAAATCCAATCCATTCCCGTCATCGTGCTGACGGCCTGGAATGGCACCAGCGACAAGCTGCGCGGCTTCGAGCTGGGCGCCGTGGACTACGTCACCAAACCCTTTGAAAGCGGGGAATTGCGGGCGCGCCTTTGCAGCGCCCTGCGCACGAAACATCTGCAGCACCAGTTGACGCGCACCAATCGCGACCTGCTGGCGGCCCGCCTCAGCGCGGAAAATGCTGCGCGCACCAAGGCCGACTTTCTGGCGAACATGAGCCACGAAATCCGCACCCCCATGAATGGCGTCATCGCCATGGCCGGCCTCCTGCTCGAAACACCGCTGACCCAGGAACAACGCGGCTACGTCGAAACAATCTATGCCAGCAGCGAAGCCCTGCTCACGATCACCAACGACATCCTGGACTTCTCCAAAATCGAATCCGGCAAGCTCGAATTGGAAAACCGCGCCCTGGATCTGCGCGCGTGCATCGAGGAAGCCTTCGATCTCCTCGCCACCAAAGCCTCCGAGAAAAAGCTCGACGTCGCGTATCAAATCGACGACGGCGTTCCGCCGAAGGTCGTCGGCGATGTCACCCGCCTGCGCCAGGTGCTCGTGAACCTGATCAGCAACGGCATCAAATTCACCGCCGCAGGCGAAGTCGTCGCGAATGTCAAAGTATTGTCTCCTCCCGAGGCCGGCAAGGAGACCGACTTCTGGCACCTGCATTTCTCGGTCCGCGACACCGGCATCGGCATCCCGGTGGACCGCCTGGCCCGCCTGTTCAAGTCGTTCAGCCAGGTCGATGCCTCGACGACGCGCCAGTATGGCGGCACCGGCCTCGGCCTTGCCATCAGCAAGCGGCTGGTCGAAATGATGGGCGGCAAGATGTGGGTGGAAAGCGTGCCGCAAAAGGGATCGACGTTCCATTTCACGCTGCCCATGCAGGCCGCACCCGAAGAGCAGCGTCCCACGCTCGAAGGCCGGCAGCCGCAACTGGCCGACCTGCGACTGCTGATTGTGGACGACAACGCCACCAATTCCCGGATTCTGATGCTGCAGACCGGCAAGTGGGGCATGGTCGCGCGCGGGGCGCAAAGCGCCGCCCAGGCGCTGGAATGGCTGCGCGCCGGCGAAAAATTCGACCTGGCCATCCTCGACATGCAGATGCCCGGCATGGATGGCCTGATGCTCGCCTGCGAGATTCGAAAACTGCCGGGCGCCAGGACGATGCCGCTGGTGCTCCTGACGTCCATGGGCCTGCGGACAGATGCCCCGGAATTCGCCAGCGCCGGGTTCGCCAGTTGCCTCACCAAGCCGATCAAACCCATCCAGCTTCACGAAGTCCTCCTCCGGGTGATCTCGGGTTCGAAGCCCGCGGCCAAAAAGGGGCCGGTCACCGCCAAACTGGACCCCGAACTGGCGCAGCGGCTGCCGCTGCGGCTGCTGTTGTGCGATGACAACGCCATCAACCAGAAGGTGGCCATGCGGCTGCTCCAGCAGATGGGCTACAAACCCGATTTCGCCGGCAACGGCGTGGAAGCGCTCGGCGCGCTGGACCAGCATCCGTACGACATTGTGTTCATGGATGTCCAGATGCCCGAGATGGACGGATTGGAAGCCACTCGCGTCATCCGCGAACGCCAGGGCGACAAGGCCCGGTATCCGACCTATAAACCTTCCATGATCATCGTGGCCATGACCGCCAACGCCATGCCGGGAGATCGCGACCGGTGCATCAAAGCGGGAATGGACGATTACATGTCCAAACCCGTCCGGCCTGAGGACGTGCGAAAGATCATCGAGCGCTGGGGAGCGGCCTCCACCGCGCCGGAAGCCGCCGCCCCCGCCGAGTCCCAAACCGCGACCGGGACCGGACCGTTCGCAACGGCCCCCGTCCCGCCCAATTCCCCTGTCGAGGAGCCTCCGGTGGACATGGACCGCCTGAACGACTTCACGAACGGCAACCTCGATGATCTGCGGGATCTGGTCACGCTTTATTTGAAACAGACGACCACGCAGGTCGAGCAACTGGCCGCCGCCGTGAAGTCGGGCTCGGCCACGGACGTGCGCCACATCGCTCACAGTTGCGCCGGCGCCAGCGCCACCTGCGGCATGAACCGCATCGTCCAGTTCCTCCGCCAGCTCGAGCGCGAGGCCGAGGAAGGGAACCTCAGCAACGCCCCCGGCCTTTCGCGTCAAGTCGATGAGGAGTTCAAGCGCATCCGTGCTTTTCTCGAGCCTTACCTCGTCCAGCAGCCCGGTCTCGCAGCCCAGACGCACGCATGAAGAACAAGATTCTGCTCATCGAAGATGACCAAATCGTCGCGAATGTTTATCGGGACAAGCTCCTGTTGGAGGGGTTCCAGGTCGAGGTGGCCTTGGACGGAGAGCGGGGACTCGAGATGGTCCGCCGCTTCCGCCCCGATGCCGTTCTGCTCGATCTGATGCTGCCCAAGTTGCCGGGCGTCGAGGTCATCAGGAAACTCCGGCTTGAACCCGACTTTCAAGCGCTGCCTCTCATCGTTTTCACAAACACGTATCTCACCAGCATGGTTCAGGATGCTTGGAAAGCAGGGGCAACCAAGTGTCTGGCCAAGGCTGATTGCTCGTCCAAGCAGGTCATCGAAACCCTCCGCAAGCTCCTGGGCGGAAACGGCGCGCCCAAACCGCCCGCCGGACCGGCCGCCGCTCCAGGAGATGCGGCACCGGCCTCCGGAAATCGGGACGAATCGGGCGCGGAAACTGCAGACGCCAATTCCAAGGATGTGGAATTTCAGGCCGAAATCCAGAAGTCGTTCCTGGCCGGCCTGCCCGCGACACTTACGGCGTTGCGGGTTCAGCTTCAGGCGCTGATCAAGGCCGAAAACGAACCGGCCCGGCTCCAACAGCTCCAACTGTTGTACCGCCGGATTCGCGGGTTGACGAGCAACGCAAGCCTCGCAGGCATGCTGCCGATTGCCCACATGAGCGAGGCCCTGGAAGCCCTGCTCAAGGAACTGTACGAAAAACCCAAGAATATCAACGCCTCCACGCTGCGAACCGTCGCCGCGGCCATCGATTTCCTCGGGTTCCTCTTCGAGCGGCGCGACACAACCGCGGGCGGGAAACCCATCGAGGCCAACGTGATGGTGGTCGATGATGAAGCGATTTCACGGCGCGCCCTCGTTTACGCCCTGGAAAAGGCGAAATTAAAGTCCGTCAGCGTGGAAGACCCGCTCCAGGCGTTTCAGATGCTGTCGCAAGGCCATTACGATTTGATTTTCCTGGATGTGGACATGCCGAACATGAGCGGATTCGAGCTGTGCAGCCGAGTGCGCACGCTGCCCGCCTACAAACAAACGCCCGTTGTCTTCGTCACCAACCTGAACGACTTCGAAAGCCGCGCCAATTCCACCGTGAGCGGAGGAAATGATTTTATCGCCAAGCCGTTTCTGTTCATCGAGCTGGCCGTCAAGGCGCTTGTTTACGTCCTGCGCGGACAGTTGGAAGCGGCCAGGGTTTGACACCTCCGTCCGCCCCGGGCCGGAACCGCGTCGCTGCAGGCTTTTGACTTTCCCCGGCTCCCTTACTAGTGTGTGCGCATGGAACCGCTCCACGCCCCTTGGCGTATTGAATACATTCTGGCGCCCAAACCCGAGTTGGATGAGAGTCTGTTCACCCGCATCGCGCAGTCAAACGAAGACGATGCCCACTACGTGATTGCCCGCGAGCAGACTTGCTTCGCCCTCCTGAACCGGTACCCTTACACGGGGGGACACCTGATGGTGGTTCCGTACAAACAAACCCGGGAACTGGGAGGTTTGACGGACGGGGAACTGACGGGCGTGATGAAACTCACGTGCCGTTGCCAGCAGGCCCTCGCGCAGGTCATGAAGCCGGACGGATTCAACATCGGGATCAACCTCGGCAAATGCGCCGGCGCCGGCATCGTGGAACACCTGCACATCCACGTCGTCCCTCGCTGGAACGGTGACACCAATTTCATGCCCGTCCTCGCCAACACCACCGTCGTGCCCCAGGCGCTGGCGGAACTGGCCGCAAAACTGCGGTCGGTCCTGGCCCGGGAAGCGCCGCAACGTTAACCCCTCCCGCTTTCCACGATGCCGATAGAAACCCTTCATTTTGAAAACGCCCGCGTCGCACAACAGCTTTATAACAACGATCCGCACAATCTCCAGGCGCTGGACAACCAGCTTGGCGTCAAAGCCACCTCCCGCGAAGGCTGGATCAAGCTCGAAGGGGATGCCGCCGCCATCGACCGCGCCAAACACCTGTTCCTGCTGCTGGAAAACTCCCTGAAAGCCGGGGCGGCCATCCGCAACCGCGACTTCTCCCATGCCCTGAACATCGTCAAACACGAAGGCGTCTCCACGCTCCGTGATGTCCTGAGCCATCGCGTCATCACATCCGAAGGGAAACCCGGCGTGGCCCCCAAGACCGTCGGGCAGAAGAAATACCTGGATGCCATCCGCGATCATGATGTCACCTTCGGCATCGGGCCTGCCGGCACGGGCAAGACGTACCTGGCCGTCGCCATGGCCCTGGCCGCGTTGCGCGATGGAAAGGTGTCGCGCATCATCCTGACCCGCCCCGCTGTCGAGGCCGGCGAAGCGCTGGGGTTCCTGCCGGGCGATCTTTACGAGAAAATCATGCCCTACCTCCGTCCGCTCCACGACGCGCTGCACGACATGCTTTCGGCCGAGGAGGTTCAAAAGCACATGGAACGCGGCATCATCGAGATCGCGCCCCTGGCTTACATGCGCGGCCGGACGCTCAATCACGCCTTCATCATTCTGGACGAGGCGCAGAATTCCACCCTTGAGCAGATGTTCATGTTCCTGACCCGGCTGGGCGCCAATGCCAAGGCCGTGGTCACGGGCGACGAAACCCAGGTGGATCTGCCGCTCCCGAAACGGTCCGGCCTGCTCGAGGCTCATGGAGTCCTGAAACACGTTGAAGGCATCGCGATCGTCGAGTTCACCAAGCGCGATGTCGTCCGCCACCCGCTCGTGCAGCGCATCATCGCCGCGTACGAGGAGCACCGCGGCAAAGCGCGTCCGGCTCGAGGCGCCGAGGACTCTTGAGCGCCGCCCTGTCCATCCGGAATCGCCAGCGCGCGGTTCCCGTCAACGTGCGCCATCTGCGCCGCTTCGCCGCATGTCTGCTTCGAGTTCTGGGAACGGCGGAACCCTGTGATCTGGGGATTTGTCTCGTGCGCCCGCCGGAAATGTCGCGCCTCAACGAAACCTTCCTCCGGCACGCAGGCGCGACGGATGTGATCGCGTTCGATTATGGAAGCCCGCCGGGTCTGCACGGCGAAATCTTCATCTGCCTCGAGGAAGCGCTCTCCCAGGCGCGACGGTTCAGGACGAGCTGGCAGAGCGAACTGGCCCGCTATGTCATCCATGGCCTGCTTCACCTGACCGGCTACGACGACCGGCGCCCGGGCGACCGGCGCAGAATGAAGCTCGAGGAAGACCGCCTGCTTCGCCGGCTTGGCCGCTGCTGCGCGATCCCGGAGCTGGCGCGGCCTGTCGGGGTGGCGACGGCCCGTCGCCAGAAAGCAGCTCAACGAAGCCAGATCCCCTCAGTCAAGCATCGCTGAAAAAATGAGTCGGGCGATGTGCCGTCTCCTCCGCTTTCGCGCATTACAATCCTCCTCTCTGTCCTTGAGGAAACATCCCGGCAACCTTAAACTGGCCCCGTGAAAAAAGGACATGTCGCCCGCTGGCGAACGAACTTCCTGGCCGGTTTTGCGGTCCTTTTGCCCGCATTGGTCACGTTCGCGCTCGTCAAATGGGTCTTCGGCACCATCGCCAGCGTCACCGACCTGCTGTTGTTCTTCGTCCCGCCGCGCATCACCCATGGCAGCAATGGCGACGGGCCGATGCATTGGTATTGGAGCTTCGTCGCCCTGTTGCTGGCGGTTTTTCTCGTCGCAACCGCGGGTTTTCTGACCCGTTATTATGTCGGCCGGCGCATGATCGAGTGGCTGGATCTGACGCTGCTGCGGGTGCCGCTGCTCAACAAGATTTACGGCACCATCAAGCAGGTCAACGAGGCCTTCACCTCCGGCAAGAAGAGCTCGTTCAAAAAGGTCGTGCTGGTCGAATTCCCGAAGGCCGGCACCTATTCGCTGGGGTTCATCACCGGTGAAGGCGACCCGGAAGCTCTCGCCAAGACGAGGGAGGACCTGGTTTGCGTGTTTGTACCCACCACGCCCAATCCCACCTCCGGATTCCTGATCCTCGTGCCGGCGGACAAGGTGACCCAGCTCGAAATGTCCGTTGCGGAAGGTGTCAAGTACATCGTCAGCCTCGGCTCGATCGCCCCCGAATTCACGCCGTCATCGGGGACAGCGCGCCAAGTCAAGCTGACGGATGGAAAATAACCTCGTGCGTTCGAAGCGCATGTCCTCCTCAATCTTCCATCCCGGATCCTCTTTTGCATCCACCGTGGAAGCCGGGGCTCGCGTGCCATGACCGATCGTGCCACCGGCATTGTTCTCCGCACGCGCCGGTTTACCGAGACGAGCCTCATCGTTCACTGGCTCACGCCCGGATCCGGCCGGCTCAACACGGTGGCCAAGGGCGCCCTGCGCCCCGGATCGCCCTTCCGCGGACGGCTCGACCTGTTTTACGAGGCGGACTTCAGCTTTGTCCGCAGCCGGCGCTCCGATCTGCATACCTTGCGTGAAGCAGTCTTGCGCGAAACCCATTCCGCGTTGCGACAGGATCTGGGACGTCTGCGGCAGGCCGCTTATGCCGCCGCGCTCGTCGAACATACCACGGAAAGAGAGACTCCCCTGCCCGCGATCTTCGAACTCGCGCGGGAATTCCTGAAGGCGCTGAGCCTCGCACCGCCGCAGCCGCGGACCGTTTTTGCGTTTGAACTCAAGCTGCTGATCGAACTCGGGCTCCAGCCTGATTGGGAGACGAGCCGGTTGACGCCTGGGGCAAGGCAGTTGGCAAGGGCCTTTGCGGAGAGCGACTGGCCGGTGGTGGCGCGGCTCGGGCTCAGCGCGGCGCAAACCACCGAGCTGCGGCAATTCTTACACGAATTCCTGAGCGTTCACGTCGGCAAAATCCCAAAGGGCCGGGACGCCGCCTGTGGTTGACCGGAAGTGAAATCCCTTCGGGCGCTCGCTGGACGGGTCCGATGACGGCGGCCGCGAGTTTTATCGCTCGCTCATGCCGGAACGAGGTCGTGCGGGACAAATCAGTTGCCCGTTGGCGCAACCTCTTGCGTTTCCAACTCCACCCACTTGCCGTGTTCCTTGATCAGGTCCACAAGCCGGTCCACCGCCTCGGCTTCGGGAATGTTGAATTTGATCGGCGTCTTGCCAACGTAAAGATTGATCTTGCCCGGCGCGCCTCCCACGTAGCCGAAGTCCGCATCCGCCATTTCGCCGGGACCGTTCACGATGCAGCCCATGATCGCGATCTTCACGCCTTTGAGATGGTCCGTGCGCGCCTTGATCCGGGCTGTCACCGTCTGCAGGTTGAACAGCGTCCGGCCGCAGGAGGGACACGCCACGTAATCCGTCTTGAACGACCGGCAACCGGCCGCCTGCAACAGGTTGTAAGCCAGCCGCAAGGATTGGCCTGCGCCCGGTTCGCCTCGAATCAAAATGGCGTCTCCAATGCCGTCTGCCAGCAGTGAGCCGATCACCGCCGACGCCCGCAGCAGGGCAATCTTTGGCTCGGCCCCGTCCCCGCCGCCGTCGAGACAATCCTTCAACAAAATCGGGTTCTGGCGCCCGAGCCTCTTCAGTTTCGCCGCCAGCAGGCGGAACGCGGCGATCGCCGGCAGCGGCGCGCCGTCCTTGACGGTCACCAACTGCGTGTCGCAGTTGATTTCAAATTCCCCCGTCGGATCAATTTCCGCCACGTTCAGGTCTTCATACACCGCCTCCGGTTTCACGTCGGTCTTGGCGGGGATTTTTGGAGCCACCTTATCCCACGTGGCGCGCGTGATCGCGACGCGAACGGTCTGTTCGCCGCCGCACCGGATGCCGTCGGCCAGCTCGATCTCCGGCGTGGGGCGGCGGGTGAAGGTGAAGGGATCGAAAGGGAATGCGGCGCCGTTTTCCGTGACTGCGGGTTCACCGGGCAGAGAGGCCTCCGGAGCCCGCACGCCGGGAGCCTGCGTCATGGTGAGCTTCGGAATCTGATCGAGCAAATCGCGGCAGACTTCGATTTCGCGCGGGGAATCTTCCGTGAGCGAAACCCGGATGGTGTCGCCCAGGCCGTCGCACAGCAGCGAGCCGATGCCGATGGCGCTCTTGATCCGGCCGTCCTCGCCTTCACCAGCTTCAGTCACGCCCAGGTGGATGGGGTAATTCCAGTCCGGCCCCTCCTGTTCGAGTCGCGCGACGAGGAGCCGGTAGCATTCAATCATCACCTTTGGATTGCTCGATTTCATCGAAAACTTGAAATGATGGAAGTCGTGGGCACGGCAGATGCGGGCGAACTCGAGGGCGCTTTCGACCATCCCGAGCGGGGTGTCGCCGTAGCGGTTCATGATGCGGTCGCTGAGCGAGCCGTGGTTGGTGCCGATGCGCAGGGCGCGGTTCAGGCGCTTGCACTCGAGCACCAGCGGCACAAAGGCCTCCTCGATCCGCTTCAGTTCCGCGGCGTACTCGCCGTCCGTGTATTCCTTGACGGCGAATTTCTTCTTGTCGGCGTAGTTGCCCGGGTTGACGCGGACGACTTCGACCCATTTCACCGCTTCCATCGCGGCATCGGGTTTGAAGTGGATGTCGGCGACGATGGGCACGTGGCAGCCGCGGCTGCGGAGTTCCCGGACGATGTTCCGGAGATTGGCCGCGTCCTTCACGGTGGGCGCAGTGATGCGGACGATCTGGCAGCCGACCGCCACCAGTTCCAGCGTCTGCCTGACGGATTCGGCCGTGTCCATTGTGTCGCAGGTGATCATGGATTGGATCACGACGGGATGGCCGCCGCCGACGATGACGCCGCCGTGTTTCGGATCGCCGATGGTGACCGGGCGGGTGGTTCGGCGCCGGTGGAAAAGGGGGGAGTGGCAATAGCGCATCGGGAATGGTCTATTGCTTGGGGGCGAATACGACCGGCTGTTCATGGTTTTCACGGGCGTTCCGGATCCAATCTCCCGTGTCGAAGAACGCAATGAACAGCATGAAGGCGATCAGCGCCACGGCGCAACCGGTTTGCATCGCCTGGAGGACCGTTGGGCTGACAGGCCGGCGCCGTATCGCTTCCAGCAACGCGAGCATGATGTGGCCGCCATCCAGGACCGGGAAGGGCAGCAGGTTGAGCATGGCGAGGTTCACATTCAGCACCACGCTGAACCAGAGAACGAGGCGCCAGCCATGCTCGCTTTCAAATAAATTGCTGTAGAGCCGGATGATCGTCACCGCGCCGCCCAGTTGCTGCACGCCGACGTGGCTTTTGGGTGAAAGCACCGTGCCGAGTGTGGCGAAGATTTCTCCCGCGCTGTCCCGGACCTGATCGAATGGGCCGGGGTGCGCCAGCATGACGTTTGTCTCAGCTTCCCATGCGAGAATGCCCAGGGAGGGGCTGCTATGGGGCGGCTGCAGGGGTTTTTCAGGCATGAGCGTACGGTCGAACTGCTCCTGGTTGCGGACCACGGTCAGCGTGATGGGAGTTGCGGGGCTGTTGCTCATCGCGTCCTGGGCGGCAACGATCGGCATGAAACTGTAAATCTTCCGGCCGTCCATCGCGACGATCCTGTCGCCATGACGAAGCCCGGCCACCGCAGCCGGGCTGTTGCTGGCGACCTGATAAATGACCGCCGGCGTCTCCGACGAAACGTGGATCTGCCTCAAGGCCTTCCGCTCATACCATTTCGTCGGCCTGAGGGACGGCACCGCGTACGCCATTTGCTCCTTGCCATCGCGGACATATTTGATCGCGATGTTCGTTCCTTCGCTCGTGATGATGCGCCAGGTGACGCTGTCTTGCGCCGGCGGCCCGAACTCCTTCACCGGATGACCGTCGATCTCCATAATGGTGTCGCCCGGTCGCAACCCGGCCTTCCATGCCGGCCCGTCCATTTCCACCCAGCCGATGGTGGTCGAATTGTTGTCCTCGTTCACCGGTTTGCCGACCCCCCAAACCACGACCGCAAATGCAAAGGCGAGCAGAAAGCTGAACAACGGGCCGGCGAACGCCACGATCATCTTGTCGAGCGCGGAAATGGGCGGCGGCGGCTGGGCCGAACCCTCGCTTTTGCCCTCGATCGCCTCCATGCTTGCCATCTGCGGCAACGCCACATAACCGCCGGCGGGAATCCACCCAAGGGCATATTCCACTCCGTCGATTTTCGTCTTCCAGACCGGCTTGCCAAACCAGATCGCGAAGCGGTCGATTCTCAACCCGCGCCATTTCGCCGCCAGGAAATGCCCCAATTCGTGGACCGCAATGAGCAGGTTGAAGAGCAGCAGCACTTCAAAGACAATCACAACAGATTTTATCGTGGCCATACGTTCTTGCGAACTGTCGAGGTCAATTGGCGAGGAAATATACCAGCGATTTCCCCGGAGGCAATCTTTTGAGCAGCGGCGACTCCGCACCCCAACTATTCACTATTCACCCCAACACAACCGCGCTATTGTCGCCCCATGGATTTAGAGGCGAATCTGGCGTCGATCCGGCGGCGCATCGCGGCCGCCTGCGCACGCGCCGGGCGCGATCCGGCGTCCGTCACGCTGCTGGCCGTCGCCAAAGGACACCCTCCGGAAGCGGTGGAGGAGGCCGCGAGCCTCGGCTTGACCCTCTTCGGCGAGAACAAGGTCCAGGAGGCCAGGATAAAAATCCCCCTCTGCCCGGATCGCCTTCGCTGGCAGATGATCGGACATCTGCAGTCCAACAAGTGCCGTGACGCGGTTGATCTTTTCGAAATGATCCAAAGCGTGGACAGCCTGCGGCTCGCGGAAGAAATCCACAAGCGCGCCGGGCTGGCCGCCAAAACCATGCCGGTGCTGCTCGAAGTCAATATCGTGGGCGAAGCCAGCAAGTTTGGGTATCCCCCCGACCAGTTGCTCTCGGATTTGCTGCAACTCAGGGCGCTCTCGCGAATTGATATCCAGGGCCTGATGACCGTGCCGCCGTGGACCCCGGACCCGGAAAAGACGCGGCCGGTCTTCCGCCGGTTGCGCGAGCTCAAAGAGCAGTGCGCGGGCATCCTCGGGACGTCCCTGCCGCAGTTGAGCATGGGCATGTCCGGCGATTTCGAAACGGCGGTCGAGGAAGGGGCGACCCTCGTGCGGATCGGCACGGCATTGTTCGGGCCGCGACAGAAGATGAGAACGGCCCCCTGAAGCCGGCCTGAAATTATTCCTGAAAATCTCCTTTTTTTCGCTTTCCATTTGAAATTCCGGATTTATGCTTCAAGGGTGACTGTTGAGACGTTCAAGCCCGAGATAGCAGAAGCCTTGAAGGCGTATCAGGCGTACGTCATCTGCATTGACAAGACGCCCGAGGATTTCGAGGTGTCCCTGGTGTCCCTCGTGACGAAAGCCATCCGCGCGTTTGACAGCCGCGGTCCGCAGCTTCGCCATGGCATCGCCCTGGACAAATACATCACGGTGATCCTCAGCCAGAATGACGGTCCGCGGCCACTGTGCGGGATCTATTTCAACCTGCACTCCCCCTACCAGAAGCCGCCGCTGCCCAGGACGGTTGAGCCCATCTCCGAACCCATCGAGCAAAGCCGCCGGGCTTCGGAAGGCTGAACCGCCCGCCGTGAGTTCCGGTCCCCGCCCGCCGGACAATTAGATTCCGCGCGAAAATAAAAGTTTTCCATAGCCCGGTGGCACGGACCTCAAGGACTAAAGGATCGCGTCCAATTCTATTTCAAACAGCAGATCCGGGCGGCAAATGTCTGCCTGCGCCACGATGGTGTGCGGGCATTTTTCCTCAAGCCATTCCTTTCCTGATGCGAGCGTTGAGTCCTCCTGAGCGTTTTTGAAATACGCGATGGCGCGGGTGACATCAGCATAATCAAAACCGCACGATTTCAGTATGGCTTGTGTCACCGCCATGCTCGTCTCAATTTGCTTCATCAAATCCCCACCATGCACGGTTTCTCCGCCCGGTCCAATGCTTGCCGTGCCTGAAACCAGTAACCTCCCCCAGCCTTCCGCTTCCATCAGAATCGCCCGGCTGAAAGCACTGCCGTAATTCGTCGCCGGGCATTGCAATGGTGATACCACTTCCCGAACGGTTGCAGATTCGGTTTCCGCCCGAACCGCCCACACACCCGCAACCAAGGCACTGCCGAGAGGATTTTGTCCGCCAATACCGGTGCTGGCTGGCACAAGGCCACTGAATACTTTCGTTCGGCTGAAAAACTCGTTGCGTGCCCTGTTGAAATCCCCATACCAACCAAAGATATCATCCAGAAAAAACCAGGTCCGCACCACATTTGTCATGTCCATGCCAGCTTCTCCCAAAATAGCCGCTAGTCGTTCCAGGAGCTCGCGGCACTGGTCCGACTTCAGGGCATTGGGTTTTGAGGAGGTGATCCCTCCCAATATGCAGTGTTTGAAGCAGCCATCACTGAATATTCGCCCCACCGGCTGTCCATCTTGCCAAACAGTTTCTCTAGGTGTCCCTGCCACTGCAAAAACGTGCATGCCGTAGATACCCGTCTCTGAATGTATTTCGCCCCCAACCCATGTCACCGGCCAGTCGAATTCCCCGATCTCGCGCTGCAATGCTTGCATTGTTTCGGCATAAACTGCCCGCGAGCCGAAAACTTCATGCCGGACGACCCTGGCATCATGAGCCTTCAGCACACTTGCAAGTCTCGAAGCCATTCCCAACGGTTTTTCACCCGGGATCGGGCGCAGGCTCAAATGCAGTTCCTGATGTGCTTGAAATAAAATGCGGGTCACGTCCATCCCTGGTCTTGTTTCCTGAACAATCGCAGGCCTCTGAACAACCCTGGCTGCTTCAGACTTGTCCGCCCCAATTGCATTCATAACGAAAGAACAAATTCGCAAAGATCATCAATTTCCCGGTTGGACAGCCCAGACACATTTCCATGCAAGCTGTTGGAATTGCGGGTTGTCAGGACATCCCGCATAGTTGCCGCTGAGCCGGTGTGCAGATACGGTGCCGTGCGCCAGACTTCGATCAGTGTGGGCGTATAAAACCTATCCCCCGGCCGGTCACACATGGCAATGGTACCGACGTCATGCGGGTGCAAATCCGTGTATAACCCCGGCACATGGCAATCAGCACAGCCAACTTTTGAAAATAGTTTTTCGCCACGTTTGGCCGCCTTGGAGAGCTTGCCATGCACCAAATATGGACTCGGCATCGGCTTGAGCGATTTGAGATACTCATCAATGGATGTCGCCACCGCTTCCGGTGCCTTGCTGAACAGGATGAATTTGATTCCTGCCCGTACCGCCGTCTCGGCGTTGGTGCGTACGCCCAAAAACGTCGCCGGCGGCGTCTTATGAGCCAGCAGCAGGCTTCTTGTGTTCTTGGGGTTCCCAATGCCGTCATTCAGCAGATCCCAGTTCAAAGCATCGACGCGAGCCTCTGGGTGGCAACTTGCACAGCTTTGCCATCCCTGTCGGCAAATAGTCGCATCATTGAAATAAGACTCGCCCCGACGAACAACCGTCATCTCTGGTTTCGGACCAAGCGGAATGGATTCGGGCTGCCTGTTTGGAGCAGACAAATCGATCATGCTCAGAGTGTCGGAAAAATAGTTCGCGGAGAGCACCTTGTTGCCGGTGATGATCACAGACCGGGGTCCGACATCACCCTTTGGCAGCGCTATCCGTCGGCGGGAACCGATCAAATACGGCAGTGTATCGATTTCTTCGCTGTACGACTCGAAAGACAAAACAGGGTTGGCTTTCCTTGAATGATCGGATGCGGCAGGCAGCCCGGCCAGCATCTCCGGAAAATTGATAATGCTGAGTTCATGCGTGCCCGCGTGCGCGACGGCCAGCGTCCGACCATCCGCCGACCACGCCGCTCCCCACGGATTGGCGGCAGCTTCCCTTGGCATGTCCAGCAACAGGGTGTAACGCACTTCCATTTTGGCCAGATCGACAATCGACAGCGCGTTGGCATTGATCCACCCAAGATCGACCTGGGTTGTCGCCAGATCAAATGTGCCAACAAGATGCGTGACGACCGCGTACTTGCCATCCGGCGAAACACGGATGTCCTTCAACACCTTGCTGCCATTGGGCAATTGAATTTCCTTGATCACTTTGCCCGCCGCCAAGTCGATCACACTCACGACCGCGGCCACTCGGGGTGCATCAGCAGGGCCACTGGACAGATGATTGGCAACCAGCAAAAACCTTCCATCCCTGGTGAGGGCTGCCGCCACCGGCTCACGCTGCACTGCAATCCGATTCACGTCCTTCTTTGCCACCAGGTCGATCACACTCACGTCGTTGTTGAATTGGTTGCAGACATACAGCGTTCTGCCATCGAGGCTGAGCACCGGCGCCATGGCGTTGTAACCGCCCCGCATCGTGCCGATGATCTTCCTTTTCGCGACGTCGATGACGCAAATTTCGCTTTCCGACGCCGCGCAAGTGACAAACAACTCTGATCCATCCGAAGAGAGGACCAGTCCCGATGGTGGAGCCGGCATGGAAATCGATCTGACTACCTTCTGCTCGGCGACATCGAAACATAAAACACTCCTGCCGGTGGCGCAGGCCACATAGAGCATTTTACCGTCCGAGGATCCTGCCAATGCTGTGGGTGACAGCGGCGCGGTTTCAGTCGCGATACCTACTCTTGCCAAAAACAGGAGGCCGAAAACTAGCTGCCTTGTGGCGGAACGTTGCGGGGGCTGGGGCATTCAATTCACAGAATATTGTTTATTTTACTCTGTAGTGACGTAGCGACGATTGCCGAGCTGTGCTCAAACCGCCAGCCTGATTTCTGGTGACGCTATAATCTCAAGCTCGCCGAAATTCCGTCAAGCATCTTTCTCCTCGCTTTTAAGATCAAATTCCCACTGCTGTCCAAAATAGCGGTTCTTGGACGGGGGAAGCCCCAGTTTTGTTGGGGGATTTAGGTTTCATTTCTCCTATTTGAAAACCGGTTGGTCATCCCGCTGTGCGGATGCTGTCCAAATCGAGCACCAGTTGATCCGGAGCCAGCGGTGGCGTTTCAAAGAGGCGGCTGAGCCATTCCCAGAGGTTGCGGTAGCTAAAGAGATTCCAGCGCAGCAACGCCACCAGGTTGGAGAGGGCCCAGCGGAAGTGGGACCGGAACTGCAGGTAACGCACCACCAGAACAGCGATCAATGCTTGCAACGAGCGCATCACTTCCTCCCGGTGCAAGGTACCCATTTCTTTAGACACTCATTCAACATTAATAAGTGTAGCTAACGAGCGTTCAGTTGTCAAAACTAGGAACCGACGCATTCACGATCACGGCGCCTTGCCTAAGGGCTTAGTCAGCGTCACCTCAGCACCTGCTTTCGTGCTACTGACAAAAATCGCGATGCCAGCATTCGTATATGGGTAAAGGTAGGTGGTGCCATGACGATCGTTAGCTGCAGAGTAGAACTGAGGCGCGCCGAATGCAGATGTTAGCATGTTCGTGATCGGTTCAAATCCGATCCCTTCGGTGTCTATTGCCGCACCAAATTGGTCGTGTTTGACGGTCCACCGGCCAACAGGCATATCTGCACCCTTTAAGCTGTTACTCTTTCCGCCAAGGGAGCCAATTTCACTTGCGAGAAATCCAGCAAAATTGTCCTTCTGACCACACCCACTAACGAAAATTCCAAACGCACACGACATTGCTAAAACGAAGAGGCTAAGGGATTTCATGGCAGATATCCTTTAGGCAGACCAAAAATGACCTTGACGCGCCTCTGCCAAGTTTGCTGACAGTTATCTTGGGCAGATATTAGGCAAATGCAACCGGCAGCATCGGCGGACGCTTTGTCCAGTTGAGCCGGGCTTCCGTTTGCTTTCTGCGCAGCGTCCCACATACAGTCGCAAATCGCTCGGAAAGAAGTCACGGAAGCGCACGGACTCTCTAAACACCCCCTCGGATTGTCAGGGAGGTTATCTAGGGCCCTTTTCATAGCCTTTAAGAGTTCCAAAATTGCCCTACAAGAATCATCACAGATCACAAGGCCAAGGGGATCGAACTTGTCCGTCGGCCTGTTGTGGACAAAAGCATACAAATTGAGGCCATCACCCAAAGGATCGGCGCTCTGATTGCGCATCGTCTCGAAACCCGGCTCTCCCAACGGATCGCGATTTGGCCATTGACGCCGACCCGATGCGGTTTTGTAACCGCATCCTCTCGAACCGGGCGTGTTTATTGGGCTTTGTCGCTCCCGCCGTGACAAGCGACCCGATGGGCAGCCGGAAAAACCCCT
>Ga0187860_1001400_pt1 | contig 21252 bp, 23 predicted proteins | sample June2016WEW_10_4_FD_132981 | JGI IMG/M metagenome (GOLD analysis project Ga0187860, IMG submission 132981) | Peatland microbial communities from SPRUCE experiment site at the Marcell Experimental Forest, Minnesota, USA - June2016WEW_10_40 | ecosystem: Environmental > Terrestrial > Soil >...
CCTGCCACACGTATAACCATAATTATGACGGAACTGTCGCGCAGGCAAGCGCCCACCAGCAGACGAGGCGTGTGATTCTCGTTAGGCACTAACTGTGCGCAGTCGTCGAAATGCATGAGTTGGGGTATCGTGGCCGGTTTCATAAGCCATGTCCCGCGCAAGGCGCGCCCGCCCCGCGCCAATGCGGTTGGCGTTTTCTTTTTCCGCTAGGATAGTAGCAATGACAACAATGCCAGCGACGACGCCCATGCCGCGCCGGGTCCGCAATCTGCGCTTCCTCACGGTGTTACAGATCGCTGCACTTGTCGTGCTTTTTTCGGCTGGAGCCCTGCAAGAGGCAAGACATCTGCAATCGCTCACCGATCCCAGTGTGTGGCTGCAATTGCGGACGGGAAACTGGATACTGGATCATCATTCGGTGCCGCGCTCGGGCCTGTTCTCGCGCTTCGACGCGCTGCGCTGGACGGATTCAAATTGGGGATCGCAGGTGATTCTGGCGGCGCTTTACCGCACGATGGGACTGCGCGCGCTCCCAGCCATGCAGATGGCTTTCCGCATTTTGGTTGCAATCGCCACCTTCCTGCTTGCTGGAGGACGCAGGGGAGGATTCTGGTTGGCGGCTGTGCTTTCGATCTGTGCACAGACAGTGATATTCCATTCATTAACACAATCGCTGCTATTCAGCGCTGTCTTGTTTTCCATGGAACTATGGCTGCTCTTCACAAGTCGGGCGACTGGACGGCAAGGCCTCCTGTCATGGATGCCATTGCTGGTGCTGGTATGGGCCAACATGGATTGGCACTTCGTCTTCGGCCTGCTGGTGCTGCTTCTCTTCCTGTGTGCGGTGGCCGTAGAACAAGCTTTGGGAAACAAGATGTATGCTCACGCCGGCGCGCGTCTTGCCCTAGGCCGTGTGGCAATGATTGCTGTTGCTTCGTGCATCGCCTCCTTGCTCTCTCCATACTCTTACCACTCCTACTCTGTGGCGTGGCAGAATTGTTTCGGAAGAACAGTGCTGGCGCTTACTCCTGAGATGAAGGCCATGAACTTTCGCGCGCCGGAGCATTACCTGTTGATGTTGCTCGCGATGTTTGCATTCCTTGCGCTTGGCCGCCAGCATGCCAAAGATCCGTTTAAGGTGATGCTGCTTGCGGTCAGCGCCAGTGCCGGCTTTTCCTTCCAGCGCGAAGCCTGGATGATCGTAGTGGCTTCCGTTGCCATTCTCGGCGACGTGTTCTTCCCCGCTGGAGGCCGTCCGGATGAGCCGTCGCATACTCTCAAACCGGCATTTTGGGCGGCTGCAGCCATCGCCTTGATCGTTCTCGTCGCAGCCGCATCGCATGTTCCGTCCAGGACGGAGACGCTGCTCGAAGTGACTGCCCAAAAGCTCCCTGTACGTGCGTGTGATTTCATTAGGCAGAACCACCTTCCGGCTCCCATTTACAACGAACTGTCGTGGGGCGACTTCCTGATCTGGTACCTGCCCAACTATCCTGTCTCCATGGATGACCGGTATGAACTGTATGGGGAAGAGAATGTCAAACTCTACTATCAAGCATCGGCCGGAAGTCGACTTCCGTCCCAATATCCTGCATTAGCTTCCGCCAATACGATCCTTATCAGCGCGGACAACGGCTTGGTGCGCGTCCCGCAGATGTTCCCCAATGCCGAGGAAGTGTTCCATACGGCTCTCCCGGGTTTCCAACAGGTCTATCGCGATGATCTGGCGGTGGTGTTGAGCAAGCAGAGATAGTTCTGTGCGGGGCTTAAGTCGAACTCAGCGGCGCGCAAAGACGATTGCAATCGGGTCCTCGTAGACTACATTGAATCGCGGGTCAAGTTTGAGAACGGTTGAGAGAGGGTACTTCTTCTCCAGCAATACGCAGCCGGCCTTACTGAGATAGGGATCGTCTTTGTACTCCAAGGCGCTTTGGGCTTCGTAGAAGGTACGGTCGAGATCGTCGCCGTACAAGTCATTTCTTCCATCGATGGCGACAGGGTATTGAGGCATGTACCAGATCAAAAACCCTCCCCAATCCAGGTTGTTGTAAAGAGGTCCCGGCAGGGGATTCCGGCGCAGGAAATTGGCGGCATCCACCGGGAATATTGTGCTGACCGTGCGATCCAGTGTGCGCTCGTTAAAGCCGAAATTGCGCGAGAACAAGAATAGGAAAAACGCAAGCGTCAGCAGCATGGCCCCACGTTCAAGCCACGTTTCCTCTCCGTCCTCTTCTCGTGCTGGGCTTGGGGAATCGGCGATGAAAGCAGCGGCGGTAATCGCTAAGAACCAGCAATCGCGCATCGTTCGAAACCCAACGACGCTGGCGAAGGTCAAAAGCGCGAACTTGAACAGGTCCACCTTCTTTCGCCAGCCCACGGCAACGAACCCGCCGCCGGTCAATAGGAGCTGAACGAAATGATTGCTGAAGCGAAAGTTCAGTGGTTGCAACTCAACAATCATTCCGTAAGTATAGTGAGCCTTGGAATAGGAAAGCACCACCAAGTAGAGACGATAACCATAGGGGCTTATGAGTGTCGCCAGCAGGCAAGCAGCAAACAAAACGGCCAAGGGCTTCGCTGGAACGGATGCGGCACGCAGATAAGTAAGTGTGATGCCGAAGGAATCCGTCAACCGCGGCAGCAACTGGGCGGCGACGAACAATCCGAGCACGAAGATGCCGTAGATGAACTGTATGTGGATGTTGGCCCAAACCAGAAACAGCACTGGCAACCAGTACAGCCGTCGAACGTTTCCGCTGCGGTTGCTTTCCAGTAGTGCGGTCAGCAATACGATGTAGAAGAGGATGGAAATGAACACCGGTCTGGGCATCAGGATGAACAAGAATGTGTACAGCGTGCATGCCGCAAGTAACCAAGCCTCCCAGAAGCGCCCCGACAGACGGCGCAAGCTCCAGAACACGGCGTAAGCGTTCACAAGAGTCAAAATGGTTCCAAGCAGTCCAATGCCCATCAGGCCGAACCAATGATAGGCGCGCGAAAGGATGACCTCGTAACCCCAGCTATAGGCAACCCACGGCCGGCCGGCGGCTGTTAGCGAGAAGACGCCGCTGTGGGGAACGGCCAGATTTTCGACGATCCAATCGCCGACCTTCAAGTGCCACCAAGTGTCCAAGTCGCGGACGCTGTATTTGTAATCTACGCAGACTTTGGCTACCCAGACGAGCATTCCAGAGAGGGCGAAGAATCGCACCATACGCTGCCGTAGCAACCCGCGCAATTCCTGCATTGCACTCATTGTTCGAGGCACCTCAAAACACTCAAAGAGTGTGAACAGAACCAAGTTCCAGGCCTGCTACAGCCGTTACGGCTAATTGTAATCAGTAGCGCATGGCAAAGTGTCGCGGAAGAAGGAACTGAGCTATAGCGCATTTCGCGGGGGGAAAAAGCCGCTTGAACTCAAGCGGCTTGGCGGATGACATATGAACTACTCCGCTCGCGAAACCGCCCGGTCGAAAATTACATCCCCGGCTTATCGGTCTTCGCCGCGGGTTTGATGCTGGCATGCGTCTTCACTTCGGAAATAAGCTGCTCGATTTTCGTCCGCTCCTGGTAATCAGGATTTGCCTTCAACAGCGCCTCCCAGTCGGCTACCGCCCCATTGACATCCATTTTGCCGCGCCATTTCACGACTCCCCGATTGAAAAGCGCCGTGGGCCAATTGGGCGCATACTTCAGCGCATCCGTGAAAGCGGCGATCGCGTGGTCCGCATCACCCAGAAGCCAATAAGAGGTGCCCATGTCAGTGCGCACGGCAGGGTTCTTCGGATCTGCTTGCAGAGATTTGCGGTAATAATCGATCGCGTCTTTATATTGCTGCGTGTCGTAATAGAGATTGCCGACCTGAGCTAGAAGCTTGGGATCGTTCGGCGACGATTTTAGTTGCGCGAGCAAAGATTCAGCCTGCTTGTCCGCCATGTGCTTAAGCTGCTCCGGTGTTACCTGCCCGGAACCCATGGGCATAGCGGGAGCGGAACTCGCCGTTTGCGCCGCTGCGCTGGTTGATGAGCCTCGCAGCAGGTACCCGACGGCAATTCCGACAACCAGGCAAATAGTCGCGAGAACGTATGCTTGCGTGCTAGTCCAGCTCGTAGTGCCAGTGCTGGCGTTCTTGCTTTGTACCATCGTCTCTCCTTATTAAGACCATCGTGCGGAACTACTTGAGTTAGCGCCGGCAGATGAATGCAATCCGAGTTATGCCAATTCCCTTTGATACGTGGTTATGCGATGTCAGCCACGTATTAGGCCGCCAAAGCCCGGCTTGCTGTCTATCAACGTTCCGCCGTGCTGGTCGTGTCTTCCTCATGTTTTTTCGCACGTTTTTCCAGCCAAAGCTCCAGGAAAGGTTTGGCGTGATCACGTTTCTTCTCGGAGTGGAGTTCGAAGATCTGAACCCGGCGGTTCCCGGAATCCGCCACATAAATGAGACCCTTCAACCCGATTCGCACACAACTGGGTGAAAGCAACTCGCCGCGACGGCCTCCGCTGCTGCCAAACGCGGACAAGAATTTTCCATCCTTGTCATAGATACGAATCGTGCCCAGGGCACCGTCGCTGATGTAAATATTGCCTGTCGCATCCACGTCCAGGCCGACCCGTCTCGGTTCAAGTCCACACGCGCCTCCAAAGATTCCAACTTCCTTTTGCAGACGGCCCTGAAGATCAAAGAATTTAAGTGCGCATGAGTTTCCGTCCGCCAAAATCAGTTTGTGTTGGCTCAGTCGAAGATCAGTTGTGCCGTTTACTCCGCGTCGTCCGAACTTGGTCGACTGTTTGCCTGCCGTTCCGAAACGAGCCAGTGTATTGCCGTCGTGGTCGAAAATGAATATGAGATGGCGCGGACTGTCACTCACATAGAGATGGCCGGTCTCGGGATCGATTGCGATTCCGTCGGGCTGGTCCAAGACGCCTTCACCCTCGCGATCACCGAAAGCCCGCAGGAACTTGCCCTGCGGGTCATACACAAGAACCAGGCCGGAACCGGAATCTGTGGCATATATGTTGTCCTCGGCGTCGACAGTGACAGCAGTCGGCCACTGAAGCCGCCTGCCATTTCCACCCTGAATGCGGAAATATTTTTTCCTGGTGAAATCGAAGACGTGTATCGCGTGTGCTGGAGGGTCAGTGACAATGACTCTCTGCCTTGAATCGATAGCTATCCGATGCGGTAACGTCATCCGCAGATCGTGATTAGGTGACAGTCCCGAGACCGTATCGGCAAGCGCGCCGAGCGGAGAACGAATACGAACCGGTTGCACCGCGTATCCGAAGTCCATTACCACCTCGTGCGGGTGTAATGCTACGGCGGCGGATTCATCCTTCGGTGGCTTGCGGACTTTGCCTAGTTCGGAATCATCCGGCGCGCCGGTAACCGTGTCCGTAAGCAAATTGACCTTTCGCTTGTTTACGTCCTGATCGGCGGAGAACACGCGAATAAACTTGATTACGCCGACGTCTGGGATCGCTAGCTGCGGAAATGCCCGGGGGCCCGATACGAGATCTGGATCCGCGACTTGCCCGTGCAAAACACCAATAGCTATGGCACACGCAAGGATCACACCTGCGATGGATTTGCTGCGGTACACGCCGTTAACCTCAATGGACAGTACGCAATTTTGATGCCAGTCTTACCCCCTCTAATCGTCATTAGATACGGGGACGGCCAGCGCTGAACGTTGGGGTTTTTGTCCTAGGAGTGCGCGATATAACCCACTGAGAATTGAGTTTGGCGGAATGTTTGCGCGGCATAGCTTTCGAAGGAAGAACTCACGATGGTATGGCGATAGTTCCACAGATTCGCAAGTACAACGGCGCCGCTAGCGCGAACCACTTTGCGAAGAAGACGTTCCGCAAGGAATAATCCGTATGGCATCGTTCGACACCAGGGGCTCTCTGCTCCACACCCAACTAGCCGGATCCTGCCAGACGCCTGGCAGCAGGAAAATCAGGCTAAAAACGATTGCTGCCGCCACCGTTTCGGCAATGTCGACGAGCATGTAGTTCTGAGTCATCACTTCTAATCGAGTCCACGCTGCGCGGCGCCTTGAGCCAGGTGTTCGGGAATGCCGGGACGCCGCACAAAAAACAAATAGAGCTGGCGCTCCCCGGGTTCGTCCTTAAAGAAAGCTGTGCCGTCGGAAACGTGTACTAGCTGGTATCCCTGTGCCTTAATGTATTCCACCATCGGACCGATATTCTCTCTCCAATTCAACGCGAAAGAAAAAAGCATGCAGGGAGGATTATTCTTCCGGTTCACAAAGGCGGGCCAGCCGGCGATCGAGTTAGTAAAATCCGTTGTCTGGTGGTAAAAAGCGGGGGCATCCGGTCCGCCCAGGTTGGCAAAAATGTTGTGGTCGAAATAGGGCTGCACACCCACCAGCCAGAAGTTGTATGCGTTGCATCCCGCGCTGTCGGCGTGAATCGACTTGAGAAACATCGCCGCATCCTGCGCTCCGGTGTAAGCGCCGCGCCAATCATTGCGAATCGCCACGGCAGACCAGTACGTGTGCCAGGCAAACAGCAGTGAAAGCGTAACGACCAGTACGGCATGCAGGTGTGATGATGCTTTCGGCGAGCATGCCAATTCTTCCTTGGTAGGCCATACCGCCCAAATCGCAGTCAGTAGAGCGATCAGGATAAGCCCTTGGTGATGTCTAGTCCCACGCAGAAAGCCATAGATCAGCGCCGTGCCGCCAACAGCCGACAGCATCAGGAACAGGCCGTGCCTCTCGACGAACCAGATGCCGACCAGCAATAGAATCAGCAATGCCAGTGGCAGATAGTCAGTGACCGCCGCGCAGAGGCCAAAAAACGTCTTCATAACGTGCGCTTCCAGAGTAAACGTCTTGGCATCGGACATGGCCACCGTCGTAGCGCTCGGCGGAAACAGGATGACAACCAGCAACACCAGCGCGAAACCAAAAATGGCGCCGGCAACCATCACCTGGTTCTTTTGGCCGGCCTCTAGTCCGGACCATTGCGGGCGTAGCCGGACAATGAAAGCTATCGCCAGCGCCATGGCAATCGTGGCACCATGCACGGAAACATGCGACATAAGTGAAAGCGCAACCGCGAAGGGGATTACGTGACGAATACCCTTGCGGAACAGGCAAGCCGACCCGAAAGCCAGGAGCGGGAGCAGTTCATAGGAGCGCGCAATGACAGCGTACTGATAAACAAGAAAAAACGAAGAAGCGATCAGGTATCGAAGAGGTCGTGGAAACGGAGCATGGAACAGCAGGACGGCGAGTCCCGCGACGGCAAAGCCACCCCCCACATAACCCATTGCCCCGTATGGCAGATGAAACCAGTGAATTGCGATCCAGAGGATACTATGCCAAAGGCCAGGATGGCCTTCGTACCGCAGTTCGCCGAAGATGAGTTTGAACCAAGGTAAATCGCGCGCCAGAAGCCATGACTGAGCTTCATCGGCCCACGGTTCGTGGCGGCTGATCGTGAAGAACACCAACACGGCCAAGGTCAACCACACGGCGCCATCCAGAGCCGGCAACCAATGTAGACGCCTTCTCGAGGAGATACTGGTTTCCATATACAGAGTTGTTCTCCACGCAACTGAGGGTTGCTGGTTCTGCGAAGACCCTCCCTTCACGCGAAGGCTGGACGTGGATCTCCTGATAAGACCCCGGCCGGAGGCGCCGCCTTCGCGCCACCGAGGTGGCCCATTACATTCGAGGCATCCGGGGCCTATTACCTAACTACGGCATATTACCTAAGTACCACGTCCAATCTCGCATTATCGGCTTCCCCCGCCCGTAAGTAGCGTAAAATGAAGCATTGCCGTGGCAAAAAACTTGCTAGATTATAGGGCATTGAGCAGAGTGTGGGCCGCCGGGCAGGCGCCCTGGATGGTTTGTGGAATGACGTTACAGTTTTGGCGAGTTCACGTCGTGGATTCATTCCACGCGATCATTGCTGAGAGGGCTGAATTATGCCGGAAGCAGGAAGCGTAAGACCGCAAGTCCGAATCGGGACGAAGATCGTGGGTAAAGGCCACCCTTGTTACGTCATCGCCGAAATCGGTATAAACCATAACGGCGATATCGATCTCGCGAAGCGGCTGATCAGCGTTGCTGTCGCCGCCGGCTGCGATGCGGTGAAATTTCAGAAGCGGACTCCGGAAACCTGCGTACCGGCCCCACAGCGTGACATTCTGCGTGAGACTCCGTGGGGTATCCTGACCTACATGGAGTATCGCAAGAAGGTAGAGTTCGGCCAGGAGGAATACGCATGCATTGATTCCTGCTGCCGGGAGGCCGGCCTACAGTGGTTTGCCTCCTGCTGGGACGACGACTCAATCGATTTCATGGAGCGATTCGATCCGCCTTGTTACAAAGTGGCCTCGGCCACTCTAACCGATCTCAGCCTGCTGCGTAAGCTGCGCGGCATCGGCAAGCCCGTCATTCTCTCCACGGGAATGAGCACCCTGGAGGAGATTGATGAGGCAGTCGAAGTGCTTGGCACCACCAATCTCATCTTGCTGCATTCGGTCAGCTCCTATCCAGCGCACTACGAAGAGCTGAACCTCCGCGTCATTCCCGCCCTGCAGGAACGTTACAAGGTTCCAGTGGGCTATTCGGGACACGAGACCGGACTCCCCTCCACGGTGGCGGCCGTTGCCCTGGGTGCTTGCGTCGTTGAGCGGCACATCACTACGGATCGTGCTCTGTGGGGCACGGATCAGGCCGCATCACTGGAGCCAAACGGAATCACTCGCCTAGTGCGAGATATCCGCCTAGTGGAGACCTCGATGGGAGACGGAACAAAACGGGTGACGCCGCGCGAGTTGACGATAAGGGAGAAGCTGCGCCGCAGCAAAGTTCATGCCGCATCCTAGGGCGCAAGACGAAAAGTCGGCCGGAGCGAGCGTTCACGATGTTATCAGGTTCCCGGGATCCATTGCCGCGCTCATTCTCGATTTTGACGGCGTTTTCACCGACAACACGGTGATTGTAACCGACGACGGCAGGGAGGCTGTCGCGTGCGACCGCAGCGACGGGTACGCAGTTGGGCAGTTGAATCGCACCGGTCTGCCCATCCTCATCCTCTCTACCGAAAAAGTTCCGATTGTGCGCTTCCGCTGCGAGAAGCTCGAATTGGAGTGCATTCATGGCGTGGACGACAAGGTTGCGGAGCTGCGGCAGTGGCTGAGCGGACACAACATTGCCGCGCAGCAGACCGTGTATGTTGGGAACGGCGTGAATGACATTGGATGCATGCAGATAGTGGACCACCCGGCGGCCGTTGCCGATGCCTTTCCAGAGGCGATTGCCACCGCGCGCTACGTGCTCGCGGCCAGCGGAGGCCATGGCGCGGTGCGCGAGATTGCGGCAGCGCTCGCGCAGCATTTGCGCAAGACAGGGGTGAGTCTGCAATGAAGCTTTCTGATTACGTTATGCGGTTTGTCGCCGCGCAGGGAGTGAAGCATGTTTTTCTGGTGGCCGGCGGCGGGGCCATGCATCTGAATGATTCGCTGGCGCGGTGCAAGGGACTAGAGTTTGTTTGCAATCACCACGAGCAGGCTTGCGCCATCGCGGCAGAGAACTACGCCAAAGTCACGAACGGTCTCGGCGTGGCCATGCTCACCACCGGTCCGGGTGGCACAAACGCCATTACGGGCCTGGCGGGGGCTTGGCTCGATTCTTCTCCGTGCCTGTTCCTCTCCGGGCAGGTGAAGCGAGCCGACCGCATGTACAGCGCCGATGGCACGCCACTCGGCGTGCGGCAGCGTGGCCCGCAAGAGTTGGACATCATTCCGGTAGTGAGTCCGCTGACCAAGTATGCAGTAACGGTTACCGATCCGGCGAGCATCCGGTACTACCTTGAGAAGGCCGTCCACCTCGCCACCACCGGGCGTCCCGGGCCGGTATGGATTGATGTTCCGCTGGATGTGCAGGCGGCCAAGATTGATGAGACCTCGCTTGTGGCTTACACGCCGGAGCCCACGCCGGCTGCGGATGGACTCGCCGGCGAAGTGCGCAAGGTCATCCAAGCCTTCAACCGCGCCGAGCGTCCGTTTCTGCTGGTGGGCAATGGCGTGCGCCTGGCTCGCGCGGAAAAAGACTTCCAGAAGCTGGTGCAGTTGTTAAACCTGCCCGTGGGTACGACGTGGCTTTCCATGGATTTGTTCGGAGAGGAAAACGCGCTGGGCATGGGCAGTCCTGGAATGTTGGCTCCCCGCGGCGCCAACTTCGCCATGCAGAACTCAGATTTTCTGCTCACCGTGGGTGCGCGCATGGACCTCGCTGTGTCCGGCTGGAACCCGCAGGAGCTGGCACGCGAGGCCCACAAGGTGATGGTGGATGTGGACGCCGCCGAGCTCGCGAAACTCTGCGGCATGGTGCAGCAGCCAATTTGCTCGGATGCCGGCGCATTTCTGCGCGAGCTTTTAGCGCAGGCAACCGCCATTGAGCCGCGAGACCGCTCCGCATGGAATCTCCGATGCGAGCAGTGGAAACGAAAGTATCCGGTAATTCAAGATGCGCATCGCGAGCCGGGCCCGGTCAGCATTTATCATCTGGCAGAGGTAATTGCGCAAGCCGCCGAGCCGGGCGACCAGATCGTTTCCGGCAGCTCCGGCGTAGGCATCGAGATTTTCCTCTTTGCTTATCCGGCGCGCACCGGGCGGCGGGTTATCCACACGGCGGGTCTGGGCGCAATGGGTTACGGTATCGCGGCCAGCATTGGCATCAGTATTGCCACCGGTCGCAGCCGCACCATCTGCGTGGATGGCGATGGTGGATTCCAGATGAACATTCAGGAATTGGCAACCGTCGCGCACCACAAATTGCCGCTCAAGTTTTTTGTGCTCAACAATGGAGGCTATGCGTCCATTCGAGGTTCGCAGGCTAACTATTTTGGCGGCCCGAACATTGGTTGCACGCGCGAAACTGGTGTAACCTTGCCCGACGTATGCGCCGTGGCGCACGCTTACGGACTGGCCACAGCGCGCATTGAGAACCAGACCGATCTGCTTGCGCAGGTGCGTCGCGTATTGCAGATCCCGGGACCTGTGGTGTGCGATGTGAAGGTCATCCCGGAAGAAGTACGCGCGCCCCGGCTTTCCTCGGTGCAGCGGCCTGACGGTTCATTTGCTTCCAAGCCTCTGGAAGACCTTTGGCCATTCCTGGACCGTGAAGAATTCATGGCGAATATGATCGTGCCACCGCTACCGGAATAACGTATGGCAACCTACGAAGAGCAGATTGAAAACTTGTTGATCCAGGACATCGGCGCAGTCAAAGAATGTGAGCGGAGTGCATTTCTGTGGTCCCATTTCGGCGATGGATGGGACTTGGTTTGCTATGCCGTCCCGCCGCATCGTTTGCGCAGCGCGACTGAGGTCCATGCATGACGAAGGTGCTGATCACCGGCGGCTCGGGATTCATTGGCCGAAACCTCGTGGAGTGCCTCGGGGATCGATACGACATATCCGCGCCGGGCTCCGCCGACCTGAACCTGCTCGATGAGCGTTCAGTGCGCGATTTCCTGAATTCCAGAGGCTTCGATGTGATTGTGCATGCGGCGACAACACGCTCTAACCGCAGTTTGGGCGCTCCGCCCGACATGCTGGATCGCAACTGCCGGATGTTTTACAACTTGGCGCGCAACCTGGCTCTCTTTGGAAAAATGTTGCACTTCGGCTCCGGCGCTGAGTACAGCCGCGAGTGCCTGCCCGCACGTGTAAAGGAGGTTTACTTTGATACGCGTGTGCCCAAGGACGCGTATGGTTTTTCGAAATACATTTGCGCAAAGTATGCGGAAAGAGCAGACAATATTTTTGTCCTGCGGCTGTTTGGCGTGTTCGGCAAATACGAGGCTTGGGACGTGCGCTTCATCTCGAATGCCTGTGCTCGCGTGGTGAAGGGGCTGCCGATCGTGATTCGACAGAACGTTGCGTTCGATTACCTGTATGTCGAAGAACTGGCGAAGCTAACCGCGTGGTTTATCGATAATGAGCCACAGGACAAGGCATATAACGTTTGCCGGGGACGCACTTTCACGCTGCTGGAACTGGCGCAGATGGTAGAGGCAGTCTCGGGGCGCAACCCTGAAATTATTGTGCGCAACGAAGGCATTGGCCCGGAATACAGCGGAGACAACACGCGCATGTTGGACGAAATCGGCGGCTACAAGTTCCGCGAGATGAGAGGATGCGTGGGCGAACTCTACGAGTGGTACGACGCGCACGCGAGCGGGATCGATGTCGCGCAGTTGAGATTTGACGGGTAGGAGAGCAATTTGAGCACAACCGGACGGGTAATATCTGAGGACGAACTGGAGACCATCTTGCACGAGATGGCAGCGGAATCTCGCGAGGCGTGCATCGCACGTGAGAAGAGCACCTTCGACCAACTCGCTGGCGGTGTTCGGCCGATTGTACTGTTTGGTGCAGGTGCTTTAGGAAGAACAGTGCTTGCGGGGTTACGCCGCCTCGGCGTTGAGCCGAGGGGTCTGGCCGACAACAACCCAAAGCTTTGGGGAGAAAAAGTTGAGGGGCTACGCGTATTTTCGGCGGCCGAGGCAGCGCACCGATTCGGCCAGGATTGCTGTTTTGTGGTGACTATCTTTAACGGATCAAGAACACGCAAACAACTCGGCGACCTGGGCTGTCAGCATGTTGCGCCGTTTGCAGCCTTGTTCTGGAAGTATGCCGAGGTGTTCATCCCTTGTAACGGAATCGACCTGCCACGCAATCTGCCCCCACGCGCCGACGAACTCCGAGCTGTTTACGGCATGCTGGCCGACGAGCACTCGCGGCGCGAGATGTGCGCACAGTTGCGCTGGCGTTATTGGCTTGACGACAGCGGCATGCCGCCGCCGTTAGCCGCGCGCGACATCTACTTCCCGCACGATTTGATTACCCAATTCGATCGTGAAGTGTTTGTCGATTGCGGCGCCTTTGACGGCGATACTGTCCGCGGCTTTCTCGAACACGCCGGTAGTCGCTTCGAACATATCTTTCCCTTTGAACCTGATCCTGGGAACCGAAACTTGCTGCAACAATCAATCACGGCGTGGGGTGCTGCGATCAGCAGCAGAATCACTGCAGTGCCCTTTGTGGTCGGAGCCCAGGACGGCCCGGCGCAGTTCAGCGCCGACGGTTCAGCCGGTTCGCACATGACGGCGGGTGAGGGAATTTCCGTGGAGTGCCGTAAGCTGGACAACATTGCATGGACGCACTTGCCGACCTACATCAAGATGGACATCGAGGGCGCCGAGCCCGATGCGTTACGCGGTGCCTCGGAACTGCTGCGTAAGCACATGCCTGTACTCGCCATTTGCTTGTACCATCGCAGCGATCATTTATGGCAGGTCCCGCGGTATATTCACGAGACCGCGCCAGGGTATGAATTGTTTATTCGCCGATACGCGGAGGACTGCTGGGAACTGGTCTGCTACGCAGTGCCAAAACATCGCCTGGCCGCGGCGCGGAGTTAAGCCGATGAAAACCATCAGCATCATTACGCCCTGCTACAACGAAGAGCTGAACGTGCGCGAAGTCTACGAGCGCGTGCGCGCGGCCATCGCTTCACTTGGCAATTATCGTTACGAGCACATTTTTATCGACAATGCCTCACAGGACAACACAGTGGGTGTGCTGAAGGCAATCGCGGCTGTGGATAGGAATGTCAAGGTTCTCTGCAATACCCGTAACTTTGGACCTGTCCGCTCGCCGATGCACGCGCTGCACCAGGCGACGGGCGATGTCGTAATCGGCATTGTCGCCGACATGCAGGACCCGCCGGAGATGATCGTCGAGATGGTGCGCCACTGGGAAGCCGGTTCGCCGGTCGTCATTTGCGTGAAGCAGGCGAGCGATGAAAATGGCCTGATGTTCTGGATTCGCAAGTGCTACTACCGGCTGGTGAATCGGCTCTCTGGGGTTGAGACCTATGAAAACTTCACCGGCTTTGGCCTCTACGACAGAAAAGTGGTGGAGGCGGTCAAGTCGTTTGACGATCCCTACCCGTACTTCCGGGGTATCATTGCCGAGTTGGGCTTCCCGCGCGTTGAATTGCCGTACCACCAGCCGGCGCGCAAACGGGGCATCACGAAGAACAACTTCTACTCGCTTTACGACATGGCGATGCTGGGGATTACGAACCTCTCAAAGGTGCCGCTGCGGTTGGCGGTCTTCGCGGGATTCGGCGGTGCATTTCTGTCTGTCCTGGTTTCGCTGGCCTATCTCGTTTACAAGCTCCTGTTCTGGAACCGCTTCGACTTGGGCGTTGCGCCGCTGGTGATCGGCGTCTTCTTTCTTGCGTCGCTCCATCTCGTGTTCCTGGGCATCGTAGGAGAATACGTTGGTGCTATCCACACGATGGTGCAGAAGCGGCCGTTCGCAGTCGAGCAGGAGAGGATCAACTTCGAATACGGTCCGGGTGAGCCCGTCCGCGAAACTGACCGCGCAAAAGCGTGAGTTCGAGCAAATGATGGAAAGAGCCCGGAACAACGGTTGGTCCGCCAGTCTGACCAAGCACATCCCGCCAAGGCAGTTGGCGCGTTATTTGGTGGTCGGAGTGTGGAACACGCTCTTCGGGTACGGGACCTTTGCCTTATTCACCGCGCTTTTGATGCCGGTACTGCCGTACGGCTACGTGGTCGCACTGCTGCTCTCGAGCCTGCTGAACATCACGGTCTCGTACTTGGGATACAAGTGGTTCGTGTTCAAGACTAAAGGTAACTACGTGCGTGAGTGGATGCGGTGCGTGGCGGTGTACAGTAGCGGCATTGTCCTCGGCGCTTGCCTGTTGCCTATTGTCGTTTACATCCTCCGGCACGGGACGCGCTTCCAGGCCGCTGCCCCCTATCTGGGAGGCGCGTTACTGACCGGCTTGGGTGTCCTTTACAATTTCCTGGGCAACAAAAAATTCTCGTTTCGGCAGCCGGAATAGCGCTTTATACCTTATCGTCTGCGGGAACAGTTTCTTTTCGACTACTTCGCACAGAATGCGACCGGTGAAGATCTGTGCCACCCGGATACGCGGCGCTTGCTCGGAAGGAGTAGCGGCAATCTGCTGCAAGGATGTCATGGGGCTTCCTGAACAGGGGTGAGCGCCAGTTTAATCTGCGGCAGCGAGCGAACGCGAATTCCCTCTGCGGGCGTCTTCTTTCGCTATAGTATCGGGATCGTCGGTCACGAGCGGATTATCTTGAGAAGGAGCCGATCAGTTGAGTCAACAGACGAACGACATGAGTCGCGCGATTGGCGATTTGGAATCGCTGGTATCCGCGCCAGAACGGGGCCTGCCAGAGGAGTTACTGCTGCTCGTCAGCCGGCTCACGCCCTTGGTAAATGTGGACCTGCTCATTCAGGACAGCGACGGACGCACTCTGCTTACTTGGCGCCATGATCAATTCTATGGACCCGGGTGGCATATCCCCGGTGGCATCATTCGCTATAAGGAAAAGGCGCTGGATCGCCTGCATGCGATTGCTCTGCAGGAGCTGGTCGCGAAAGTCGAATCCGAAGCAACACCTCTGCTGGTGCGCGAGTATGTTGATCCTCACATCAGAGAGCGCGGACATTTCATCTCTTTGCTCTACCGCTGCCGCCTGCTCACTCCGCTGGATCCGGTCCGCCGCTTCGTCCCGCAAGATCCGCAACCGGACTAGTGGAAATGGCACGAGCGTTGCCCAGCCAACCTGATCGCACAGCAGCTTGAGTATCGGACGTACTTCAAATAACACTGTCGTGCAGCTCGTTTTCCGCAGCCTGCTAAAGCTCTTGCGCCTCGGCGCCGATGAGTTCACTGAGGGACTCGATGCATCAGTGCCGGCGGTGAAGTCGCCAGTCCGAGTTCAGAGCTGAGTTTCTTCCAGCGTAGCCCGACCATGCGCGCGTCTAAATGAGTGCGGCAAAACGCAACGTTCGACAGGACCTTTCACGGTGTGACGTGACCCAGCTCACAGATTTGTGGGGCGATGTGTAGCAGCGTGCCGATTACGGTCCCCCTGAGCTTTTTGGTCGAGCAGATAGATGTTAACCAGTACCGGCATTATGAATCCAAGATGCGGCTGGTACTCAATGTCTGTGGCATAACAGAGCTTTAGACATTCTGAGTCATTAGATGTGATTCCATGCCTAGGGCAAATAGCCTAGATGGCCCACGGAATGGCGTGTGCACCGGAAAATCGTCGTCCAATCCAGAGTTCCTGGATTGACTTTGGGAGCAGGCAATGCTATATGTTCGCCCAACTTGTGGGTGTGGAGAACTGCTGCAAAAAACACAGTACGGAAGAGGAAGTTTTAAGACCGTAGTGTCCGCTTTTGTCGTGGCGAGCGTGTTGCTGACGGGGGTGTCACGCAAAGCAATTGAGGTCTGAATGTTACTCCGGTTACGAAAGCGCGTAGTATTCGCCTCTCTCTGCACGGGTCCGATTCTCTTCGTTGCTCTGGCTGCGACAGCGGCAGAGCTGGAGGAAGCGTACTCGTTCAAGGTGGACGTGCATGAAGTGCGCTTAGCGTTCGTAGCGACGGACCAGCACAATCAGGATGTTCCCACGCTTACGCCAGCCGATATTGCGGTGGTGGACAACGGAACGGTGATTCGCCACTTCCGCAGCCTGAGCCGTGACCCGCAGGTCAATCTGGAAGCTTTGGTGCTCATTGATGCCAGCGAATCCTTGGCGCGGCGGTTTTCGCAGGAAATCGCAGAAGCGGCGCAGTTGATTGCAGAGGCGCGGTGGGGACCGGACGACGTACTGTCGGTCATGTCATTCGGCGGCCTGGAGCCGAGTTTTGCCTGTGTCCGGGACTGCCGCGATTTGACGCCCGCAGACTGGGTTTCGAAGATTCGCGCGAAGGGACAGACGCCGTTATACGATGCCGTGGCTCTTGGCGTGGAGTTTCTGTCGAAAAATCGCGACCCAAAATACCGGCCCGTGTTGATCATCCTCTCCGATGGTGACGACACCATCAGCAAGCATTCCTTCCGCGATGCCGTCGCCGCTGCCATGCGGGCCGAAATACCGATTTACACGCTCGACACCGGAGATCCGAAGATCGTTGCAAGCGGCGGCGATGTCTTGCGGGAGATGGCGGCACTCACGGGCGGTTGCAGTTTCACTCGTGCTCCCGGCGCTCCCTCCGCCTTGGCCTCCGTGGTGGAGGACTTGCGAAACGCTTACGTGCTCACCTATGAATTGCCAGGCCGTGCAGAGGGCGTGCACACCGTCACCATTCTTCCCACGACCAACTCTAACTTACATTTACGCAGCCGCCGGGCCTACTACTACGCGAGCACAGGTTCGAGCGCGCAAAAGGGGGTGAAGTGAAAACTCGCTTCTGCTGGTTGTTCGTAATCGCGGTGGTCGCTTTGCCCGTGCACGCCCAGCGTTTTCAGCTCGGAACAGTCACCCGCATGCAAACCAAGGACTGCACCATCGTGCATGGCGCCTTCGCGACGGTACTCGGCTCCGTGCCGCAGAGGACCGAGGAAGTCTGCCCGGAGTACACGTTGGTTAGCGATAAGGTTGTCTATGTGGTGGTCGGGAAACGCTCCAGCCAGTTCATGCCGCTTGCTGAAGTAATTCAGTTTCGTCTGTACAAGAATGAGCTCTTGGTGCGGATAGACGATGAAAAACGAGAAAGCCGTTTTTCCATCAAGGAAATGCAGCTTCGCTCGGATTGGGAACGCGATCAGATGCTTCGCAACAAGCAGTTGGAACTGCGTCTGCAAGCCGAGCGGAATGAACTCCGTCGGCAAGAGTTGAAAAAGGTAGCGGACGAGCACACGCCCAAGTAAGAGCAAAGCAGCAGGCCCGCATGATTGTCCGGCCTGTGCTGCGTGTGCCTGTGGCTGCGACTACATCGAGGCCGGCTTGGCAGTCTTGGTTCCAGGCTTGATGGAGCCGTGCTGCTTGGCTTTGGCCAACATCTCTTCCACCCGCGCCCGTTCAGGATAGTCGGGGACTGTCTTCAACAGCTTCTCCCAGGTTGCAACCGCGGCAGGCGCATCGCCTTTGCCTTGCCATTGCACCATTCCCATGTTGAACATGGTTTGTCCATGCTTCGGATCGTCTTTCAGGGTGGTTTGGAACTCTTGCAGGGCTCGGTCGGAATCGCCTAAATAAAAATAGGCCGTGCCCATGTCGGTACGAACGTTCGCGTTCCTGGGCTCCAATCGCAGTGCCCGGTCGTAATACTCGATGGCGGTTCGGAACTGTTGAGCGTCGTAGTAGACATTACCTGCCTCCGCCAGGAGTTTCGGGTCGTTCGGCGAATTCTTCAGTTGCGCCAGGATTGGCTCTGCCTGCTTGTCCGCCATGTGCTTGAGCTGTTCCGGCGTCGGTTGGCTGCCCATCGCGGGCGTGGCAGCCGGAGCGGGTACGGCTGCGCTTGGCTGCGGTTTGCTGTCGCTGCCCGCTGAGCCACGCAATAAATATCCCACCGCGATTCCCACCACCAGGCAGATCGTGGCGAGCACGTACGCCTGGATGCTTGTCCAACTTGCACTAGCAGCACTCGGAGTCTGACTCTGTGCCATTCATTTCCTCCAAGATCCGATCCACGAGAGGAAGCCCCCTGTTTGTTTGCAGCAACGGATCCAGTTGATTCATGGTAAATGCCCTTGACACACTGCTATGTGACAAAAATCATAAACGTGGCGAAAATGTTGGCACTTGGGCGGGCGCCTTCGCCTCACACATTGCACGGGAGAAGGAAAAGAAACGGACCGGGAACCATTGCAGGATCACCGGCCCGCCTCATCAGGAGACCCCACATATACAGGGTTAACTTAATGGTAACGATAAAGGAACTCTGTTACAACCTTACCGGCCTAGGCGGTGGGCGCAGCTCGCGCGGGCAAGCAGCAGCCCTGAAGGCCGCACTGGGCATCGAGAACTTGTAATGAGCTTATCTGATTTTTTACACGTTCGGCGCCGCCTCGCTTGTTCCGCCCCAATCCACGCAGGTGCGTCGCGTGCCGGGGACCGCGCTTTCGGCGCGTTATTCCGCGGTCGGTGATGGGATAGAATGACCATGCGGAAAGTACAGAAATCTTAAGGTGACCATGAAGCGGCAGGCCATTATTGTTGGCGCTGGTCCGGCGGGACTGACCGCTGCCTACGAGCTGTTGGCGCGCACTGACATCGTTCCGATCGTGCTGGAAAAAAGTACGTTCATGGGCGGCATCTCCCGCACCGTCAATTACAAGGGAAACCGGATCGATATCGGCGGGCATCGTTTTTTTTCCAAGAGCGAGCGTGTCATGGAGTGGTGGTCGCGGCAGATGCAGCTCGACAGCCAATCGCGACCGCCGGGCTCCCCGGATGGCAGCGAAGCGGTCATGCTCGTGCGCAGCCGCAAGTCGCGCATCTACTTTCTGCGTAAGTTTTTCGATTATCCAATCTCGCTCAGCGCGCAGACCATCGGGAATCTCGGTCTGGCGCGCACGCTGAAGATCGGCTTCAGCTATCTGCGAGTGGCGCTGTTCCCGCCCAAGCAAGTCGACAACCTGGAACAATTCTTCATCAGCCGCTTCGGCCGCGAACTCTACAACACGTTCTTCAAGTCCTACACCGAGAAGGTCTGGGGAGTTCCGTGCACGCAAATCAGCGCCGAATGGGGTGCTCAGCGGGTGAAGGGCCTATCGATCACCAAGACAATTCTGCACGTGCTGAAGAAAGCTTTCTCTTCATCCAGGGACGTGAGGCAAAAGAACACGGAAACTTCTCTGATCGAGCAGTTCCTGTATCCCAAGCTTGGGCCCGGGCAGTTGTGGGAAATTGTCGCCGGCAAAGTCGCTGCACAAGGCGGGAAAATCATCACTGGCTTCAACGTTGACAAGATCCTGGTGGAGGGGAACCACGTGTGCGGCGTCAGCGGGATAGCCTCGAATGGAGAGCGCCGCGACTTCCGGGGCGAGTACCTGTTCTCGACCATGGCGGTCAAAGACCTGGTGAATTGCCTTGATGGTGACGTGCCCGGGCAGGTGCGGGAAATCAGCGACGCGCTGCTCTATCGCGACTTCATCACCGTGGGGCTGCTGGTAAAAAGACTGGTGGTGCAGGATGAAGGCAGGCCAGGCGAACTGATCAAGGACAACTGGATCTATATTCAGGAGCCCGACGTCATTGCCGGCCGCTTGCAGATCTTCAACAACTGGAGCCCTTACCTGGTGCGCGACCCAGGGACGGTATGGATTGGTGTGGAATACTTCTGCAACGAGTCGGACAGCCTGTGGAACATGTCCGAGGAAAAGCTGTCGGCATTGGCGCAGCAGGAGTTGGAGAAGATCGGCATCATCCGCCAAGCCGATGTGTTGGATGCAACCGTCATCAGGATGGAGAAAACCTACCCGGCATATTTCGGCAGCTATGCCCGGTTCCCCGAGGTTCGCCAATATCTCGACGGCTTCGAAAACCTTTTCCTCATTGGCCGTAATGGCATGCACCGCTATAACAATCAGGATCACTCCATGCTGACGGCGATGACGGCCGTGGACAACATCATTTCCGGACAGATGGATAAGAGCAATATCTGGGCCGTAAACTCCGAAGAGGAGTACCACGAGAGCGGCCGCAATCCGCCAGTCCCTCAAAACTGGTAGCAGGCTGGACCCGCATCGTCGATGTGCCGTCGAGCTGCCATAAAGGTGCCGAAGGTGTGCGCGGCGGGCATTGGACAGGGGCGAAGTGAATTACGCAGAGACTTTTTGGCGTGGAATAGGTCTATACTAGAGCAGATTAAAAGCAGATTAAAGGTTGATGTACCCAAGTACTAGCAACGCCGGGCGCAACGTCCCCCCAAACGCGAAAGGCAGCGTTTGGCAGGGATCCCATACGCCCGGCTCCTACACGGGTACCTTCCGCGAATCCGGTCTAAGCGAAAGTATGTCAGCCACGGTTCTAGATAGAACGAACCAGATCGCTGGCGAGTCAGCACACAGGCGTGACCTTGTACTGCCGACTCTGTTCGGCGAAGGCTATGGCATCTACAAGGTACGCAAGGCCTCGTTCGTCGCTTCTTTCCTGCTGAATACGGCAGCCGTGGCCGCACTGGTCGCGATCGGCAGTTGGGTGGCGACGCACTCCGCGCAGGTGCAGAACCAGGTGACAACGCTGGTCACAGACATCAGCCCGTATATTCTGACGCCTGCCAAGACGCTGAGCGGCGGTGGTGGAGGCGGCGGCGATCATGACAAGCTGGCTGCCAGCAAAGGCGCACTCCCCAAAACCTCTCTCAAGCAAATTGCGCCTCCGCAGGTA
>Ga0187860_1001401_pt1 | contig 21240 bp, 23 predicted proteins | sample June2016WEW_10_4_FD_132981 | JGI IMG/M metagenome (GOLD analysis project Ga0187860, IMG submission 132981) | Peatland microbial communities from SPRUCE experiment site at the Marcell Experimental Forest, Minnesota, USA - June2016WEW_10_40 | ecosystem: Environmental > Terrestrial > Soil >...
ATGCCAACCATGCCGCAGCCGCGGCTGCAGCCGCTCGTCGAGCGGTTTGCCACGATGCTGGCGGAACTCCCGGTCTTCGCTAATACTTTCGGACCTGTCTGAAAATGAGGGGAGTCATGAGGCGCGTACCCGGACCCAGTTCCGGCGAAGTTGATCAGGCCGTAGTTGTTGATTACGCCTCCCCCGTCTTCATTTACGCCGAGGTTGATTAATCCATCCGATTCGTTGTTTAGGGTAGCTCCAGAAACGAGTTCGATGCTATTGGCATTGGCAATGCCGTAATTGACGAATGTCTCGCCGGAGTTAATTTGACCCGGCTGCCAGTTTGCAGGTGCGCTGATTGTCCCTTCATTAACTACCGTGCCGCCTCCCGACCATGTGGCGTCCGAGGTTATCGAACCGGTAAGCGTGACCGTTCCGGAATCGGATACTGTGAATAAATAGGATGTGAGATTATTAATCGCTACGTTATTGGCACCGAAATTTAGGCTATATGCATTCGCCCCTATATTGAGCGATGAGAACGTGCCGGAGATTGTCGCGGCCGAAAGATCAAGCGAGCCGTCCAGAACCCAGTTGCCTCCGACATTGACGTTGGTTCCAGCACCAAAAACTACGTTGGCCTCATAAGTCGAATTCCCGATAATTGTCGTTCCCGCGACGTTGTAGGACCCTCCGGCGATAGTGAAAGTGCCGGCGCCCGTGAACTCTAAAGCGGCCGATGCGGCAACGGAAATCCCGGATGCATTGAGACTCGCGGTGCTGTTTGCACCAAACAGGTGAAGCTGCAACGTGCCCGACAGGACATTTATGTCGCCGCTGTCACTGATGCCTCCATTGGCGGTCCAAATGGTTGCGACATTGCCCAAGCCTGGCGACACATCAATCGTTCCGTTATTGATTACGTTAGTGACATCGATCGTGTACGCGGATGCGTCGGCCGTATTGATATTGATAACGCTTCCGGTCTGATTAGAAAGTGTCCCCCCGGCATTGTCGCCGCCGATCGAGCCGCCGCTGTTAATGTCAATCACGCCATCGTTTTGAAGGGTGGCGCTATCCTCGATGTATACGGCAGAGCTTATCGTTGTCGTGCCGGTCACGGTATCGTTAGTGATGATGCTGCCCGTCAACGGCCCCGTATTTGTGTCCTCGTCGTCGATCGTAAAAGAGGTCGCCGCCAATGGCGTGCCGGACGTGCTCAATGACGGATAAATCGATACGCCAAACGTCTGACTTCCCGATGTGGCATGAATGTCGTTGATCGTTATCGAAAAGGTCGCCGTCTCTACATATTGGGCGAAGGTTACGGCAACAAGATTGTCCTCATTGAAATACTCGTTGCTTGGATTCAGCGTCCCATGGGTGTCGTTGGTTTGCACGTAGACAGTATCGGCACTGGTGTCGTTCGTCCGCGTGAGCGTAAAAACTAATGTGCCTTGATTTTCCAACGCCGTCGGAGTTAGCGGCGTGAGGCTATAGGTGGCCGCGTCAAGCGTATAAAAGACGGAATTGCTGACCCCGGTGTTGCCGGCACTGTTGGTGTCCTTCGCGACCACCGTATTTGAGCCGGTCACAGACAGGGTCACGTTCGTAGTCTAGGTGCCGTTCGATGCGACCGTGGCCGTGCCGATATTGTTCGCGCCGTCGTAGACCGTCACCGTCGTGCCGGCGTCGGCGACATCGACGGTGCCGGAGATTGTCTGCGCCGCCTCGGCTACCAATCCGCCCGTGGTCGTGATGGTCACCGTGGGTGCAGCGGTATTTATTTGGAGGCCGGTGTTTTCTGTCGCTCCGGTGGTGACCGCCGCAGTGCCGGCGAGATTCGCGATCCCGCTGCCGTTGGGAATTGTCAATCCCGTTACTTGCAGATCGCTCGCCTGATCACCGGGGCTCACGTTATAGACAAATGTCAGCGCGTTCGTGCCAGAGCCCCCGGTGTAGGATGCAGCCTCATTGTCATTCAGCGTCAGAAGCGGCAGACCCCCAGCCAGGTTTACGGTCACGGGCGCGCTAAAGGTCACAGTGAACGTTACGGAATGTCCGGCGGTAACGACGCTTCCACTGCTGGGTGAAGAAGTTATTGATGAAATTGTTGGACCGGCCGTCGTCGAAGGCTGGTTCTCGATTGTGAAGGGTGTAGAGGTAACGGTATAAAGTTGTCCGTTTGAATTCGCTTGCTGGACTTCGAATCCGAATGTCTCAGACCCGGACGTGAGGCCCACTGGATTGATCGCGATGGATATTTGCTGAGACGACGAGCTCGCGGACGTTGCCGCAAACGTTATCGGAATGGTGTTCAGGCCGTCATAATAATAGTTTGTTGAAACGTTCGAGCCGGGCGTCGATGTATTGTAGACTCCGGAGCCGTCCCAGTTTTGGATCGTCGAAACGTAAACCGTCAGATTCTGGCTGAGCGCACCAGTCTCATCGATCGTAAATGTGAGTTTGGCGGCGCTTTCGGAGACCGTCGGGGAAGATACAATGACGAACGTCGGTGTGGGCGTTTCGGTGCTGGGTGTCGTCCCCAAGACCTCGCCCTGTGTTTCAGCAATAGAATTCGCGAGTTCGGTTTCGTCGTTCGCGATTGCCGTTGAAGACAGTGGGAACGAAGACAGCGCGGTATTTTCGGCCGCAGTGATGAGAGCCTGCAAATTAGTCGCGAATTGGTTGACGTTCGGAGACCCGGCTATGGCTTGAAATAAGCCGGCTGCGCCAGCCACATCGCCTATCAACTCGCCTACTTGGCCGGGAATTAGCCCAAGCGCTGTCTCCGCCACTCCCACTAGATCGTTCCAAAGGGAGCCGTTTGCGAGCCTGCTGATGGCGCTACTCGCTGCTTCCCCGGTATCTATGCTGACAAGCGTATTGTAGAGCGTGTCGTATATAGCGGAATAGTCTACGGGTTGGTCTACATTTACAGCAATTCCGCTGCCAGGATGAGCCGTATAGTCATAGATGTAATTATTGTAATTATAAAAAGAGGTACTTAAGAGTGTGCTCGCACTATTCACCAATGAATCGGCTAGGGCAAATTCGACGTTATTTGCGTTATTCGTAGCTGCTGTCAGGTATGTCGAGGTTAGCGTCTCAGCGATGCCGGCAGCAGACAAAACATCGATATCGGGGATTGCTAAACCTATTGCCTCGGGGATCAACGTAGGAAGCTGTGACACAAAATCTTCGATATAACTGAGTAGAGATTCCCCTTCAAAGCTAGTTTGGGCATAATTCGCGATTGGTGCCCAATCCGCAGATGGGATGGAATAAGCTTGGCCTGGTCCATAGAGACTGTTTAAGTCATTGATCGCGATCGAAGTGGCATAAAGCTGTGCCGCCGTTGCCGGATCGACCTTGATGAGTGAGCCGTCAGTGGCAGACTTTACGTAGAATTGCGACGGGTCAGATACGTCGTTGAGCGGTATAATGACCGTTTCACCAGCCCAAGTTTGGCCGCCCGAACCGATGTCGAGTCCGGAAATAACAACTTCGTTTGCCAGTGGCGTGTAGGACATTCTCTACCTCCCACACTCTCGCCCCCCGTAGCCAGAGCCGGAAGGACCCGTAGGGCGCAATAGCATATTGCGCCGCATTGTCTGAGATCGGCGGATTACGGTCTTCGCTAATCCGCGCTACGCGCTACGAGCTTACGAAATACGATGACAACTTCCCCATTCCCCAATTTCCAACTTCCACCTGTCGGACGCAGCGTTCGAGCGGGCCTCGTGCGGCCGCGGCTCGCGACTGTTGAAAGTCAGCCATCGATAGGCCAATTCTTCCTCTTGCCGCCGCAGCCCTCGTCGGGGCACTCTATTGGATCAAAGTTGTGAGCCCAGACCCTAGCCCGCGAAATGCAAGTCGAGATAGCGTGCATGCACTTTGACAAAAAGACCACAGGTTGTAAATACACTGACCAAATTATCTCTGACTCACCACTACGCGCCGAAGTCTCGTGGCGTTTTCATCTAGGCGCCGCGTTCGGCATGACTGCCGTCGCTTGGCGCGGCCTCGCGTTCACGACGCCGTTTGGAGTGCCGAACGTTACCCGCAGTGCGTCGTGCCACTGCCAAGCGGTTGCGCAGTTGCGCGGCTCCCGGAGCGGTAACACTCCCTGCTCCTCGTTCCTCATCACTGAACAAATCGGCAGCATCCATTCCCAAGCCATAAACGGTTGCTGGCCGGTTCAGGTCCAAGCCCGGATCTCCTCCAAAACACTGCGAAACGCAGGCTCAGGCACGACACACATGGTTCGATAAGTATCCAAGAAGGGCAGCCATCACCGTTGAACTTTAGCAATTTCAATAGCTTAGCGAATTTGGTGGGCCGATTGTGGCCTTCTCGCGACGTTTCTCTATCGAAACCGAAAAGAAATCCCAAAGTGGTTTGCAAAAATGGCTCCGTCACATCTTATTTGGATTGGAGCGATAGGCGCGGTTCTGTCGCTCGCCATTCTTTTGAGCGGTCTAATTTGGCAAGCCCGGACTGGAATATCAGTTCAAGCAGCGCAGAATCCGCAACAAAAAACGTTTACTCCGGGCATAGGAACTCCCCCCTTGCCAGATCGACAGACTATTCAGTGGAACGAGATATTCGGCACGACTAGATCGGTAGATTTAATGTTTGCGCTATTTCTTGATGGCAAAGGCCCAGAAAGCAGGTCGGTCAAGCTAAAGGATGCTTTCATAGAATCCGCATCACAAGGCGATGTCATTCATATGCAAGTAGTTGGGACTGACAATCCATTGGACGAGCCATTTCCTATTTCCGAAGCAACGCTAATCCCGCCAAACGGATTTATTAGACTTATAGCCCAATTAAATCAGCGCTCCCCGAGAGAGGGAATGCCAAACAAAGACTTTCTCGAAAAATGGCGAAACATCTGGTTTAATGCCATTTACGAGGATGGAAAAGTAGATCGTATTCCATTTGACACGAGTGGTTATTTCCCCGGTTTAGCTGGTCCGCACGTGACAAAAAGAACCGACGGTAAGAAAGATTGAATCCATTAACTCCGCAGCAAGCAACGCATAACGTTTTTCTTTGAGTAGTGCCGCCGCACGCGCGTCGATCATTTCGACAAGTTCGCGTATTTCCATCGGTTCTACTGGTTAGCTACAATGACTCCTAAGGCGAATACCCGCCGTGGAATCAAAGGGCGTGACCGACAATGTCCCCGGTCCGGCGCAGCCGGATGCGCCATGGGCCGAACGTCAGTTTTTCGGCAGTGCTAGGTTTAGGCAGGCGTCTCTCACGACAGGATTAGTGCTGTCCATCAGCGTCTTAAAGTGCCTACTTTCCTCCAGCGCCTTCAGCAGATTTTCGGCGTCGGCCTTCACGCCGCCCGCATCGATCTCGAAAGGTTCGCCTGACGTCTTCTCGTTGAGGAGGCGGACAAAATCTGCGAGCGCAGACCAGAAATCATCCCACTCCTCCCAGCTCGCTCCGCCGAGGGCCTTGCCACTACGAATCGTCTCGCGGTCGGCATGTGCCACAAGTTTGTCCCTGGCCGGTTGTATCTTCTTGCGGAGTTTCAACATTCGCCGATGTAACGCATCTAGCGGCTTGTGGGTCTCAGGGGCCGACGAAAGGCCATTCACGAACATCTCGACCGTGAAATTCTGGTTTTTGCGTGCATCGATAGCTGAGTCTGTAATCCTGGAAGCCGCTAGAATGACGTATTCGGCAAGAACTTGATCTAGGTCAGCAAAGATGGAGGGCGCGATCTGCTGCCAGGCCCGGCGCTCCTGCTCGTCGCTATCCCTCCATATCCGGGTGGCGAACAGCCAAATGGAGCGAATATAAACGCAATGGTCGGAGAAATTCTCGACGTCCTTGTCTGAAAAGCTGGACGCCGCCGCGGCGCCGTCGGCACGCGCGGCGTCGGCAGCTTCAAGAGCTGCGCGAACGACCTCTCGCCAAAAGGCTTTGTGCTCAGGCTTATAAAAAAGCGGATCGATGAATTTGCCGCCATTGGCTTTTTCAGCCGCCGCGGCGGCGGCAGCGTCAATTTGTTTCTCGGTCAGCATGGCCGTTTCCCCGTCTTCAGGCGGTGATGGTCATAGCCAAAAGTTGGCTTACAATATGGCGATCTAGGAACGGACTGCCGCATGGGCGAAGCAAAAAGAAAAGCGTCTCAACTCGCCGCATGGCTCGAAACGCTCGCGCCGGACGAGTGGCAGGTTTTTGCTGTCGCGCGAGCCGCTTACGAGAGAATTGTAAAGGCGCTCGGAGCAACCGGCATGTGCTACCGGATGAGCTTCTTTCTGACCACATACTTGGCGCAGGAGCGCGGCGTCCGCGTCGATCCGGTCGTGGGTTACGTCAACGACGGCACGGGGGACACGATGATATCCCACGCCTGGGTGGAGCTTGGCGGCAAGAAGACGGACATCACCCTGACCATGACGGAGCACGCGGAAGCTCAACCAACCGGGGCGCTCCTGATTCTCGGCCGGGAGATGAGGAAAGGCCGGGCGACCTACACCTATCACAGGGAGCGCAGCGCGGATGCCCTGCGCGAAATCACCGAGCTAATGAGAGATAGTAGGCTTCGGCATGGCCTTCTCGCCAAGGAAGCCGAGCACGAGCGCATGATTGCAATCGCCAAAGACCTGGAGTTGATGCGCAAGTATCTCGATGTCGCCCCGGACGGGCTGGGGTACGAGAAGCTCTCTGGGATGATCGCCGGCGCGCAATTCTGAAGCCGCGATAACGCCGGCACCGCGTGACAGCTTGCCGCCAGCTAGGGGTTCTTGATTTGTTGCGCGAGGGATCGTGACCCGAAGGGCCGAGACCCGGCATCCCGCTCGCGGGATCTGCGGGGCTCGGTGAGCGCAGCGAATAGAGCCCGGTCCGGAGTTTCCGGACGCGCCAATATCCTATTCTACCTAGACAACTCTCACACAAAAATTGAACCGTCGACAGTTACCTCGCAAAGCTTCCTCTTAAATAGAGTCACAATCTCACTCGTGTCTGCCCACGTCTCAATTTCGGCGCGTGTGATGACAATCAATCTGATATGCTTGACTGCAAGAGCCATACGTACGGCGTCGTGAGCTGCGCTCCGGTCTTGCGGATTGCCAGTTATCCCGTTTGCAGCAATTAAGACGCCGTTGGCACATGCACGATGCTCCAGCTTTGTGACAAACTCACGAATGTGGTTAGCGCCAACGGGCACGGACCAATTCTTGCACTCGACAAGAAGAAGGTACTCTAAAAATGGCAATCCTTTTGCCGCCTTGTTATTGAAAAAGGCGACATCAACTTCTTCACTCTGTGGAAGGTTCACGACATTCGATTTGTAGAATTCGATTCCAGGAAGTCTTCCAAATACGTGAATGACCAATTCCTCAAGCTTTTTCCCTTTATCGTAGGAGGAAGCCGCAGCATCGGCTTCCGCGAGAAGCGCTCGGATTTGTGGCTGAGAAAACGCGACCACCGTTATGAACTCCTGGCTCGTGCCGCATGCCAGGAACTTTTTAGGAGATTTGCAAGCGTCTGCTCTTGGAGCAGGGTAGCAAGCTCATCAACGCTAAAGACGAATATGAGGGGTGCAGATTGAGCGACGTGGTCAGGCAATTGCATTGATTGCCCACCGTGTACAATAATACCGGCCGTCGCTCCAACGGAACCAAGGCTTTGCGCTAAACGCGATTTAACTGCACCCAGCAAATCTTGCGACAATCGTGATTTGACTTCGACGACAACGGGATTGCCGATCTCCTTCTGGATGTCGTCGACCCAAAGAGCAAGATCGATCTCGAAGCTGCGCGATGTCCCGTGATGGGGCGCTTGTACAACTGTGGCACCCGCATTTGTGAAAACGTTGGTCAACTCTTGCTGAAGTGAAGCATCTGACAGTCGAGCGCTTTGCGACACTTGCAGCCCTCTCAACGCTTCAAGTAGCCGCTCGCGTCGCGGGTGCGGCTCGCTGATCTTACGGATAGGTCGATCATAGATTGGCAGTAACTCTTGACTCCTCGACTTCGGCTCTAGAAATCGATTGATTTCTGGGACAAGTTGATTTGGCTCTGCCAAATTGGCGCGGCGTATTTGGATTCCGCCAAACGCATCGGGAAGGCGAACAGTAGGCTCAGCAAAGACAATGGTCGGGCGTGCTAGGCCAATAGCAATGCCGAGCTCGAAAAATACATTTTCAAGTGGATATTCGGTGAAAAATAGAGCGACAACGACATCGACTGATTTAAACGCTGCCCGCACTTTTGATGACTCCTTCTGACGTGATGTCAGAAAGTCACTAATGAAAAACGGCTCAAAGCGGCTTTTGCGAAGTACTTCCAGTAACGAGGAAACCGGAGCGCCGACAGGCGCAATCACAAAGCAAGAGCGCCGATTTGTAGACGGTTCCATGCAAAAATCCCTTGGTCGATCAACAGACCTGAAGATAACTCAATGATGGTCAGTAAGCCAGCATGAACGAATTGCGCGATCGGCCTCTGTAACGATCGATCTCGTCGGCCCGAGGCGGGCATTGCTTCTTCCGTGCATGATGGAAGCCCGAGGGCGGAGACCCGGAATCCCGCTCGCGGGATCCAAAGGGCTCCGCATGCGAGAGTCCGGTCCGGCGAAGCGGACGCGCCCGCTTTCGATTAGAACCGAAGCGATCTATCACACCCCGCTTGCCGGGCCGCGCATAAAGCTATCGAACTGTTTAAGCTCATCGTCCGTTGGGGGAGGATTTGGGGCAAGCGCGCGCAGTTCATCCGCGATGTCCCTACGACTGATATATCCCATACTGTAAGGGCCGTTTTCCAATTCGTAATCCAGAGAACCGCACCACAGATTGATCCTGCCGTAGCCAGGCCTCAAGGCTATTGAATTCTTGTGGCCGCCTACTTCGTGTTTCGCGATGGAAACGCGGATCGCCTCAATGCGTGCAAACGGAATATGAATGGACCTAAGGTCCCGTCTAACTCGATCAATGATTGAGGGATCGGCCAGAACGCGCTTGATTTGTTCGGCGCGAATCTTCCGGCCGACGTGCAGGTAGCCAATTTCCTTCTCCAAGGCCAGCAGTTTGGTTTCGAGCCCACCATTGTCCGACCACTTGATGATATTCCTGGCCCGCTGTCTCCAGGTCCTTATCATTTCATAAACAGCAAATATCCACATTTGCGATTGAGCCGATAGGAACAGCACCTCCGGAACCGGAGTGTGCTCTTCCGCATTCAGCTTCCGAAGAACATCGTATTCAAGTCCGGTTATAAATTGGTCGACGGCGGAAAGGCTGAATGCCTGCTGGCGCAGAAATGGATCGTCTCCGAACAATTCGAGCCGACCCAGGACCACCCTCAGTGCAGAAAAATCAATCTCCGCAGGCAGACGATAAGGCAGCTCGTCGGAATCTTCGGGTTCGTTGTCAAAATCGGGGTCTGTATTCATCGGCTCATGCCATCAAAGTAAGTATCCCAAAAGACTTTAGCGCGTTCAGTCAGGTTTGTCTGATGGTCGAGGAAGCGCGGGTTCCCTCGGTAGCATACTTGATAAAGATCAGTGACGAGCCGCGCCGCCGCATCGTGAAGGGCATAAATGATTTCATAGGTGAATGTGGGCGTGGGATCGATCGTCATCAGGGTATGCGCGATCATATCGTTCCGAAGTCGTCTTCCACGCAAAAACAAGTCGCCCGCAACCAAAGCCGAATAAGCACTGTTAGCCCGTTGAAGCGCCGCTAATCCCAAGTCGGCTGGCTGCCCTGGCTCGGGAAATACGGCAACTAGGTCCGCGTCCCTAAGAAGATCGAGAATCTGTCCGACGCTTGCACGATTGCCACGTGAATCCTCGCGGTCGAGACATGCCATGACGGTGCCGATAGCTGCTCGAAGAATTCCCGCTCGCACCATCGTGATGACCGCGACGTGCGGCTCCTGAACGACCGACAAGTCACGCGCATGAAGGTCTTCCAAGAGACTGCAAAATGCGCGCGCGTTCGTTACCGTCTCGTCGAGAGCAAAGAGACGGTCGATGACGTCGTTTGCCCGGGCGATCATCGGATCAGCCGCGGTGTGATCCTGTTGTGACATGCAACTAGCGTTCTACGCTCACTCGCATCTGTTCAAAAGCCTTTCGACAATTTTCCTGTCAAGCACCCGCGTCCTCCATCCCGTCCACACCAAACTCGTCCTTCTTCCGGTCCTTTAGCAGGCTGTTGAAGAACTCACCATCGGCGAGCCTTGAAGGTTGAATCATCGCCGTTATGGAAGCGGATTTCTCCTTCGAGCGAGCCGTCTTTCTGCAGTTCAGCCCAGCCATCACCCGAGGCTTCATCCATCTCGTTGTTACCCTCCCAGGTAAACTCGACGCCTTCGGGGGTTTTTCGACAGTGGAGGCCACCTGTGACGCAGCCGAAGGCGAACTCCCCGCCGAGTTTGCCGTCGAAGGCGATGTAGGCAGGCTCCATCATGTCGAGGAAGTCCTTGTCCCACAACGCCATCTTGGTGATCCGCCATCTGCCGGTCAGCGTGCGCTTGGTCGGACGTTTCATGCGGTCCCCAAGAGCTTGGGTATTCGGACGAGATTGTAGGCCAGAATCGCGAAGGTAAAGACGGCCTGGACCTTGGCCAGTCCGCGAACCTTCACCTGGGCGATGCCGCCAGTCGTCTTGAGCCAGCCGAACACCTCTTCGATGCGTTTGCGGCAGCGTTGGCTGATGTCGTAGCCAGCGTGGCGCAGGGTGCGTCCATCAACGGCGGTCTTGCGCTGCTTGCCGGTCTTGGTCAGATGAGCATTGATGGCGACGTGCGGCGTGATGTTGCGCTCGCGCAGGTCATTCACGAAGCCTTCGACATCGAATCCCTTATCCGCGCCCACGGTGATCCGCCGCCTTCCCGGCCGATGGCTATCGATGAGATCGAGGGCGGTTTGACGTTCTGCCGTGCCGGTCGCCTGTGTGACATCGCCCGCTACCGCAAGCCCGTGGCGGTTCTCCATCAACACATGGCCCATGTAGCACAGCCGGCTCTCCTGGCCGTCGCCCTTACGATAAAGCTTGGCATCGGGGTCTGTCGTTGAAGTATGGGTCTCGTTCGAGCGCTTCTCCCGACGGAAGTCGCGCTCGGTGTTGCGTCCGCCCTCCGGCGGGGAGCCTGAACCATCCTGGGGTCGGAAGCTCTTCATCGAGGCCCAGGCCTCGATCAACGTCCCATCCACCGAGAAGTGATCGCTCGACAGCAGCCGCTTGACCTTTAACAGTGATAGCAAAGCGGCCAGGAACTCTCGCGCCACGTCGACCTCCAGCAGACGGTCCCGGTTCTTCGAGAACGTCGAGGCGTCCCAAACAGCATCATCGATCGACAGTCCGACAAACCACCGAAACAGCAGATTGTAGTCGATCTGCTCCATCAACTGCCGCTCCGAACGGATTGTGAAGAACGCCTGCAATAGCGTCGCCCGCAGAAGGTACTCAGGCGCAATCGAGGGTCGCCCGGTGTGCGAATAAAGCTCTTCAAACCGCCGTGATAGCTTCGCACGCGCCTCATTCGCCAGTGCCCGGATCGCCCGTAGCGGGTGATCCCTGCCAATCCGCTCCTCCAGCCGGATGTACGAAAAAAGCCCTTCCGATTCCCGCTGCTCACCGCGCATGGCAAATCGCCTCCGCCGTTGTAAACGACGGAATCACGATCAGACCTCGCAGTCGACAGAGTTTTTCAGCAGCCTGTTAGCGCCGTGAGGCGGCTGCATGGCTGCAAGCGCTAGCGCGTTTGTCCTCTCCGTTCCCGTCGCAAGCGATGCACCCGCCGTCTCCGGCGCACGGGCCTCCTTCCGAAGGCCGCGATTGGCGCGGTCGGAAAACAATGGAGGAAGAAATGCGGGTACTGACAATCAACGAACTCTTGCGCCTGACGCGGATCGAGCTTTGCGATTTTGCTCAGCGGATCACGGCCGAGCTGGCGGAATTCCCAGAAGACTCGCCCGAGCGCGCCAACGCGCTCACGAGTCTGCGCAACATACGCTATGTGCTGGCGCGGCGGGATTTCTCGCCGTGATGCGCACGGCAAGGATCGCACCCGCAAACGCAGGCGCGGCGTCTCCGTTAGACTATCAAAATATACAGTTCCGTCTTGCCAAACGGCGACACGCGCCCAATCTACCATTGCGAAGAATCGCCCTAAGTGAGAGCGCGAGTGCCTTGAACAAGCCATTCGAACAACGATTTGAGTCGTTACCACCTGAATCGCAGGCCGCTTCTCGGGAATTCGACGCCTGGTCCCAAGCGCAGCTTCTGAAAGAGCAAGATGCCAGCACGCCCAGGACTCCGCTCTATCACTACACTGGCGAAGACGCGTTGAAGGGGATTCTCGCGCATGAAAAGCTCTGGTGCTTCGGCCATCAGCACCAAAGGGACCGGAAGGAGTTCGAATATTCGCTGAAAATCGCGCGTCGCGTAATTAAGAAGGTGGGCAACTGCGACGATCGCCCGACCCAGCATTTTTACGCCTGCCTGATCGACGTGCTCGACAATAACTCCTTCACCGACACATTCGAGTTCTACCTTTTCAGCTTCAGCCGCCATGAAGACGATCCAAAGCAGTGGCGTGACTACGGTCAACATGGGCGCGGCTTCGCGATTGGATTCGCCCCGGCCCTGTTCGCGCCGACCGAGATGACGCTGAAGGAGCATGCAAATGAGAATCTCCAGGTGGGCCGCGTCATTTACGGTGGCACGGCTACCGAGGCGCGCCACCGGCTTGTCATTGAAACGGCCGCTTCGATCACAAGCCGGGTAGCTTAAGCTAACCGCTCGCTTGGCAAAACGGTAAGGCCGAGCACCTATTTCCTCGCCATGGCGCGGGAAGTGATCGCATCGCAATTGATCTGGAATTGCCTGGCAGCCAAGCGCGAGAAGTACATAAACGAGCGTGAGGTGCGCTACGTCATTATGAATGTTGTGGCTAAGTTTGACAGGCACCGCAAGCTTTTCAAAGGCAAGACCTATGTCGAAGCGCCGCTGCCGCTGAAAGCGCCCGGCAATGTCATGCAAATCCTCGTTGGGCCACATGCCCCGCGTGACGCGGAAGAAACGGTTTCGGATTTCCTCAGAGCGCAGGGCTATCCGGATGGCATTCCCGTTCGTCGCTCTTCGGCCACCGTCCAAATCCGCCGCTAGCATCTGCGGCCCCGCCGGCGGCATGTTCTGTGGCCGCGGTTGCGCCTATTCACCCGCTCCGGTTCCATAAATCCTTGCGCGCCGATCGAAAGCTTCCCGAGAGCCCTCCAAAATTGCGCAGGCTGTGTTTCGCGTATTCGTGTCATCGATTGATCCGCGCGAGAAAATTTGGCCTCGCTCATTTGTCGCCCGCAGCGCCACGATTTGTTCCGCATCGCCCAACACGGCCACATTCGGATTGTGCGTAACGATTATAATTTGTCGGCGTTCCTTCGCGCGCCTGAGAACTGGCACGAGACTGTAATAAATAAATTCACTGTCAAGATTGTCTTCCGGCTGGTCGATGATGAGCGGTGTGTTGTTATCGCTCGTGAGCATTAGGGCCAATAAAACCGATTGTTGTTGACCTAAGGAAAGCTTCTTGAATTCGCGTGTAACGTACACTGTCTTTCCGACCGCATCTTTCACAGGTTTCGTAACGTTGAGTTTTGGCAAGTCATGAATTGCACAAGTGTCGAGTTCCCAACGAACCTGAGGCTCATTGAGTTTTTCGATAACGGCCTGCGCCTCGCCCATGCCGAAGATCGTCCTTCCTTCAGCATTCTTCAGGGCTGTCAGCGCCTTTGCATCTGCCTTATCCAGAATGGCGATCAATTTCGGAAGCGTCAGGGTTTGAATAAGCGCTTGAGATTTAAGCTGCTGAAGCGTGCGCCACCCCATTGTCTCATTAATAAGGCGCTCGCCATCAGGGCAGAAGGCGCTATGCTCAAATTTAAGAGAAACGTAAAGCTCCGCAAGCGAGCTTGCCAACGCATCCGATGCCTTTCGGGCAAATGCAGCGCGAAGAGCGGCGACCCGCGCCCTTTGCTCCCAACGCCTCTTCCGTAAATGAGTACGTTTTTTTTGCAATTCCAGCAAATGTGGCCGCCAAGTATTGAGATTTTTGAGGCTTTGTGCGAGCCGCGATTCGTCGGAAACCAATTTTTGAATGAAAGGCATGTCCAGCCGGATGCCCGCCGCCGCTAATTCCTTTTTCTTGACCTCTATGTCATTGGTTATTTTTATTTCCTTGCCCTTCCATGCCTCCAGTAACGACACGACCTGTCGCGAATACGTTGAGGTCTGCTGTTTCAAGCTCCCAACAAATCCCAAAACGGAGTGCTTATAAGCATCGGTGGCCGCTACAATGGACTGAAATTCGGCAGCACCGACTTCGATCGGAGTGACATCGACAACCTCTTTGATGCGATCAGTAATCTCAGCAATACCATCTTCGCTTACCGCGGTTGGAAGCTCTCTAAGCGCCTCCGCTATAGTCGCACGGTAGCAACGCTCACTCTCCAGACGTTGTTGGAGAGTGATAATTGCCTCACCATTTTTCTCTTTCAGCTTGGCGAGTTGTGACCTCCGTACTTTGAGTTCTCTGTCGACTTGGGAAATGGACGCGACGTTTCTTTCTGCTTTTTCCATTTCAGGCTGAAGGCCATTGAGCTCAGTTCTGATCGCGTCTTCAATCTCAAGCGCGTCGTCAACATCAACCAGGCGATCAACGAATGTCAGGAGGGCCATGGGATCATTCTGAGCCCTTTGACTGATTTCATGGGTTTCGCCCTGACCGTAAGACTCAATGCGAAAGCTTGTAGGTCCCTCAAGCGGATCATCCAGATTTTCAAGCGAGCCGTCCTTCGTTCGACTAAGGACGTGGCGCTGCCCGGCTTGGTCTTCGAACAAAAGCGTGATTTCCTCCGGCCATACGTCAGAATCTATGACGGCACTCTTGCTCGGTGTTCCCGTGAGCAATCGCACGGATTCGAACGTTGTCGATTTCCCGCTTCCGCGACCGCCAATGATGCAATTGAGATTTTGGCTGAAATGGATTGCCTGGTCGGGAAGAAACCCACCCGAAAAGCCAACGCCAAGAATCTTCGGTATTGAAGGTGGTATTTCATCTTCAATGCGGACGCGCGCATCGGCGTCCAACATTGCGATCACCAATCCATCAAAGGAAGGCCGTTCCATCTTATACCGAGTAACGCGGCGATCTCCTTTCGCGTTTCGGCCCAACGCCTTTACTGTGTGCGCATCCGAATTCAAAACCCTCGCCAAAAATTGCTTAGTGCCAAGCCTTTGACGATCAATTCGAGTTTGAGCTATTTGCCGACGCCCCGAGTCGGTATCTTGATCCGTGTATTTGATATCAGCGTCAGCTCGTGTAACTTCGAATCCCAACAAGGCCCGGTGACAAAGGATGTCAATCTTGGCTGGCGTCAGTCGAGGCATTGCTTGCTCGAAGCCACCGTCCGCGTCCACGTGAGCAAAGATGGCAAAGCCGCAAAGAGATGCTACGTTATTGAGGCAATCAATTGTGCCAGTTTGGCATCTGCAATTTTTAGTGCGGCGATCGGCGATTTGCAGCGAATTAAAGAATTTCTCTAGCGCATCATACGTCGGTAGATAGCAAAGCAGATGGCCGTCCGACATGGATAACTCGACCGCCGGAACGAGTAGAAGATTCTGTGCCGCCACAGCTTTGATTGCGCGCGGAACATTTGAAATCTCGTTGTGATCCGCAATAGCCACGATAGAGAGCTTTTCACCCGCTGCTGTGGCGACGATTTGCTCGGGCGTAGCTGAAGCATCTGTCACATCGTATGATCCGCCATAGGAGTGGATGTGAAGGTCCGCCCGATAGAATTGTGCCCCGCTGGACAGAGCCGTAATTGATTCTAGGTCCATTTGCGCGTTCTCAGATGCCGCCACGCTGAGGTTCTGGATTGAGGTAAGTGCGATTTTTCAGGTGCGGGCATGGCACTGGATTAGGATATTGAAATAGCGGGTCGGCTTTTGCAATGCTTGGTTGCGCGGACGAAGACATACCCAACTGCGCGCCATCGGCGCTTGGGCGCCCATCGAGCCCCTAACGCCGCGCATCGAATCTCGATGCGCTAATGCGGCTTCCTGCGAAGTCGGCATGTCGCCGATCACGGTGAATCATGTTCGACCTTGATTTTCAACAAGCAATCCGTGTTGTGCGGAACCCGAAAAAGGGCAAATATTCGCCCCAGTACGGCCCGTCATCTGGCAAATCCAGGGACCGCCATCTTTTGACTGCGCAAAAGCGCGGTCACCTGCCGCGCGACAATCAAGGTGAGAGGTGAGCGACAATCAGGATGAGAATGAGGGTCAATCGCGTAATTTCAGGCGCCAGCAGGCGACGTCCGCTCTTGCTCCGATCGCTACCGAATTGCTGCACAGTGGTGAGCGCTGCCTCACCACGGCAACGCTTCCAACACACTTGGCGTAACTCAGAAAGTCGGAAGCTATTGATCCGATAGGTCTTCCCTACCCCACTCGCACATCGCCGCGAGCGAACGGCACACAAGCGGCACACCCACAGCACAACCAGGGCTATGGAGGAAAACTCCTTGGCACCGACTCGCCGATGTCCTTCAATGACTTCAGAAGGACGCGCGCACCGATGGCCACAATCAGACGGCTTCGAAGGCGCTGGCAAGCGATGGTGAGGCGCAGAGGTGTCCCTCCCCGCTGCAAATCGTTCGATAGACGAACTGACGCAACGCGCTGGGCCCGCCGCGCTTGAAGCGGAAGCGGATCGCTCAGGCTGGGTCGCTGATACGCGTTTGGCCGAAAAAACGACTTGGGAGAGCTTCTAACGCGTTACCGCGACCAAGTGACACCTACCAAGCGTAGCGCACGCTCCGAGGCAGCACGTATCAACGCGATGGTGCGTAGAGACATTGCACAGCGAACGCTTGCTAAGCTTACGAGCGCAGACATTGCGAGACGAACGCCTCAAAGCAGCTGCCCCCGTGACAGTCGTGCGGGAACTCAACACGGTGAGCCACGCCATTGAGACCGCGCTTCGAGAGTGGGGACCGTGGTTGCCGCGCAATCCCGTGAAAATGTGTCCGGTGTCCGAGCGTGCAACAAGGGCGACAGCGCCGCCTCGAAGTGGGCGAAGAGGAGCGCCTCCTGGCCGCCCGGTCTCGCCGTCGGTCTCGGTGCGGATGATCTTGTCCGGGTTGCTCGGGTTGCGCATGCAACCGGCTAGGCCCGCGCCAATGAGCGGGGGGTTGGCCGTCAAGACCAAAAAACGCGTGGGTGGTGCGCGCCGGAGCCCCTCTTTCTCGGAGCGACTACACGGCCCGCGCTTTTTGCCCAAAGGGCTTGGCCTTGACGGCTTGCCCAAAGGGCTTGGCCTTGACGGCCTGGGGCTCGCAGACCCCGTCTCATTAGTTGGGCCGCACTTTTTGTGCGACGGCCCGGCTACGCCCGTTGAAATTTGGATTGGTCAGCCCCACATCCTTGATATCGGGGGACGTAGAAGCCCGGCCGCGCAGCAGCGCGATAAAGAACCAAGCCCGCAAGGGATCGGCCACCGACACCGCACCGCAAATTTTGCGGGCGAGGTCGATTGGCGCGGCCCTCTTGATCTCGCAACTCTAACGCCGCGAGATTAGGAGAATGATCTTGAACCAATCCAGTCATCATCGAACGCTGGCGATCCAGCCCGGAGTTAACAATCCGAAGGCCGTAGAAATGCACGTCAATGCAGGACACTTCGTCCGTGACGGGCAAGCCCTCGGCATCCGGGCGTCAGCGGGTCAATATTTTCTCTTGGTGCATGGCATCGAGTTGTCCCTGAAGAGCTTTTTGCATGACAAGGGCGAAACTGTGGAAGCGCTTTGGGGCCACGATTTGAAAGGTTTGTTGCAGAAGGCCACGGCGAACGGGCTGGCCAGCTCGGAACCGGACACCTCGGTAATCATTGCACGGCTGAGCAAGTCGGTGGAGAAGGCGAAGCTGCGATACGACTATGACTTCGAGATGCCGCTGCTGACGGATGTGTTGCGCGTTGCACATGGCGTCCTGAAAGACACCGAGCCGGTATTGCCTCCCCTCAAGTAGCGGGGCTCGGTAGCCAGCCGCCTCCGGCGGCTGGCTACCGCCACCCTAAGAAGAAACAAAACACTTCCCGATGTCCAAAGGCTTGATCTGGCTTATGTTTCATGCGCTGCAGGTCCGGCAAAGCCCGATGGAAAACTAAGACGAAATGGGCGTATCAGCCGGAGCGGAGCGCAGGCCATTCGCCAGCCGCGAGACCGGTCTAACAGGGCGCCCGCAGGAGCGTGAGCATAGCGACGCCAGGGGGCGGCACGCGGGACCGAGCGCCCCCGGCGAGCGGCGCATTAATAGTGTGCGCGAGCTGGGGTAATCCGATCCCAGCCCATCGCTACCCTTGGCTGGGTTGATTCGGTCCAGCAAAGGAGACGCGCAATGGCCCCTTTATGTCGGACTAGACGTTTCGCTCAAGACCACATCGATCTGCGTCGTCGAGGCAGATGGCTCGACGGTTTGGGAAGGGAAAGTCGAAAGCGAGCCTGTGTCTCTGGTCAAGGCACTTACGCCCTGGCGAGCAAAGATTGCGCTCGTCGGCATTGAGGCATGCCCCTTGTCGGAATGGCTCTATGGTGCGCTAGTTGAGAGCCGGATTCAGACCGTGTGCATCGAGACGCGCCATGCACAGCGGTTTCTGTCATCACGCCCCAACAAGACAGATCGCAGCGATGCACGAGGCATCGCCGACATGATGCGGCTCGGCCATTACCGACCGGTGCACGTCAAAAGCAAGGCTTCCCAATTGCTGCGAACGACATTGATCGCGCGCAGGAAGTTTGTGGATCACATGCTAGCCATCGAAGACACCATCCGAGGACTATTGAGAGTGCATGGCCTGAAGGTCGGCCTTGTCCATCGCGGGCGATTTGCTGCCAAAATCGAGGCGTTGCTTGCCGAGTTTCCAATTTTGCGTACGGCCATCGAACCGTTGCTCGAAGCACGCAATATGATGCGTAAGCAGAAGGCCGTGCTGGATCGGCAACTGTCGCAAGTGGCCCGCAAGGACGACATCTGCAAGCGGCTGATGACGATATCCGGCGTGGGGCCAATCGTCAGCTTGTCATTCAAGGCGACGATTGACGACCCTGCGCGCTTCAAGGATTCAAAGTCCGTTGCAGCGCATCTGGGACTGACGCCCCGCGTGTATCAGTCGGGCGAGATTGATCGGTCAGGCAATATCAGCAAATGCGGAGACAAGATGATGCGACATGCGCTTTACGAAGCGGCAAATTCGCATCTGCGGATTTCCAAGAAGTGGTCGGTGTTGCGCGCTTGGGGCGTGAAGCTCGCCAAGCGAGTCGGCGCAAAGAAGGCATGTGTGGCCGTTGCTCGCAAGCTAGCCATCATCATGCACCGGATGTGGATTGACGGAACCGATTTCAGGTTTGGTCAACCGCCTGCCGTGCGAGCTGCGTAGGGATCGTCCTGGCGTAGCATTTGCTCTGCCGAGGACGTGGGGAAGGTCAGTCCGTTTCGATCCCTGTGCGGTGCTCGCATCAAGCACGCGCTGTGAGCTTGGACGACCTAACTCGCCGGACCCTATCATGGAGCACGCCGTACGGCCGACTCCGGACAGAAGCGCGGACCAGGCAGAAGCAAGGCCATCGCCACGGCCGTTCTCGCGGCAACGATCGGGACCCGAATGGGCGGAGACGCCGGGTTCAAAACGGCGGCTCCGGTCGCAGGTTTATGCGTGCGACTAGAGCGTGGCCGACCGGAGGGAGGAGCCGCCCAGCCATTACTTCTCTATTTGGCTGGCAGCTCAAAAGCGGACGTTCAGCGGACTGAGGCAAATGGGCGAGAAGGGCCCAGGAACGGACGCCGAAGCATCGGACACCCTTTTATTCAGTCATGCCTTGTCGGCACGGCCGAGCACTGGCAGCGGCACGCTGACACTGAGCGCCTTTCGCAGTCTTCAGATGTGATTGGACTTTGCTCATCTGATCTTACGGGGTAGAACGGCAGTGCCGGGTTGGTATTGCGGTTGCGCTCGCGACTGTATACAACTGATGTGCACAGTTCCTCGCGTGGAAAATGCGCATGGCCCATAATCCTTTGCTGATTCAATCAGCTATCAAGTGTCAGGTAATCGGTGTTTTTTTTGCATTTGTTACGTCAGCGATGCTTGCCTCCTTTTTCCCAACGCGCGCGGCCGAGATTGAGATCATCGACGCGTGCGTCGATCGAATTTCTGATAAGATGCAACCTGGCGTAAAATCGCGTGAAGTGCTTTGGGACGCTGCCAGCTTCTGCCAAACACTGGCTACGGCTCGACGGTTGGGCGAAGAGCAACATATTCGTGCAGACAACCTTATCTTCCAACGCTTCGAAAACAACGTCCTGATGTGGATGGTAGTTAGCATCACTATTGCAGGTGTGTTGCTCGCGGGAGCCCAGCTATGGGCGTCTTACATGCTCGCAAAGAGCGGTCGGGGCGCATTGGTTGAAGGCGGATCCGTCGATTTGTCGAAAGACAAACTTGCCGTACAGTCCTCAGTCGTTGGTGTGATTGTTTTGGCGGTTTCCTTTGCATTCTTCTTGGTTTTTGTTCTCTACGTCTACACGTTCCATGGGCCAGATGAGAAGAAGACCCGGACCGCAGAAGAACCTCCACGCCAAGTATCCTCAGAGCCACTGCAACCTTCTCCCACGCCGCCCGCTCCTGTGAAATAGAAAGAGAGAGAGTTTATGCACAGGTATTCAGTTCTAAGTCTGTTCGTGGTGCTGGCTGCCAACTCGCCGATCGATCTGGGCCAACATTTTCAGTGGGATGTTCCGCCGGAGCGCCAACCCTCATGGCAGGCGACCTGCGTAACCAAAGACGGCACCTGTACCGTCACATTTAATAAGCCCACACCTCCCGGAACCTCTTGCAGTTGCGGTGACAAGAACGGTCGGACGAAGTAGCTCGTGGTTCGCATTACCGCATGCCGCGCGCAACGCGCGCATCCAAGTCCGCGAGCCCATAGTTATCAGGTAATTTTGCGTGCAATTGGACTCCATCGAGTCGCAGGGGACGATCACACACGAACCTCACGCTAGCGACGCCATCAAATGCCTAGGTCTGACCGTTATGGGTCTTGGCCGTGTCAAAACGCTTCGCCGGAAGGGTTTGGAATCTTGGCCGGTTGTCATGCAAGGTTTTTTCGGCCCTGACTATGCTCTGATTGCGGCCATCAGCGGCTGAATGCCCA
>Ga0187860_1001403_pt1 | contig 21219 bp, 25 predicted proteins | sample June2016WEW_10_4_FD_132981 | JGI IMG/M metagenome (GOLD analysis project Ga0187860, IMG submission 132981) | Peatland microbial communities from SPRUCE experiment site at the Marcell Experimental Forest, Minnesota, USA - June2016WEW_10_40 | ecosystem: Environmental > Terrestrial > Soil >...
CAGTATCTTTACCGAGTATCTCAGATTACCGTTTGGAATAGTACCAAGGGAAGCGACCTGATGTCACTTAATGGTTACCTGCCGAGTAGATCAAAGGAAGAAGTAACCCAGTCGGTTCGCCTTACCTGATCGGTATTACCTTGCTCAGAACACCTCCCAATGCAGCACCTCGTGCAGTGATCGCTTCGGCTTATGGGGCTGCTCTGCCGGATACCCGATGGGCACCAGACTGACCAGCTTGTAACCGTTCGGGGCTCCTACTTCTCTGCGGATGTTATCGGCATAGGGCTTTTTGTCTCCTGCTACCCAGCATGCACCAAGCCCGTGTGCCCTCGCGGCCAAGAGAATGCTCAGGGTTGCATTGGAGCCGTCTTCCAGATAGTACTTGGTGTCCTTGCAAAACACTGCGACACATACGGGTGCGTCGGCGATAAATTTACCGAAATCCGTCTTCTGAGCGATACTTCGCCGCCGCACGGAGTCCGTAACGACCACAAACTCCCATGGCTGTTCATTGCGTGCGGTCGGGGCTAGCCGAGCGCAGTCGATGATGTCCTCAATTACTTCTCGCGGCACACTCTGCCCCGTGTACACGCGAACACAGCGACGTGTTTTTAACGCTTCGATTGCTTCCATATGTTTTGTTCCGTGCCACCATCGTAGAACTTACGCTGATCAGGCACAACCGTTTTCAAAGGGACGGAGTTATAATTCACGGCTGGCATGGCAAACGCGGCCAATGATCAGGTTGGCAGGTACGCTGCCACCGGTACCCGCCTCAATCAAGATCGGTGGAGAATGCTGGTTCTGGGGACGGCGAAGCAGCGTTCTTAGACGACTGCTTTGCATTGCTGGACAGCAGTTTTTCTTAGACTGGGGGAGCCGTGAGAAATGTCGGGGAAGGCTAAGACCGGGTCTCGGGACTGCTGGCGAGTGTTGCAATAAGCTTCCAAAAACCCCGCAAGCTCTCTGTAATTTGCTGATTCTACATGCAATGCATTCGTGCGCCTCCATCCTGCCAAAATCACTTGATTTTGGAGGCAGTGGGGTCGTCAGGCGGGGGGCAGGCGGCAAGACTCAAGGTTCCTTCGGGCTTCAAAGCAGAGGACGCTCGTGCTTTCGAGCGACTGGAGAACTACTCGGTATCTTGCTACTGGTGCGGTCAAAGGTACGAAAAATACAGCCTAACCCTTGAGGACGAGCATTTTGCACACGACTGCCCAAATGCGCCAAAGGAACTGCAACAGGATGCAAGAAGTCGGCTAAGAGCCATTGCCTCAAAGGCCGAGGCTGTGCTAAGAAAACCAAAATGAACGCCGCTGAGAAGAAGCTTGCTGCTGAGCACACCAATCTGGCGGTGGGTGTCCGAAGCATGGACACCAAAGGCAGCGGGTTGAAACTTGGCCACTTGGCAAAAACTTTCGGGACTGACCCCGGAAGTGATGCCCAAGGATCATGATCCAGCAACCGCTTTGTTTTGCGGTTTAAGCTATTGAATGCTTGGAAAAATTGAGAGAGTATGTATGTCAATGCAAACACCCATATTTATATAGACTAATTTCTTGACGCCAGCCGTTGTCGGGGTCATCATTTGAAACCGGGAACTCGGAGGCTATTACCCCTGTGAATCACAACGTCGATTACGCAAAGATGACTCGGCTATGGTTTGTTTTCTCGGTTTTCTTATCAGCAACGCTCGTCTATGGGCAAGGGGCGGTTGATTGCTCACAAATCAAGTCTCCCGGTTGCAAGTCATTCAATGAAATGGTCAAGAGCCGTGACCCTGATATTCTGGATAGTCTGAGCCATGAGGCAGGTTATGTTTGCTTTAGGTCAGGTGAAGACTCATTCTCGATAATGTCCTATTTCCTTCCTGATACCAAAGAGATGTTTGCCCCCCTGCATTGGCAAGCAACCGACGAATGCACTGACTCAATAAATAATGGCACGAAAAATAAGTATGCTTGCACTGAGGAGGAGCAAACCGGGCCCTCCCTTATGTTTACTAGTTACAAGAACGGAGTTCCTGATTATCACGACCGACCAGTGCTCATAGGTTACAAATGGATTCGGAGCAAGAACTCTGGCAGCATTAGAGGCTCAAGTCTTAAAGTTCAACAAAGCAACTGGTCAGGCCCCGATACGCAGACAATCATAATTGATGACACAAGGATATCCATATCTTATCTCGACAAATCGGTTTCTTCAGCGACGTACGGGTTCGAACTTCGTAAATCTACGGGGCGATTCGTTGAGACCTATAAAGCGGGTGACGATGAAAAGCAATCTCCCAGAATTGTAACTGGCCGATGCGTCGAGTTGCGGCGTGTGAAAGTTGGAACACAGGCGCAAACGAGGTAGATGGGAGCCAACAGAAAGGGCTTGTGTGCAAAACAAAATATGGTTAGTCTGGAAAGACAGCATGGTAGTCAAAGCCAGAGGGTCTTGTCGGAAGTTCAGTACGGCTCCAGATATGGCGACGGCTCGTGCGGTTGGGTGTAGAGCAGATGCCGTGAGTTTCTTAGGCGAAAATCTCTCCGAATTGGAAAAGCAACTCCCCGGCTATAATTGGTCTGTAGAGGACGCCTCCCAGAAGAGCGAACGACCTTATTTTGTCATCTGTGGCTTGGGCTAAGCAAAGAAAATCAACTGCCCTAACTGCCCAATTCGCTGGGGATATTCACGCTGGCGCACTATCGCACTAAGACTCGTCCTTTGGCAGCAGGAGCCGTATACGCCCAGCCAGACGGTATGTTCTGCTCAGTCTCAGCTTGTACGTGCGCTTTCAGGAGTAGCCAAGATTAGCCTTTTTCTTGTGACGGCGAAGGGGTGTTGACTTTTAAAAGAGGGCACTGAGACAGCGGAATGGTCGTGAGCAACTGGCGCTGCTGCTGCATCTGCTCCAGCATTATCGTGGTGCGTCCAAAGACGGGAGATTGAAGCTGGCGAGAAATGCTGCAATTGGAGCCGTCCTGTCCATCCCGCCACTACAGTGAATCAGCAGTGCCCCTGTCCGTTCTCGATACTCTGCAAGGATCGTCGGCTTAAATGCTTCTATCTGTTCGAGGATTCCAGTTTTCTCAGAAGCCGCTGCGTGAAAAGGGTCTTGGACTGGATGTGAATGAACGACAAACCCGGAGGAGCGGTATAGAGAAAGCAAATCCGGCTGGGGGGACACCACCAACGAATACCTCTTCAACTCTCCGGGAGTTGCCAAACAGACGATAGTCCCGATGCCAAGACCATTAATGCAATCCAGCCACTCGGACAAAGCCGATGCAGCTTCCGATGGAATTAATGGAATCCGTCCACCAAACTTCGCATGGTACCGAAGTGGTCTAGGAGCGCATGCTAGGCTCTTGTCGATAACCCACAGCACTGGGTTCGCTGCCCGCACGTTTTCTCGAATCCAGTTTAGCCACTCTGCTTCACTCACGCTATCTCCCTTTCAGCCCTGAATCGCTCGAATTGTATCGCTGGCAAGCTAATTTGCAAGTGCTGAAACCCGCTTGGTGGATGAAACAGGAGATGTTCTTTACCATATTGGGCATCGCCAGCGACAAGGACGGCGACCGGGGTCAATTCAAGGCGTTGTTTGCCTTCGCTGGCCGCTGATTTCTCCGTTCGGGGAGCGTAAAATCAGTCGGCTTGAGCATCCAATCGCCGCCAAATGCGGCGCAGGCGACCGAATTCGTCAGCGATGAGGCATGCTGGGTGAGTCGGGTTTTCATCAAGGAGTGCCACCAGCTCTCGGGCTCGATCACGTTTTGCAATGAACCGATCAGGGATGATCGCCTGCAATTCGAGCAACCATCCTTGAATTTTGGCTTTCTCCCGGTCTGTGAAGTATCTTGCCATCAGATTCCATCAGCCATTCCGTGAAAGGCTATTCTTCCTCATCCCAAAACCGTCCGTCATCGTCAAGTTGAGGCTGTTTCTCAGTTTCCTTACAGGTTAACTGGAACCAGTTGACCCCCGACCAACGTTCCTCAGCCTGTTGCAGCGCATCGCCGTGGTGCTGGCAATACCAGTGGTTCTCGACCTTCATCGAGGCTCGCTCGTCACAGAGCGCCAATACCGGGCCTTGTAACTCCATCTCGCAGTAATGCATTACGTTTTCAAAACCTACCGCACTTTCTGTTGTGCCTTCTATGATGAGACGCAAAGTGTCGAAACTCTTTTCATTAGAGTTTTGGTGTACGCTCAGGATCGAAGTCGGTCGTCAGAGGGCGTCCACCCCAGCAGCCTTGATTTGGCGACGATTCAAAAAACGCTGTAAGTGATGTGGCTACGCTCGGGCCGCATCGCCAAGCATGCTGGGGGGTGGAACCACCGCCACAGCCGCCCTAAAGCTGGGTCGGAGGTTTATCGGCATTGACATCGACCGGAAGCATATCGAGACCACACTGCGGAGAGTTGAGCAGGTCTTGGCACAGAGGACATGAGTCATGAATAACGATGAGGCTCAGAAACTAAGGCCCGACAATTGGCCGATACCTGACGAGTCCCTAATCGAAATCGGGCGTGTCGCTGCGCTCTGGGCGACCTTGAGTCACAGTTGAATGTGTACTTGGCGAGAAAATTATTCTTTGACATGTACTACCAACTTGGGTGAACGCTAAAATTGAGGTTATGCCGCTCGAAATTGACTTCGTTGAATCGTTTGACCGGGAGAGCCTAATACGAGAGCTACAGCGGATTGCCAGCGCCCTCGGAAAGGCAACGCTCTCTCGGCGTGAGATCGACTCGCATGGGCGCATTAGTTCGGGCGTTGTGATCAGGCGATTTGGTTCCCTGCGAAAGGCGCTGCAAGAGTCGGGATTGACACCGGGGCGGTTCATGAAGGCCACCGATGAGGAACTGTATTCAATTCTGATTGAGCTTTGGACGCAAACGCTCGAAAAATTTGGACGAAGCCCGTATCGCAACGAACTTCAGATTTTCGGATTTCCCGTCTCCAGCGACACATACACTCGTCGGTTTGGTAGTTGGAAAAAGGCTCTGCTCGCCGCCGCTGAATCAATGTCCCCCAGCGACATTGCCGGAGATGCAGCCGAACAACCTGCTCCTCCGCCAGCATCGCCAATCAAGTCCGAAGGCCGGAAACCCGTTTCGGTCAGAAAACGCTTTTTCGTTTTCAAGCGAGATCGTTACAGATGTTGCATCTGTGGGCGATCCGGAATCGAATTGGAGGTCGATCACAAGGTTCCGGTAGCCCAGAACGGTTCTGATGCCTTAGATAATCTTCAGACTCTCTGTTTCGACTGCAATCGGGGAAAGCGGCATAGTTCAGAATGAAATGACCAAAAACCATAGCTAAACCCTGCATTCGATCTTTGGCCTGCATTCCCCCAACTCGCTCCCCTCGCCCCCATCTTCCCCCTGCCTTCCCCCTCCACAAACAAGCGTATTTGAGACGTTTTTGTCATGAAATTTTGCTCGCAACTGTAGAATACCGGCGTGATCGCCATCGCCATCTACTGCCGAGTAAGCACCCGAGATAGAGGGCAAGACGTTGAAAACCAGCTTCGCCAGTTGCGTGAGTTCGCCCGCAAACAGGGCTGGAGGATCGTCGCCGAGTTCATTGACCACGCATCTGGTAAACGTGGTGACCGTGAAGCTTTCCAGGAAATGATCGCCGCCACCCAGAATCGCCGCCCCAGCCACGGCGACCGCCGTATTGGCTCAAAGGAACATACCGCTGGATCGGATTGGACGCTGAACAAAGGAGGCCAGCGTTTGCCGCCAGCCTCCCTTGGAAATCAAGAACCTTGCCGACTATTTCTTCGGCGGGGCGATGGCGTCTTTTACCGATTTTGACACATAAAACTTTGCCACGGTCTTCGCCTTGATCTGGATTGCTTCGCCAGTCTGTGGGTTACGACCCATGCGAGCCTTGCGCTCGACCTTCTTCAGGCGACCCAAACCGGGCACCACAAACACCCCGTTCTTCTTCGCTTCTTTCACCGCCACGTCGGCCAGCGTGTCCAGAAAGGTCGCCGCCTGTTTGTTCGTTACTTCAATCTTCCCGGCCATCAATTTAACTAACTGCGTCTTTGTCATCGTTGCCATTGATATATTCTCCTTGGAACTGATTTTCCCTTGATATATAAGGCTCTCACGAGAACAGGGGCGGCGGCAATAGCATTCTAGGCGGGTTTTCTAAGTAGTAAAGCCACCATGGCTGCCTCTTGAATCTCATCCAACACTGGACCTGATAAAACTATGTGACGCATTCCAGCGAGGACCCGCGTCCATTCAAGCCCCATGCGGTCATATTCCCGATATGCGACGGGCGATTTTCACTGTTCACTTTTGACCAGTTTTTTCCATTTTTTCTTTCGATAATAACAACGGCTGAGTTTCTGCACGGGGCGTAACGTAGGCGGCGGCTGGGGTGAGACGTACAAAGTGCAGATTAGATGATCTTCATCCCGGAATGTAAAGTTAATCACCAAAGGAGTGGTGTCATGAATACCGGGTCGGACAAACCTGATGTGAACGCGGTTTGCTTGCAGGAGGCCGTGTTCTGCGCCGATTGCGAGGTAATCAGCGACAGCCCACATGATTGCTGCCGCGTCTGCGGAAGCCACTCGCTTTTCAGTTTGTCGCGTGTTCTGGGCGGCCCTCTTCCAGCGCATAGGGCGCGATTGATTCAAGTCGAGGCACGGGAACCTAATTCTGCAACATCGCCTTTCTCACTGACATGCCGAATTCCCCGCAAGCGGTTTCGCCGCAGGATGTCTTCACGTGAGTTGTACAGTCTACGGTCTTACTCCTTGCGGTAGCAACACGAATCTGCGGACGATACGTCCCGGATTAAGCGTGGGATATTGTCCTTAGCCGGGTTACGGGGTAAGAAAAATGGGCTGCTGGGTGGCAGCCGGGGTTAATGAATTATGCGTTCGGAAGATAACCAACTCTGCCCTGTGGTGGCAAGGGTAATTGCTATTCCGCCGTGGCTGCGGCTGCCTCGGCTGGAGTCTCCACAGTTGTCATTGTTGCTGTAATCTTTTTGGCTGCCTTTTTCTGGACTGCCCACCGTTTTTTCTGGGCTTCGGCAATCTTCTTTCGGGCGGCGGCGCTCATAGTACGGCGACCACGGGTCTGTTTCGGCGCTGGTTTTACTGCTGCCTTACGCCTCGCCGCCCACCTTTTCTTCATCATCGCCGATATGCGCTTCCGGGCGGCTGGACTCATAGTGCGGCGACCGCGGGTCTTCTTTGTAGCGGGTTTTGCAACCTGCTTGCGCCTAGCAGCCCACCGTTTCCGCTGAGCCTCGGCCATCTTTTTTCTGGAGGCTGCGCTTACAGTACGGCGACCAGTGGTCTTTTTCGAAGCGGGTTTTGCTACTGCCTGCTTGCGCCTCGCAGCCCGCCGTGCTTTCGCTGCTTCGGAAATACGCTTGCGGCCAGCAGGAGTTAGGCGGCGTTTCTTGGCCTTCACCGGGGCGGCTTTGGCAGCAGGAGTAGGAGTAGTGGTTGCAGCGCCATCCAGCGTTTCAAGGGTGGCGATGGCTTGGTTGAGGCGGTTTAATTCTGTCTTCAGGTCAGCGAGAATCTGTTTTGTATCCATCTAGGCTCCTTACTCTCAGGCATGGTACCAAAACTATATCTAGAGACAACAAAGAACTTTATCCCAAGTTGTTGGTCGTTTCCCATCTGGCAGCAATACGCCGTCCCCAAATACGCTCGTTTGCCAGATTAGGCGGTAACAACCGCTTTTCGACCAAACCTTGCCAATTCCGGAAATTCTTGCGTGTTTGTAGAACGTTATCTGCGGTATCATCCGACCAACGTGGGACACACAGAAGATGAACGGGAGGTTCTTGTCAGCCAGATTGTGGCAGACGAGATAAACCGCCAGAGCGGGACGGATTATTTCGCAAAGCATTGGCGTCCAGACCCACCAGATGCATTGTTGGTGAGCAAATCCGGCAAGCATCCGAACCGTCGGGTAGAGGTTGTGAGCACGCCTCAGGGCTCCACGATGAGATACGACCGCAAGAATATCAGGCAATTCGAACAAAAGCTTCGTGCCGCGCTCCACGGGTTGGGCTTGCATGATTGCGACATTGTGGTGTGCTGGAGCGAGTCGGCAATTCAGCGTGGGATCAAAGACGCCCTCCTACTGCGGCTCGCCGAGATAATCGTTGCTACCGCCCCAGTGAATGGATATTTCCTGTTGCGAGGCGTCGAGATTTACGATTATTCGCCGGAAGTGGCAGCTTGTGTGCATTATTTTCGAATTTGGCGCTTACCCGGTTCTATCCTCAAGGTGCATAGCTCCCACTCCTTTTGGTCGCCAGCCGATGGGCGCTGGATTCTGGACGCCGTTGAGAACAAAGCGAAGAAGTACCGCAATGGCACTCTGGCGAGTAATTTGATGCTTATCGTTGATGGCCTCATTTATTTGGACAGCGAGCAGATTGAATCGTTTCGTCGGAACGTAATCCCGGAACAGATTCCGTTTCCAGAAGTCTGGGTTGTATCAATGGGCAGGGCGCATCGGGTAAAGCCATAGTCTCAGACTGTCCGGGGATCGAATTTGCTGAAACGACAGCGTGGAAATCGGCTAGATTCGCGACACCGGAGCAATGGGCGAATGAATCAGTGCGGCTTGCTCAGGCAGGGTGGGTTCAGGACGGAGCGAATCTGGATGAAGGCTACTACCAATGGGAAATCAAGGTCGTGGACAGGCAAATGGCATTGGCAGGGCTCAGACTGGCGAAGCTGTTGAACGAGACGATTGGAAGAATGACGCCGAGGGATTTTCGGTAGGAGAACATGGCGGCGCTGAAGTAGGCGTAAAGGGTCGAGTCTCTGGCGCTCGCTCAGGCCTATGGACAAAATGGTCGTATCATAGTTCTCCTCTAAACGCTTTGGCCAAGAGCGCGGGCGTGAACGACGCTAGTTCCGTTTCCACCTCCCGCTGCAACCTCTGCAACTCGTCCAACTTTGCAGCCATCGCATCAAGTTTTGCGACAATAGTGCGTTGCTCGGCTAACGGCGGGAGTGGCAATTCGGTATCGAGAACTTTCGTTGCGTTCAGGCTAGGCTGTGCGGAGCCCTCAACCTGCGAGAAAAGCGAGTCACGGCAGCGAGAATGAAAATTGAGCATGAAAGAAACGAAGACGGGCACCGCGACATCCAGATTTAGAGTTAGTGCCTGAATGTGCTTGGTGGTGAACGCTAAGGGAACACCTCTAGGAACAACGCAAAAGCGCCCAATCGAAGCACCGACAATCGTGCAAAGAACGTCACCAGAAAAAACCTGATATCGGCGAAACTGCTCGAACTTTTCCTGTGATACGAACCAACCACTGCGCAGGTCAAAACGGTTGGTCTGAACGTCCCGCGTTCCAATGGCGGCAACGCCAGATCGCATGAATTCGTGATGCAATAGTTGGCTACCAAAAGGCCCGTTTCGCACGGAGCCTTTCTTAATCGAGACCGCATCCCTGATTGTCTTCCAGCAATCTGCCTCAGGAAACATCGCATTGATTGTGTTCTTCATCAATGTCGCTGTGTCGGCGATAGCGGCTTGACGGGCTTGGCGGGCTTGGTTGAGGCGGCTTGTCAACGCCTCAACCCGTGCCACAATCCGACGCTGTTGCGCCAGCGGAGGAACGGGGATTCTGAGCTGCTCAAGAAATTCAATCGGAACGCGCTGTTGCCCTGCTGCACCGTGCATCGCGTTCTCGGCGTCATCGCGCACCTGCTGGCTGCGGAGGATCAAGTGAAGCCATTCAGGATGGGTTTCTGCGCCAGCCCGGACAACGTGAAACTCGGTTGAGCCGAACCCGACTCCGTTGCGGAGTTTACATGCAATGGCGCTCTTGCCATTCTCCATGCAAGGGGTGATTTTGGCGAAGATTACGTCTCCTTCTCTGAAATAGGTATAGCCCTTCTTGACCTCACCGAGTCGGCGTATTTCGGGTCGAGCAATCGTGCCGTTGCCATCATCAACCGCAGCCATCGGCACGAAAGTAACTTCAACCCGCGCATCCAAACCGCTGATTTCGGATTTTTTCGGATTCAGCGTTGCAACGCTGACATCGGAAAGCGGCTTCAGTCCCCAGCCGTCGGGCAATTCATCGAGTTCCATTGCCATTTTCCTCCAGCACGAGTTCCCGCATTTCCTCGATGATGTCCAAAATCTTTTGTTCCTTCTCAGCCACGGACGCAAGAATTTCTTCCGGCTCGGCGTGGTCGGTTTTCTCCGGCTCAACCAAGCCAAGGCTGGCGAGTGTGAGGTTATAGCCGTTGGCGAGGATTCTCTCGGCAGGCACACGCCATGCAACACCGTCGGCGGTTTGGCGCTTGGGCCATTTTCCCAGTAGATCGGGGAAGTCATTTTGGAATTGCGGGCCGAACTTGCGTGCCTTCCTAAGCGATGAGCCGTCGCCCTGCACGCGGTAGAACCACGTTTCCTTCGTGGGCTTACCTGTCTTCTGGAAAACGAGGAAGCACGTCGGGTTGGGCGTGTAAGGCTCGAACATTCCCTTGGGAAGCGTAACAACGGCTTGCAAATCAAACTCGGCGAGAAGACGTTTCTTCACTTCGATGTGCGAGTTCGAGTCGCCAAACAAAATGCCGTTGGGAAAGATAATTCCGGCACGTCCGCCGGGGCGCAAACTGCGGAGTGTGGCGGCGAGGAATAGAACGTATTTGTCGCCCTTCTCTACTCGCAGGGAACGCTTGGCGTCACCGCGTTGCCCGGAGAACGGCGGGTTTTCCAGAATCACGTCGAACTGCACTTCGTCCCACTTGTCCTCGCTGCCGCAGATGGAATCGCGCCGCACGAGGGGCGAATTATCGAAGCCATGCAGCACCGAATTCATGGCCGCCATGCGGATGATGTCCTTGTCGCCTTCGAAACCGTGGAGCGTGCCCGACTGCAAGAACTTCCACTGCGACGGCTTGAGGCGGTCTCCCATGCCGCGCTTGACTGGCTGGCCGTAAGGCGCAGGGACTTCGCGGATAAATTCCGGCGAACTGTTTGCCAGCAAAATGTGTTCATAGGCGGCGATGAGGAATCCGCCTGTGCCGCACGCGGAGTCGCATACGGTCTGTCCGATCTGCGGATTCACCATTTCAACGATGATGCGAATGAGATGGCGCGGCGTGCGGAACTGCGCGGCTTTCTTCTGACTGCCGAGGTCGTTGACGAGGATTTCAAACAGGTCACCCTTTACGTCGGCGTCCTCGCTCAACAGATTCTGGCCTTTAATCGTGTCCACTGCCTTGCGCAGGGTAGCGCCGTCCGGGATGATGATGGAGGAATCTTCAAACAGGGCGCGGGCGGCGGTCGAGAGTGCTGGGTGCAGCGCGAGTTTCGGAAGTAGGGTGCGGAGCGTTTCGAGCATCCGCCCATTGTCGGGGTCGGACGTGAGGACAGACCAGCGGAGTTTGCCGAAATCCACCTTGGCGTCGGCAATTTTCACTTCGACAAAAATGGACTGGCGGCGAGTGTTGCCGTTGTCCGTCTGCTCGGCGTCCATTTCTTCGAGCATCTTCAGGAACAGAAGATAGGAAATCTGCGTGACGTAGGTGATGGGGTTGGTGATGTTGGCTTCCCACATTACCTTGCAGAGACGTTTGAGCAGATTTTGCAGCGAGGTATTGTCCATATGATTATGCGGAGGCAACTAGGTCGTTCAACTCTTGCATGATGGCGGTAAGGCGGTCGCGGCCAAACAGGGCTTCGACGCGGGCACGTCCGCCTTGGAACGTGAATGGCGGGCTCGTGAAGATGTCGGGGGTGAGCGGGACGAATTTCGCCTCTGACACCGCTGCGGAGACGACATTGCGTAACAGGCTCAAGAGACGCGCCTGTTCGGGATTGATGCTGCTGGAGTGTTCGGCCACCCAGACGTTGAAGGCACGTTCGACGCGCTGCTGGCGTGTGGGCAGTTCATACAATCCTAGTGCAGCACGGATGAAATCGGAAAGCGAGCCAGATGGCTGTTCGAAAGCTTTGCGGAGTGCGGGTTCATCGAACCAAAAGTCAGGCGCGTTCAGTCTCTGCGAAAGTTCTATCCACTCGTTTTCTGTCAGGTATTCGCCCGACAAGATTTTGCTGACTGCGGGATCGGTGTCGCGCAATTCCTGAATGCGCTTGATCCAGCCATCTTGATACGTCTTACGGTCGATTGCCATCCCCTCTGGGCCGACGTGAATGAGTTCGCGGCGGCGAAACGTGTCTTGCCTTTCGCCAAGCGGGATGATGGTAAATGTGCGCGGCGGCTGCGGCGGGCCGGGCGGCGGGGGCGGCATCGGTTCCGGTCCGGGTTCGGGTTCCGGGCCACGAGGCAACGGGCGCTTGCCGACTTCCTTTGGCCGGTGATACTCCACGCCGGGGTCGTTGAACCGCGAATGATTGCCGACAAAATCGTATATCAGGAACGATGTCTTGCCGATGCGCGGACACAAACGGCTGCCACGCCCGCGCATCTGGGTATACTTGATGGCTGACGCAGTCGGGCGGAGCATCAAAAGGTTTTCAATTTCCTTGTGGTCGTAGCCGGTGTCGAGCATGTCCACCGAAATGGCTATGACAGGCAGCGGGTCAAACTTGAAACGGTCAATGACGGGCTTGGGATTGCCGTTGTTCGAGTAGCAGGTGATTTTCTGCGCGAAACTTTGGCGGACTTCAGCGGGCGAACGGTTCGTTTGCTGTGCGATGCGCAAACACGCAGAATCGGGAAGAAGCAAGTTGAAGAGACGCTCCAGCATCACGGCCTGTTTTTCGCTGACGGCAAACAAAATGGTTTTGCGCGGATGCGGCTGCGGGCGTTCTTCCTCGACGCGGAAGTATTCATCGACGATCAGTTTGAGGCGGTCTTCGCTTTCGGCGGTGCGCCCCCAATCGCCAAATCCGATTTCGTCACCCTCCCATTCCGTTCCATCGAATGTAAGGACGGATTCAGCGGAATAAATTTTGTAGTCGGCAAGAAAATTTTCATTGATGCCTTCGCGGATGGTGTAGGCAAATGTTGGATGTCCTTCCTGCGTGGCGCTGTCCCAACAGTCGAAGAACATGTAGGTGCTGCGCACAAGCTGGCGTTCGTGCTCGCTTACCCAATGCAGTTCGCCCGGATTCGGCGTGGCGGTTAGGCCTATGTGGATAGCGTCGAAATGCGCGAGCGTTGCTCGGTGCGTGTTGTAAATGGAGCGATGACACTCGTCGGTGATGACCAAATCAAAATAGGCGTGACCAAAACCGCCCGGCCCAAGCTGTCCCGCTATCGTGTCGAGGGTGCCAACGACAATTTGGCCTTCAAGTGATTTCTTGCCGCCGAATAGCAGCGTGGCTGGATACTCGCGAAGATAGTCATCAAACGTGTCCTGTTTGGCTTGCCGCGCCAATTCGATACGGTCGGCGAGAAACAGAACTCGGGAAATCGCGGCAGACTGCATCCAACGCTTAATGAGCATGGCGATGGTAAGCGTCTTGCCCGTGCCGGTCGCCATCTCGAACAGCATCCGACGGCGGCCTGAAATGAGCGCGTCATCGGCTGCTTTGAGGCAACGGAGTTGATAAGGTCGCGCTTTAACATTCTCACCCCTGAATCGGAAGTGATCCGGCATGGGAACTGCCCGGATGGATGTTGCCAGATCGCCATGCCGGTGCTGGCGGAGATTCGCCCGGCTTTCGAGGTCGGCTTGCGTAGGAAAGCCGATGATTGGCCGTGCGTCGCCGTTCTCATAATCCCAGAAGTAATGCTCACGCCCATTGCTCAAAATGATAAACGGAGCACCGAGACTGACGGCATATTCCTTGGTCTGTGTCTTTGCGGAGTAGGGATCGATTGAGAATCGTTTCGCTTCGACGACGCAGAGAGGTCGGGTGCGAGAACTTTTCAGGAGGTAATCCGCACGTCCGTCCGCTGCGGCTTCTTCCGTGGAAACGACCGATTTGTTTTCAATATTCCAATCCGCCGCCCGCAAAAGACGATCAACCACGATTCTGGCATCTGCTTCAGTGGGCATGGTTAGTTGACTTAGACTGATGTTTCGAATACTAGCTCATCCTATCCGTGTCGTCAGCAATTTGTTTGCTTGCACGTTCATACTGGTCGCCCGCTCGGAAGCAGGAGATGGAGCGGGTTATTTTGGAAGCCCTCTCCATGGCAAAACAGCACTAGAAGACCTCATCCAAGCTGGTCGCTTTCTTCAATTTTTCGATGGTCGTATAACGCAGCCCTTGCAAATGGCTGACCTTGCCATTTTTGATCGCCTTCAATGGGCCAATCTCTTTTGCAGGATCGGCGAAATTGATGACCATCTTGCCAGTGTTCTCCCACGGCTCAATCGAGCGGATCGGTGCGTAATGAGTGATTGCTTGCACAGGGGCGGTCACGTAAGCGGCGATATATTTAAGCTGCGCCGCCATGGTCGGATGAATTCGGACTGCATACCAGCGGTTTTCTCCGATGAACGTCTCTTCGAATCCGTCTTCATGAGCAGGAACAACAACAGTGTCCAACCCGGACGGGTCTCCTGTCGCCTTTTTCTCACCAACCGGAGTCACTTCCACCAGCCCTGCTTCCACGTCCGCCAAGAACGGCTCAAAGCGGTGGATTAGTTCGCGCTTCTCGTTCGAGTACGTGCTGAACTCGATGATTTCGACGGGGAACCCCAGATTGCGGATAACGGCGTGGAGATCGTCCGTTTCCTCATCAATGATCACGAGTGCTTGAAACTTCTTGTCGAGAACCAATGCGTCTAAGAAGTGATCGAGGTTCCTGAACCCGCCTTCAGCCGCGTACTTCTCACAGCGTTCCTTCGCCGAAGGCTGTTGGCAGATTTCGTCGAACAGAATTTGCTTGATCCTGCGTCCAGCTTGCGCAAATGACACGGAAAACTGAAGCAACTGGACTCCAATGTGTCGAAAGAGGTCATGCGCGCAGAGTTCGTTCTCCACAACGTACAACTGAGGCTCACGAGGACGGCTGAGGTCGATCAGATAAGCGTCAGGAACGCTCTGCTTACCATCCTTAGCTCCGATCCGTCGTTTGCAGTCCAAGTAAATGCGGCGCTGACCAAAGATGTCGGGGATGTGCGACACGATAGCCCGTTCAAACTCTTGCTCAGTGTCGAATTGAAGCAATGTGAACTTGCCGTAAGGGGTGATGAGTTGGCTCATTATTCCAAGGCGAATTGACCGCCGCCCTCCCTAATTTGCAGGTTGCTCGTTGGCATTGTGCGTCATGTATGGAACTCTCGCAAGCCCTAATCGCCTCCCTTCGGGGCAGGTTCGAAGCCCACTTTCTGTCGATCCTCGCCATAATCCCCTCGGCGATCCCAATCGTATCGGCAAAGGCAGGTTCGAATGCTGGCGAGGGACGACAGTCCCACTTGGCGAGCTTTTCGGGCAGTAACCGAGGCAATCTCGGCCGTGACATGGGAAAATGATTCCCACCCATGAATGCTGCGACCCCTGAACGCCAACCCACAACGGAACAAGTCTCCGGGCTGATCGAGCGCGTCACGTTCCACAGCGACGAGAGCGGGTTTTGCGTACTGCGCGTAAAAGTCAAAAGCCAGCGGGAAGAAGTCACGGTCGTCGGGTCGCTCCCATCCGTGAGCGCTGGGGAATGGCTGGTTGCGGACGGCTGGTGGGTCAGGGACAAAGAACACGGACTGCAATTCAAGGCCAGTACCCTCAAAACCGTGCCGCCAACCACGGTCGAAGGGATCGAGCGATACCTCGGCAGCGGCTTGGTCAAGGGCATCGGGCCGATTCTGGCGAGCAAACTGGTTGAAAAGTTCGGAACGGATGTGCTGAGCGTCATTGAATATCGAAGCCCCGAGTTGCAAAAGGTTGACGGTATCGGCCCCAAGCGCCGGGAACGGATCAAACGGGCGTGGCAGGAGGCGAAGCAAATCCGCGAGATCATGCTGTTCCTCCACAGCCACGGGGTCAGCACCAGTCGAGCGGTACGAATCTTCAAAGCCTACGGGGACGAGGCGATTGAAAAGGTGCGGAGTAATCCGTATATGCTGGCGAAGGACATCTACGGCATCGGCTTCGCGACCGCCGACCAAATTGCCCAGAAGCTTGGGATTCCGAAAGATTCCATCAACCGCGCCACAGCGGGTATCGACCATGTATTGCTGGAGGCGACCTCGGACGGACACTGTGCCCTGCCGATGGAAAAGCTCAAAGCAGCGGCAGTGAAGTTGCTGGAGGTACAGGAATCCACGGTTGAACAGGCGCTTTCGCAGATGCTCACAGGCGGCTCCCTGCTGCTGGAAGAAATCGACGGCGAGCCGCTGGTCTTTCTTCCCCATCTCCGGAAAGCGGAAGAGGGGATTGCAGCAAGAATCAAGCGGTTGGCGGAAGGGCAACCGCTCTATCCACCGATTGACTTCGATAAAGCCGTCGCATGGTGCGAGCAGAAGACAGGGAAAACGCTTGCCCCCAGCCAGCGAGAGGCATTGAAAACGGTTCTGACGAACCGGGTCGTGATCATCACCGGAGGGCCGGGCGTGGGCAAGACCACCCTCGTGAACTCCATCCTGATGATCCTGAATGCTAAAAAGGTGAAATGCCTTCTCTGTGCCCCAACCGGGCGAGCAGCGAAGAGGCTGGCAGAGACGACTAGCGTGGAAGCCAAAACTATTCATCGCCTGTTGGAAGTTGATCCCGGAACGGGGCGGTTCAGCAGGAACGAAGCCCATGTGCTTTCTTGTGGTCTGTTGGTCGTGGATGAGACTTCCATGGTGGATGTGCCGCTGATGCACTCTCTACTGAAGGCGATGCCGAACCACGCTGGACTGATTCTGGTCGGCGACATAGATCAGCTTCCCTCAGTCGGGCCGGGTACGGTGCTGAACGACTTGATCGAAAGCGGTTTGGTACCGACCGTCCGGCTCACGGAAGTGTTCAGGCAGGCGGCGGACAGCCAGATCATCACCGCAGCGCACCGGATTCGCCGGGGGCAGATGCCGGACACGCACGCAACAGAGCGGAATTCGGATTTCTACTTCGCCGAACGGGATGAGCCAGAGAATATTGTCGCCACACTCGTCAAGCTGGTGAAGGAACGAATCCCGCAGCGCTTCGGGTACGATCCCATCCGTGATGTTCAGGTGCTTTGCCCGATGAACCGAGGATCGCTCGGGGTGCGTGAACTCAATACGGCTCTTCAGCAGGCGTTGAACCCATCGCGGGCGGGAGAGCTTGTGGTCGAGCGGTTCGGGTGGCGGTTCCAGATGCGCGACAGGGTCATCCAAACCGAAAATGATTATGACAAGGACGTTTTCAACGGCGACATCGGAACCATTGAGCGCATCGACGCCGTCGAGCATGAGGTCACGATCTGTTTCGATGAGCGACGGGTGAAGTACGACTTTGGCGAACTGGACGAGGTCTCGCTTGCCTACGCGGTCACCATCCACAAATCGCAAGGCTCGGAGTTTCCCGCTGTCGTGATCCCGTTAGCCACGCAGCACTACATGCTGCTGCAACGGAACCTTATTTATACGGGGATCACACGGGGCAAGAAGTTGGTCATGCTGATAGGGCAGAAAAAAGCGCTCGGGATCGCCGTGCACAATGACCGACCGCAGAGGCGGTATTCGGGTCTACTTGCCAGCCTGAAAAGCCACGGGCAAAGAGGAGTATCGTAAGACGGTCTGAAATTCCTATGAGAGAGTTCATGCAGAACGAACCACTGACGGACGCCGAACTTGACCGTCTCGGAGACTTCCTTGGGACTTGCAAGGGCGGCGAGGCCATGAATCTGGAAGAACTCGATGGATTCTTCGCCGCGCTCATTGCAGGCCCAGAGAGCGTAATGCCCAGCGAATATTACCCGGAGGTCTTCGGCGGCGAGATGTCGGACACCTGCGAGTTCGGCAGCCTCGATGATGCCAACGACATCTTGGGACTCATGATGCGGCACTGGAACACAATCGCCGCAACCCTGCATAAAGGTGAGGTCTACGTGCCACTTCTGCTAGAGGGTGAAAACGGTCTCACCCTCGGCAACGACTGGGCTCGCGGGTTTATGCGGGGCATGGACATGCGGCACGATGGATGGGTGGAGTTGCTCGATGACGAGCAACAGGGCGGCTGCCTGCTACCAATGATGCTCCTTTACCATGAGCACGACGACGACCCGGAAATGCGGCCCGAGCCGATTAGCCCGGAGAAGCGAGAAGAAGTCATCGTGCACATGGCGGCGGGGCTTATAGGAGCATATCGGTACTTCAGGTCGCACCGAGAAGCCTCCGCGGGCACCGCCTTTACGCCGGAGCCTCGGCGCAGCACTTCCAAGGTTGGGCGGAATGATCCATGCCCGTGCGGCTCAGGGAAGAAATACAAGCGTTGCTGCGGTGGGCCGACGATAAATTAATCCATGCTGTGGATTCCTGTTCCGTGAAATCATCTTCGTGCTTATTGGCTGAACTGCGGAATTCGTGAGGAATAAAAAGGAATCGGAAGGTCGCCTGATGAACGAACTTAGGCTCGATCCACGCCGTACCGCCGTTGTCGTTATCGATTTACAGAAGGGCATTGTGGCCATGGCGGCTGGTGCTCCCCATGCCACGCCGAGCGTGGTAGCAAACTGCGTACACCTGTTAACGGCAGGGCGCAGGGCGGGAGCCCACGCCGTTCTCGTGCATGTGGGCGGCTCGCCGAATGGAGCCGATCTTCTGCGTCCGGTCGCGGACGAGCCGATGCGAGGAACCGCTGCGCTGCCGCCAGACTGGAGCGACCTGCTACCGGAACTCGGCAGCAGTCACAGCGACACTGTGATTCTGAAGCGGCAGTGGGGAGCTTTCTACGGCACTGACCTCGACCTCCAATTGCGGCGGCGGGGGCTTACGACCATCATCCTGTGCGGCATTGCGACCGAGTTTGGAGTGGAGAGCACCGCCCGCGATGCGTACGAGCGCGGTTACGAACTGCTTTTTGCCAAGGATGCTATGACCGGACGCACCGTAGAAAGCCACGCCAACGCCATCACTCGCATTTTTCCCCGCATAGGGCGGATACGCCGCACTGAAGAGATCGTCGCCGCCCTTGGGGCAGGCATTCCAGCCTAGACGGACTGCGAACCCAAGTGCCACGTCCGGAAGCGGACTCAGAAGATACCCGCCAGCTTGGTACAAGAAGCCTCTGTGACCGGTGACCTCCGTACCAGCCAGCCGCACCGGAACCATGGAGCGAGGGTCGTCCCCGCCTGCAATCGCTTTTGGGGGCAAAGTGGAGGAGCTGCGGCGGGGGCGGGTTTGCCTTTCTTGGGCGCGATGTTCGAAGAGCCTGTTTGTTCGGTACAGCTTAGGGAGAGAAAGAATGGCTTTCTGGCTCCTAAGCGACACCAGATAAAGCACTTGGAGTTTTGAATCTCATAGTTCAAGACCAGGGGGTCGGAGGTTCAACAAGTGAATTCGTCTCCGCGGTCCCGAAGTCTGGATCGGAAAAGTTGGGGCCCGCCGCGATACTCCCTTTAGCCAACCGGTGGCAAACTCGGCCAGTACCAGCAGAGTTGGCCAGGATCAGATTGACAGCTCACCCCGGGGCGAATCCAGTGCCAAGCGGCTGGCGGTCAACAGGCGATTAACTAATTTATCTAGATGAACATTTCGTCGCGCGGCATTGCATTCTTCTGCCGTTGCAGCTTCCTGCTGCCGAGAAACTCGGCAAGACCTGCGGCCACTCCAGTCATGACGCCGGAGATCTGCCGTATGACTTGCTGGACGGTCTCGGTAGTCTCCTCCGCCCGATTGAGCGTACGTGTGACCCAACTCGTCGGCTCGTACAACCTGCTCGCGAACCCGATCAGTGATCTCGTTTGCCGTCGAGCTGATTCGTTCCGCATCCTGGCGGGCGGTCGCGCTCAGGACGGCAAGATTATCCAAAATCCCCCGCACTTTAGGCGTCGTTTCGGCCAGCAGAATCTTTGTGTCGCGAATCATCGGAAGCAGGCTCTGTAATCGCTCGCTGGCTTTCTGGAAAGAGACGAAGAGCGCGATCAGTACTCCCATTTGGATGACAATGGCTAGAGCGGTCAACCCCATGAACACCGTCAACAGGATTTCGGTCATATAAGTTCAATCCCGTCCAGTGCTGCCGTCTGGCAGTTTTGGATTTTTAAACTGCCAATTTCATGCTCTGCAATCGCAGTCTTCGCGGCACTCTGGCTGTCGGTTCTTCATGCCTACAGACTACGCCTTGGGTGCGCCGCCTTCCGGCTCAGGGTTACTCGTCGCCTTGTGATAGGCCTCACGGCCCGCTTCAAAGGCTGAGCGGATCTGCTCCTTCTGCTGACTAACATAATCACGTCCGCGGCTCACGAGGTCCTGAGCCTGATCGCGGTATTGCTTAGCGTGGTTCTTTACGGTGCTGGTGCCTTCTTCCGCTGCGCTCAGGATCGCGTCACGGGTTTCGCCGCCAGACTTTGGTGCATACAAAATACCCAAAGCGGCGCCAAGTCCCAAGCCTGCCAAGAACCACAAGATGTCATTGCCGGTTTCGTCAGCCATGATTTTCCTCCTAAAATTTCCACTTCATAATAGACCGTCTGTGAGCACTGGGGAATGGCTAGCTACCGAAGGCTGGGTTGCGGTCAGCATTCACAAATCGCAGGGGTCGGAGTTTCCAGCGGTGGTGATCCCGCTGGCCATGCAGCACTACATGCTCTTGCAATGGAACCTGATTTACACCGGGATCACTCGGGGTAAACGGCTGCTGGTACTCGTGGGGCAGAGGAAGGCTTTGGGAATTGCGGTTCGCAATGACCGCCCGCAGAGGCGGTATTCGGGGTTGTTGGCAAGCCTGAAAAGTGATGGGTGACTGCGAACAAGCTGGCTCGGGAGTACGTGAGGCGAACTCCCCTGTCCTTGCTTCCGGTTGCTTCCATTATGCTTCCACCTTGTGGGATTGCGAGCGGATCACGGCCCTACCCGAAGCCATCTGCTGGCACGCAAGATGCGGCGGGCACGCAGGAGCTCGACGGATGTTCTTCCCGTCGTAGGCCAGCCCCCGGTGCGCTACAGGCTTTGGAGCAGGCCGGGCAAAGCCCGATGGATCTTTTTGCAAGGTGGCAGCGTTCCAAGCAGCCCGAGACGTGACCGTCCTATCGGATTACGACGTTGGGAAAATGAATCTTCAGCTTATAGCAAATGAAGAGAACCAGGATCGCGCCCAGTGTGGAAAAAATGAGGCCGGCGGGATGATATCGTTCGTTTGTCGGGCGCGAAA
>Ga0187860_1001405_pt1 | contig 21204 bp, 24 predicted proteins | sample June2016WEW_10_4_FD_132981 | JGI IMG/M metagenome (GOLD analysis project Ga0187860, IMG submission 132981) | Peatland microbial communities from SPRUCE experiment site at the Marcell Experimental Forest, Minnesota, USA - June2016WEW_10_40 | ecosystem: Environmental > Terrestrial > Soil >...
CGGGCGTGGCTTCGGCCGCTGTCGCCTTGATCGACGAGTCGTCGCCTGCAGGCGCTCGCCTGGTCGCCTATGTGGTGCCCAACGGGCCAATGCCGCAGCACTCGGATCTTCGCCGGCAACTGCGATCAAGCCTCCCCGCCTACATGGTTCCTTCGGCCTTTGTCGCGCTGGAAGAGCTCCCGAGGACGCCGAACGGCAAGCTCGACCGCCGCCGCCTCCCGGCACCGCCCGCCCCTGGGCCCGCCTCGGGCACTGGGCGGAGCTCAGCCGAGGGTCCCGACGCGTCACTGACGCCCCTCGAGGATCAGCTGCTCGGCATCTGGCGCGACACCCTTCGCGTGGAGAGCCTCGGCGTCGATGACGACTTTTTCGAGCTGGGCGGGCATTCGCTCCTGGCGGTTCGCCTCGTCGCCGCTGCTCAGCTCGAGTTCGGCACCGAGGTACCCCTCTCGTTCCTCTACGAGCATGGCGCGACCGTACGGGCGATGGCAGCCGCGATCGAGGAGGCGCGTGCAAGCGAGAGCACGTCGGCGACCCGCCAGGGGAAGCCAGGATCGAGCGTCTCCAGGGTGTTCTTCGTCGTCCCGTGGGAGCCCACTCTTGCCGCCTTGCGACATCTGCGGCCGGCGCTTGCCCCCGAGCACACCGTGGTAGGCCTTCTCGCCGGACGTCACGGAGAGCCCTTCGATCGCGCGACGGGCATTGAAGAGCGTGCGGCCTCGATACTGGAATCGATCGTCCGGATCCAGGACCGGGGTCCGTACTTCATCGCCGGGTCCTCCTTCGGTGGGCTCATCGCCTACGAGATCGCCACGCTGCTCCACGAAGATGGGCAGCAGGTGGCTTGGCTCGGGCTCGTGAACACCTATGCCCCGGCTAAGGCCGCCCGGCCGTCGAGGGTACCTGTGAAAGTTGCCCGCGCTCTTGTCCGTCCGCGGGCCTCAGTGGCCGCGCTCGGTCGGCGCCTCGGATCTGCACCCGTCAATCGAGCCGGCGGCCGTGGTGACTTCGATGGCGCCGGAGCCTTCGCTGTCTCGATTGGATACGCGCCGCGGCCGAACGAGCTCGCCCTCGACCTCTTCGTCTCGGAGCGCGGCGCCATCTCGCACGGTCGCTCACTCGGCTGGAACCGATCCCATTCGGACGTCCTCCGGGTGCACACCATTCCGGGTGACCATCTCGTTCTATTCGATCCACGCAACGTCCGCATCCTCGCCAGGGAGATCCGCCAGAGCCTTGACAGAGTCCAGTGACCTCCGTTGCGCCGGCGGGCGGCTCCGCGACGGGCAGAAGCGGCGAGGTCGAGCTGTGGACGGCACAACTCGACCTCGCCGCACTGGAGAACCGCCTGAGCGGCTCGCTGCTCTCCGAGGAGGAGCTCGAGCGGGCGAGACGCCTGCGCTTCGAGTCCGACAGGGTGCACTTCACGGCCAGTCGCCTCTGGCTCCGCCTCGTCCTCGCACACGGGCTGGGGGTGGGCACTGCAGAGATCCGGCTGCAGACACGTTCGGATGGAAAGCCGGAGTTAGCTCCACCGCTGCCGGCGCGGCTGCGTTTCAGCATGTCCCGTTCGGGCTCCCTTGGGCTCTTTGCGCTCGCTTTCGACTCGGAAGTCGGCGTGGACCTGGAGGACCGTTCTCGCGTCGGGGACGTGGAAGCGGTCGGAGGCCGGATCTTCTCGCCGGCCGAGCGCGCCATCCTCGACGGCCTCGACGATGAGGAGAAGCAGCGGAGTTTTTGCCAGATCTGGACCCGCAAGGAGGCGGTGCTGAAGGCACTGGGCGTGGGCCTCGGCGCGCCGCTCGAGGCGCTCGACGTCAGCGGTGAGGTCGCTCTCTGGGACACGGCGCGCCCGGGCGTCCCGGATGAGCCTCGGACCTGGTTCGTGCACGATCTCGACGTGGCTCCCGGGTACTCAGCGGCGCTCGCCACCGAGGCGGCGCTGCCTGGAGGCGTACCCGCCGTGCGAGATGCCACCGAACTGCTGCCGGGGGCGGTCCCCGGCTTCTTGGGGAGGTCTGCCGCTTCTTCAATGCCGGCGCCATGAACATCGACCACCTCGTCGCGAGCTATGGCTACCTGGCGGTCTTCGTGTTCGTCGCGATCGAGAGCCTCGGTGTCCCACTACCGGGCGAGACAGCGCTCATCGCGGCCGGAGGCTTCGCCGGGCACACTCACCAGTTGTCACCCTGGCTGATCTGGGCCGTCGCCTCGGCGGCAACCATCGCCGGTGGGAGCATCGGCTACTGGATCGGCGAGAAAGGCGGATACCGGCTGGTCCGCCGCTACGGATCGAAGGTGCGCCTCGACGCGGGCAAGCTGAAGGTCGGCCGATACATCTTCGACCGCCACGGCGGGAAGGTCGTGTTCTTCGGCCGGTTCGTTGCCGTGCTCCGGACCTACGCCTCGTTCCTGGCCGGGACGAACCGCATGGAATGGCGGCGTTACTTCCTGTTCAACGCCGCAAGCGGCGTGGTGTGGTCCGCGATCTACACTCTTGCCTCTTACGCCGCTGCGAGCACTCTCCGGCATGTGTCGGGCACCGTCAACCTCGTGGTCCTCGGCATTGCCGGCGCGGTAGTGATCGTGACCTTTCTGCTCGTCCGGAGGAAGACCAACCAGCTGGTCGAGATCGCCGAGGCGCTCTACCCCGGCCCGCTCGAAGGCTGACCACCGGCCGCTGAGCGATGGGCGGGAAGGCGGCGGCGGGGGGACGAGCGGGCGGGAAGGCGGGCGGCGGACGAGGCACCTACTGCTGGTACCCCTCGACGATGTCCTCGGGCCTGAGCGATTCGCGGTCGGGGTCCTGCCTGAACTCCGCCCGCGCTCGGCGGCGGCGCAACAGGTCCCACAGTTGATCGAGTCTCACCTCGAGCTCACGGAGTCGCTCACGGTCGGCCTCGGTCAAGCGATGGCCCGCAGTGACCTGGTCGCGGAGCTGGTGCTCCTCAGCGACAAGCTTGTCGATGCGCTGCACGACGTCGTGATCGTCCATGTCCGTCCTCGTTCTCGGGTCAGCCTGCTCGCGAAGCAATGAGCATGTACACGACGATAGAGGGAAGCTGGTCGACTGGCGTGACAGAGCGAGTGGCTCAGCCATATCAGCGCCGCCGTCACCTTGAGTCGTGGCTTGGACTCCGCGCTCGGCCGGCTCCCCCGCACTCAATCTCAGCGAGCACGTTGTGCCCCTCGGGCCAAGCCCGGTCGGCTGACCGATCGGAGACGCTCGAGGGGCGGCTCCGGTGACGTCCCCAGCGGTCATGCTCCTCGAGCCCGAGTCCGTAGAAGGGACTTCCGGCCCTTCCGTTCACGAGTCCCCGGTCCTAGAGTTCCATCGTGCCCATCGGTCACGTGACGGTAATGGATACTGAGGGTCTCGACGCGCTCATCCGTGTGCTGGCCGATCTCGGGTACGAGACGAAGGGCCCGGTCGTCCGGAACGGCGCCATCGTGCCCGGGCCGGTTGCTGGCGTGGCTGACCTACCCGCCGGCTACCACGACGAGCAGGCACCGGGGCACTATCGCCTCGAGCACGGCGACGACGACGCTCTCTTCGCGTGGGCCGTCGGGCCGGGCTCGTGGAAGGCCGAAGTCTTCCCACCCACCCAGGACCTGTGGCGCGCCAAGGCGGACGGCGACGAGATGACCTTCACCCAGCCCGAACCGCCGGCGGCTCCGTTGGCCATCATCGGTGCCCGGCCCTGCGAGCTCGCCGCGCTGGCGGTCCTCGACCGCGTCCTGATGGACGGCGCCGTACCGGACCCGCGTTACGTGGCCCGACGAGAGGGCGCCTTCATGGTCAGCGCCGAGTGCGGCAACCCGGCCGCCACCTGTTTCTGCACGTCCATGGGCACCGGACCCGGGGCCGAGGATGGGTACGACCTGGCGCTGAGCGAGCTCGACGAAGCGGGCGGGCACCGCTTCGTCGTACGGGTCGGCACCGAGCGCGGGGCCGAGGTGCTGGCGCGGGTGCCCACGGTCGCCGCCACCGACGCCGACCTGGACGGCCGCAGCCAGATGCTGTCTTCGGCCGCGGGCGCCATGGGGCGCAGGCTCGAGACCGACGGCCTGCCCGCGCTACTGCTCCGCAACCTCGAGCACCCGCAGTGGGCCCGGGTGGCCGACCGCTGCCTGGCGTGTGGCAACTGCACCCTCGTATGCCCGACGTGCTTCTGCAGCGATGTGCGGGACACTTCGGACCTGACCGGTGAGGTCCTCCGCCAACGCACGTGGGCGTCGTGCTTCGACCGCGACCACTCGTACCTGCACGGGGGGTCAGTACGCGCCTCGACATCGTCGCGCTACCGGCAGTGGCTCACCCACAAGCTGGCGACGTGGTGGGACCAGTTCGACTCTTCGGGCTGCGTCGGCTGCGGCCGCTGCATCGCTTGGTGCCCGGTCGGCATCGACCTCACCGAGGAGGCGGCGGCCATACGGGCGACCGACGGAGCCGTCAGGGTCGCTGTGACACCCGGAAGGAGGCTGGCGTGAAGAAGACTTCCGTTGCCGAGCTGGTGTCGACGCACCCGCTCCTGGCCGGGCTTCCGGGCGACGCCGTGGACCAGGTGGCCGGATGCGCCTTCAACGTGGCCTTTGGCCCAGGCGACCTCTTGCTGGCCGAAGGCGAACCTGCGGACACTCTCTTCCTCCTGCGACGGGGCCGTGTCGCCGTCGAGATCAACTCGCCGGGCCGCGGACCGATCGTTATCGAGACCGTCGGCCCTGGCGCCACAGTCGGGTGGAGCTGGCTCTTCCCGCCGTACCGTTGGCACTTCGACGCCAGGGCCCTCGACACCGTGGGCGCCATCGCCGTCGACGGAGCCTGCCTGAGGGCCAAGGCGGACGCCGACCACGCCTTGGCCCACATGCTGCTCGAGCGCGTGGCCGCAGTGCTCCTGGATCGCCTGCAGGCAACTCGGGTACGCGTGCTCGACCTGTACGGGGTCGACCGTGACCGCTGACGTCACCGTGGCAAGCGGAACCGAGCTGACATCGGGGCGCCTGCAGCCCACGAGTCCCGTAGTCCCGGTCCCCCACCGCGTCGTCGCGCGGCGGCACGAGACGGGCGACGTGACGACGCTCTGGCTCGCCCCGCTGACTGGCGAACCGATGGCCTTCCGTTGCGGACAGTTCAACATGCTCACGGCGTTCGGGGTGGGCGAGGCCGCCATCTCGGTGAGCAGCACGCAGCGCGAGAGCGGCGCCCTCCAGCACACGGTGCGCGACGTCGGAGCGGTGACCCACGCCCTGTGCCATGCCCAAATAGGCGACATCGTCGGGGTACGCGGGCCATTCGGCACCGACTGGGGGACCGCAGACGATGGCGCCATCGAAAGCGGCGATGTCGTGGTGGTGGCCGGAGGAATCGGGCTCGCTCCCCTACGCGGTGCAGCGGACGAGGTCGTACACCGCGGCGGGAGCGGGCGCGGCCGCGTGTTCGTGATCGTGGGCGCCCGCGAGCCCGGACAGATCATCTTCGGCGAGGACCTCGAGGCCTGGGCGGACGCCGGCGCCCGAGTGATGGTCACGGTCGACGTGTCACAGCCGGGGTGGAAGGGCCACGTCGGCCTCGTGACGGCACGGCTGAGCGAAGCCGACTTCGACCCGGTCGGGGCATCCGCGCTCGTCTGTGGGCCTGAGATCATGATGCGCCTCACAGCCCGCGCGCTCGTCGATCGCGGCGTCGACGCCAGCCGCATCCGCGTGACCCTGGAACGCAACATGCAATGTGGGGTGGCGTGGTGCGGGCACTGCCAGCTCGGACCCTTCCTCCTCTGCCGCGACGGCCCGATCGTGCCCTATGGCGGGGTCGTGTCCCACCTACTGAACGAGCGCGAGCGATGAGCCCGGCAGAGGAAGCCGGGGCCACGGTCCGGACTCGGGAGCCCAAAGCGACGGAGCGCCACGACCGGCGGCCCACGCTCGCAGTGTGGAAGTTCGCCTCCTGTGACGGCTGCCAGCTGAGCCTGCTCGACTGCGAGGACGAGCTGCTGGCGCTCACCGGTGCCGTCGAGATCGCTCAGTTCACCGAGCTCTCCCGGGCAACGATCTCAGGACCCTACGACGTGTCCCTCGTAGAGGGCTCGATCACGACCCCCGCCGATGTTGCCCGGATACGGGAGGTGAGGGCCAGTTCGGGCCGACTGATCACGATCGGAGCGTGCGCCACCGCTGGAGGGATCCAGGGGTTGCGCAACTTTGCCGCCTCCGGTGAGTACGCCGCGACGGTCTACGCCCATCCTGAGTACCTCGCCTCGCTCGACACCTCCACGCCAATCTCGGCACACGTGAAAGTCGACTACGAGCTCCACGGTTGCCCGATCGACCGCTACCAGCTGCTCGAGGTGCTCATCGCCACGCTGGCCGGGCGCCGGCCGGTCGTCCCCGGGTACTCGGTGTGCCAGGAGTGCAAGGGACGCGGCACCGTCTGCCTGTTGGTGGCAAAGGGCACGGCCTGCCTGGGCCCGGTGACCCGGTCCGGGTGCGGCGCCGTGTGCCCCTCGATCGGGCGGGGCTGCTTCGGCTGCTTCGGCCCGGCCGACACCACCAACACCGCCTCGCTGGCGGCCCGGCTACGCCGGAACGGCACGGCGCCGCTCGACGTGTCACGCCTCTTCCGAACCTTCAACGCCGGAGCGCCGGCATTTCGAGACGAGTCCATAGCACAAGGAGGCGCCGTGCCGGTCGCCATCGGTGGCCCTGTTCCGCGAGCTTCCTATGGTGACCGGCCATGAGCCACGGGTCGACTTCGCCACGCACGATCGGCGTCGAGGGCCTGTCTCGCGTCGAGGGTGAGGGCTCCCTGCGGGTCGTGATCCACGACGGCCACGTGACTGACGTCGCCCTCGAGCTCTTCGAGCCACCGCGCTACTTCGAGGCGATGCTCGTGGGTCGGCATTTCACTGAGGCCCCCGACATCACGGCTCGCATCTGCGGCATCTGCCCGGTCGCGTACCAGATGAGCGCGTGCGCCGCCATGGAGGACGCCTGCGAGGTGACCGTCGACGAACGAGTCGCATCGCTCCGGCGGCTCCTCTATTGCGGGGAGTGGATCCAGAGCCACGCCCTCCACGTCTACTTCCTGCACGCTCCCGACTTCCTGGGCTGTGCCGACGCCGTCGAGCTTGCCGAGCGCGACCGCGCCACCGTGGAGCGGGGACTAGGGATCAAGCGCACTGGCAACCTCGTGATGGAGACCATCGGCGGCCGTGCGGTGCACCCGGTCAATGTCCGGGTCGGGGGTTTCTACAGCGCACCAGACCCGGCCGCGGTGGCAGCCCTGGCTGACCCCCTTCGCCGTGCCCGCGACGACGCCTTGGCCACGGTCGAGTGGGTGTCGGGACTCGACTTCCCGGACGTTTCCGGCGACTACCGCTTCGTGGCGCTCAGCGACCCCGGCCGGTACGCCATCGAGCGCGGCCGGCCGGCGTCCTCGGACGGCCTGAATGTGAGCCCGGGTGAGTTCGCCCGCCTGGTCGTGGAGGAGCACGTCGAGCGCTCCACCGCCCTGCATGCCCGGCTGGGCGGACACGACCAATACCTGACCGGCCCGCTCGCGCGCTATGCGCTCAACTCAGGCTCCCTCCCACCACTAGCCGCCGAGGCTGCGGCGAGAGCCGAGCTCGGCTCGGTGTGCACGAACCCGTTCCGCTCCATCGTGGTGCGTGCCGTCGAGCTCGTGTTCGCCTGTGACGAGGCGCTGTCGCTCATCGAGGCGTACGCGCCACCCGATCCCCCCGCCGCCGAGGTGACCCCGCGCGCCGGGACGGGCACCGGCGCAACCGAGGCTCCCCGAGGGCTGCTGTTCCACCACTACGAGATCGACGCCGACGGCACGATCCTCAGTGCCCGAATCGTGCCGCCGACCTCGCAGAACCAGCTCACCATCGAGTCCGACCTACGCCGCGTTGCCGAGGGCGGGTTGGACCTGGACGATGACGACCTGAAGTGGCGATGTGAGCAAGCGGTGCGCAACCACGATCCGTGCATCTCCTGCGCCGCCCACTTCCTCGACGTGACCGTGGTCCGGGAGTGACAAGGGACACATCAGCGCGGGCTTGGCCAGGGTCGGCGGAGTCCGGGACGGCGCGGGTCGTCGTTGCTGGCTTGGGGAACGAGTACCGACGCGACGATGGCGTCGGTCCGTTGGTGGTCGCCCGCGCCGTCAGCGAAACCGGCGCGGCAGACAATGTCGGGCCGCTCGCTGACCCGCTCGACCTGGTCGGGCGCTGGGACGGGGCCAGCTTGGCCATCGTCGTCGATGCCGTGCGCTCAGGAGCACAGCCCGGCACGATCCGCCTGGTCGAGCTGGAGCCGGGCGGCCCCGCCGACGCCGAAGCCGCCGGCGGTGGCCGGAGCGCGACGAGCACGCACGGGATCGGCCTGGCGCGGGTGTTCCGCCTCGCCCGCGCGATCGGTCACGCCCCGGTCCGGGTGGTCGTCGTGGGCATCGAAGGGGAGAACTTCGAGATGGGGACGGGTCTCAGTCCGGCAGTCGAGGCCGCCGTTCCCCACGCCGTCCGCCACGTCGTCGACCTGATCAGAGAGATCCGGCGATGTGCGTGAGCCGGCTGCACCGGGTGCTCCGCACAGCAGGACCAGGTTCCGTGGATGTCGAGAACATCGACGGCAAGGTGCACCGCGTGTCGCTGCTCACTCTCGACGGGCCGGCGCCCGAGCCCGGGGAGTGGCTGGTGGTCCACAGCGGGTACGCGATCGACCGGGTCGACGCGGCCGAAGCCGAGGCAGTCGCGGCGGAGCTGCGGCTGTCGGCCGGCACGTGAGTCGCGATCAGCTCGCCGGCGACCGCGAGGCCAGCGCCGAGGGCGGCCCCGAGGGAGTTGGTGCACCGGACGAGCCCGCCACGCCGGGCCCGGTCCTTTTCGCTCGCTACGCGTATCCCCCCAACTCGCTCGGCTACTGCGGCCCTTCGGACCCCGCAGCCCTGCTCGAAGCAGCCTCGGATGGCCCGGACCTCGACGGGCTGGGTCGGCTGGCGGCCCGTTTCGAAGGAGCGTGGCCCTACCTGCAGCTGATCGCCGCTTGCAACGGCATAAGTGATCCGCTCGAGGCCCGGGTCGTGGAGGCCTACTGGGTCGGTAACGAGCTCGTGGACCGGGTGTCGGCGCCCGCTCTGGCGGCGTCGTTGAGCGACCGTTTCCAGCAACCGGCCATCCAGCTGCTCGAGTCCTCGATGTCGGCAGCGCCAGCCGGCGGCGTCCCCCAGCACAGCCTCCACGTCTTCGCCGTCTACCCGTGGCTGCGCCTGCTCCGCTCCGGGAAGAAAGGCCCGGCACTCGAGGTGCTGGATCGTTGCCGCATCCGCTGGGGCCACGTCGAGGCGGTCACCGGTGACCTCGTGACGGTGCGGAGCCAGGTGCTGTCGTTCGACGGGTCGCGCCTCGCGCTCGGAGCCGAGCGAGTCGAGCAGGCCCGGTGCAGCCTCGACGGGGTGGGTCCTGCTATCGAGCTCCGGCCCGGCGACACGGTGTCGCTCCACTGGGACTGGGTGTGCGACCGGCTCTCCCCCGCTGCGCTGAGCTGGCTCCAGGACTGCACGCTGCGCAACCTGGCCGCGGTCGACGCACCACCCGTGCCTGACCCCGCTGTCGAGCGCGAAGCCTGAGCGGTAGCGTCTGCGAGGCTCATCTCCGGTTGAACCGCAACCGCATCGTGCTGGGACCACGGTTGGCCCAGGCGTGATATGGGACGGTCAGCACAGGCCGCGGAGTACCCGACCCCTCTTTCCGCCTCACGTCGGCAGGACGATACAACGCCGCCATCGGCGCCGGAGCCCGGACTTTGAAGGCGGTCGCGGGTGGTTGGGTCGCAACATGCCGCAGTCCCCGGCGCTCCGCCGCCGACCGCCCCGACAGCCGCCGGAAGTTGTCCACCACCCCGTGAGCCTCGAGCCGATCGAGCAGCACCGGCAGCGTGTGATCACGAAGCTGGGCCTGCCGAGGTGCCCAGAACGAGTCGATCAACCTAACGGACAACGGCTCGGTGGACTCAGCGATCATCGCCGGAAGCTACTGCCGTCGCCAGCGCGATCTCAGCTGCGAGGCCCGGAAGCAAGCGATCCCGGCCGAGCGCTCCACGTCTTTGATACCTTCGCGGGCTAGGGCACCGAGGAGTCCGGGAGGGGGTGGGGCCATGGTGGACCGATCGCTCAGTGTGCTGCTCGCTCAGCTGCGGCCCCGGGCGAACGATCTCGCTGCCAACGTCGCGGTCGCGCTCGAGGTCATCGACGAGCATCCCGAGGTGGATCTCGCCGTGTTCCCCGAGCTCTTTCTCAACGGCTACTCACTCCACGGGATGAGCCCCACAGCGCTCGATGACCCATCATCGCCGTTCGAGTCACTCGCGAGCTCCGCTCGGCGCAATGTGACAGCCATCGTCGTCGGCTTCGCCGAAAGCACGGAGGACGGCATCGCCAACTCGGCGCTGTGCATCGACGAACACGGTGTGATCGCCGGCTGTTACCGCAAGGTCCACCTCTTCGGCGCCGAGCACCGCTACTTCCAGGCTGGCGATCGCTACTTGGTGACGACGTTGGCCGGCGTCAACGTCGCGCCCATCATCTGCTACGACGTCGAGTTCCCAGAGCCGGCACGAGCGGTCGTCACGGCCGGTGCCGAGCTGCTCGTCACGATCGCCGCCAACATGGACCCGTACGCGGACGACCACGCGCTCTGTTTGCGCGTCCGGGCAATGGAGAACCGCGTACCCCACGTCTATGTCAACCTCGTCGGCTCCGAATCGCGACTCGTCTTCTGCGGGGCGTCCGGGGTGGCCGATGCCTCCGGACGGCTCGTGGCGTCCCTCGCTCCGTACAGGCCCGACATCCGCGTCGTAGAGGTCGCCGGCGGCGAACGACCCGAGCCCGACTATCTCGCCGAGCTCCGCCCCGGGATCCCGGTCGTCGCCGTCACCGTCCCGACCCTCGAGGCGACCTCGTGAGCGTGTACCGCTCGGCCGGCTCGGCGGCACAGAACTCGTACCGGCCCACCGCACCCACGAAAGGACAGTGATGAGCGATATAACGCCACTTCCCATCGAAGAGTCCAAAAGCCCACCGGTAGGCGAAGTCGGCCAGGAGCACCGGCTCCCGAAAGGCGCGCTCGGCCTCGTCGACATCTCGGCAGCGACGATGGCGAACGTCGCACCGGCAATGAGCTTCTACTTCGGCTTCGGCTTCCTCGCGTTCACGGCGGGCGTGGCCGCACCGCTGACAATCCTCGTCGCCGGCATCGCCATCGCCTTCCTCGCCAACACGCTGGCGGAATTCTCGAAGCACATCCCGTCGACAGGTGGTTTCATCACGTTCGTCGGCAAGAGCTTCGGCCCGACGAGCGCGGTGACGACAGCGCTGCTCGCCGGCACCGGGTACATCGTCGCCATGGCTTCGGTCGTGGCGATCTCGGGGGGTTTCTTCTCCATCACGCTGAACTACTACTTCGGGTGGAACATCCCGTGGGGGATCCTGACGGTCGCGCTCACCATCCTCGCCGTGATGATGATGATCCGGGGAGTGGCCATCTCCACCAGGGTGGCCGGCACGTTCTTCGGTTTTGAGATCCTGGTGCTGATCGTCGTGTCGATCGCCTCGATCATCAAGCACGCCGGCCACCTCTCGTTCGCGCCGTTCGAGCCGAGCCACATCACGAACGGGTTCTCAGGGCTTGCTGCTGGGTTCCCGCTGGCGATCTACCTGTTCATCGGGTGGGAGAACTCCGCTGCGCTGGCAGAGGAGACAGACAACCCGCGGCACAATGTCCCCCGCGCCGTCTTTTTGTCAGTCGGGATCATGGTCGTGAGCTACCTGCTGTTCGCCTACTCGACGGTGACTGGCTTCGGCTACAACGTGACCACGCTGAGCAGCTCTGCGATCCCGTTCATCAGCGTCGCCCATGGCACGATCGCCGGCCTGGCCGTCTTCGCCTACCTCGCCGGCCTCACCTCAACGCTCGGGGCGCTCATCGCCGGCACGAACTCCCAGGCACGGCTGGTCTTCAACTCCGGACGGGAAGGCCTGCTGCCCAGTTGGGTGGGCAGGGTCCACCCCAGTCGGCGCACGCCGGTGAACGCCATCTTCCTCTTCGTCGGCATCGCGCTCGCGATCATCGGCGTCTGGGCGATCTTCGACAGCGTCCAGGGGCACGCAGCGCTCAACCCGATCAACTTCTTCGCCGAGTCCTCGACGATGGGCACGATCCTCGTCCTGGTCGTGTACCTGGCGGCGAACCTGGCCCTGCCGTTCTTCATCCGCAAGTACGAACCGCAACAATTCAAGGTCGTCAGGCACGTGGTCCTGCCATTGCTCGGGGCGGCGTCGATCGTCGTGCCCCTGTACTACCTCTCCAAGCCGGGCCAGCCCTCACCGTACAGCTGGTACCCCTACGTCGCATTGGCGATCCTCGTGGTATCGGTCATCTACGCGGCGTTCCTCACTCGCCGCGATCCGAGCATCGCCGGGCGCGTGGGCTCGATCGTGGCCGACCGCTGATCGCGTCGAGGAGGTCATCACCGGGCTCCGCGGCGGCGGGCCCGGAATGCTGCCACCCTCTCAGCTCAGGAGTACGACGGATTACATCACAGAGAAGACCGCAGGGCTCGAGGCGCGGCCGAGCGGGGTGGTGACCGTGATCTCGCCGAACTTGGCCCCGGCGGGCACCGCCGTCGCGAGCTCGGTGGCGCTGTCAGTCGCGATCTTGGCGGCCGTGCCGTCGAAACTCACCGCCGTGGCTCCCGAGAGGTTGATTCCGCTCAGCGTGACCGCCGTCCTGGGCTTGCCGGAGGTCGGTGAGACGCTCTCGATTGTCGGTGCAGTCGAGAGGATCACGACACCGCCGGTGCTCGCCAGGCCGGAACCCCAGCAGTCGGTGAGGGTCGGGCACGACACAGCTCCGAGCTCGGAGATCACCGTCGGGAGGGACTGAGACCTCCATGTGCTTCCCCCGTCCGTAGTGGCCTCGATGGCTGCAACGTCTGCCACGGTGCCTCACATCGCCCAGCAGTCACTCCGGCTCGCGCACGACACGCTGTCGAGGAACGCGATCCCGCTTGGGACGGCCTGCGTCCTCCAAGTAGCACCGCCGTTCGCAGCTCCTCAGGGTTCAGCGTCGCGTTGCCCTGGTTGGCCTTCACGATCTCCACGTAGTTCGGAGGGCGGTGCAGGCACGGACCTGGCCGCTTACGAGACGAACTCGTCCTCGTTCACCGATAGCATCCACAGCTGCTCGCGCAGCGTGCCAAGGGACTCGGCCTGGGGCTCAGGCGGTGCCCTCGTACTTGAACGAGACCTTCACCTTGGCCCGGTACGCCGTGACATGTCCGTTCTCGATATGCATGTCGAGCTCGGACACCTCAGCGACGCGAAGGTCGCGAAGCGATTGCGAGGCCTTCTCCACTGCGGCCGTCGCCGCCTTCTCCCATGATTCGGTGCTCGTGCCAACAAGTTCGATGACCTTGTAGACGCTCTCTGGCATGTACCCGACTCCTTTCAAGGCGCCGCGCCCGGAAAGGAGCGGCTCGGCGTGTCACCACAGTCACCTTCTGCGCTAAGTCTCCAGACTCGGCCGCTCGGCGAACAGAGGCGAAGGTCCCGACTACCTCAAACTGTCCCGGTACCTCAGGCCGGCCAGTTGCCAAGGTGGCGCTTGAAGAAGGCTTCGTAAGCGTCACGCTCGTACAGCGGCGTCTCGATGTGTCCACCTGGGTGGATGTGCATCGCCTTGTCAGACGAGCCGATGGTGTTGAAGAGGTCAAGACCGGATTGGCGGGACATCAGCTCGTCGTCCCATTGGAACACGAACAGTATGGGAATCGTCAGGCTGCGAGCGGCCCGCTCGAGGGCGGCCGCGCCGGTACGGACATTCGACAGGCCCGCCAGGCCGAGCACGGCCGCCTTCACGCGTGGCTCCGCGGCGACGAAGGGCAGACCGATGGCGGTGCCCATCGAGACGCCCCAATACCCAATGCGGCCATCAATGAGTCCGTCTTCCCCCTCGAGAGCGTCGACCGTTGCCTTCCAGTCGTTCACACCGTGAGTAATACGGTCGGCCCACAGCTTCGCCTGCTCCGGACTCATGTCCAAGACGGAGCTCTGGCCGGGCCCGGCCGCGATGCGGCGCTCAAGGTTCTGGCGGGCTTCGTTGGCTGCAACCTCGTCGGTCACCCGCTCCCCGTGGCCGGGGGCATCGATCGCCACCGCCGCGTAGCCCAAGTGGCGCACGAAACGGCGGGCGAGCGCGAGCACGTTGGGCACTCGTTTGTGCTGAGTCCCGCCGTGACCGATGAGAACGACCGGGATCGGGCCGGTGGCGTGCTCCGGCGTCCAGACGATGCCGGGCACCGTCTCGCCGTCGACGGTCAAGTCGAACCGGCGCTCGGCGACGCCCTTCTCTACCGACTCGCTGATGATCTCCATGGCTCGACCTTCGTCAGTTCCGGACTGGTTACCGTATCGGCGTGTTCGCCAGCTGTCACGAGCTGCCAGCGAAGCGCCGCGTCGGTGGCCGCCCGAACACCGGAAGCGAGGTCGGTTCGGTCCACACTTGAATACGAGACCACACATCACGTTCGCTATTGACCCGGTCAGGCCGGCGGCCGATCGGACGCCAGAAACGCCGCCACCTCGGCGATGTCGGACAGCCTGGGTGCCCGGCGGAGCGCGGCCATCCCGGCAATCATCTGCTCAACGGTCTACGGCTCAGGCGCGCCCGGACCGCCGGCTCCGATCAGCCTCTCCTTCGACAGGGTCTCGGCGACGCCGGCGGTCCAGATGCCGCAGACACGCACGCCATGTGGTCCAAGCTCGGCCACCGCATGAACGCCTCCGTCGCCGCGTCGACCGGACCAGTGCTTCCCGGATGTCACCGCCACCGTTGCCGGACGAACGACGTCGAGGAACTCCGTGGGCACGGTTACTGTCGACAGCCGTCGATCTCAGCGAGACGCATGAAGGAGCTCGCACGGGTACCTACCGGTGCGGCCTCGGTCGTCAGGGCAGCCAGTACCTTCCTGGGTCGCAGCCAAGGTGGAGCATCACCTGGTTCCTAGGGAGGCCGGCCGCCACTCGTGCGAGGGCATCACTCCCTCGGCCGAGGAGCATCCGTCCGCCCTCGCCGACGGACGCCGCCGCCGCGATGTCGTCGCTGCTGTGTGGTTGATTGGAGGGGAGACGACCTAACCGGCCCGGCCTTTGAGGGATGGGCTTGGGCCGGGCCCGCGTTCCGGAGGGGGCGCCACTGAGTTCGACGGCCAGTGCCATGGCTCGTTGGAGTCCCCCGAGCTCATCGACAAGCCTGATGTTCATGGCGTCCGCGCCCGTCCACACTCGGCCTTTGGCTATCTCGAGGACCCTCTCGATCGGGAGCTTCCGCCCTTCGGCTACCCGCCGCGTGAAGACGTCGTAAACGTCGTCGAGCTCGGAGTCCGTCCGCTGACGCCGCGCCGCTGAGAGAGCCCGGTTGACCGAGAACATCGACGGCTCGGCGCCGGTGTGGACCTCGTCGGCCATCACGTCCAGCTTGGCTTTGGCCCTGGCGAGCATCGGATGCATGGTGATCACGCCGATCGAGCCGGTGATCGTGCCGGGCTGAGCGACCACCCGATCGGCGGCTGTGGCCAGGTAGTACCCGCCCGATGCGGCGACCGCCCCCATCGACACGACGAGTGGCTTGCCAAGCTCACGGAGCTTCACAAGTTCCCTCCAGATGGCGTCGGACGCCACGGCCGAGCCCCCAGGGCTATCGACCCGAAGGACGAATGCCTTCACCTTCTTGTCCTTCGCCGCTGCGCGGATCTGGGGGATCAGCCTGTCGGCCGCAAGTATCGGCCCGCCCCTCAGGCCGAGGGGGAGGTCGAAGACCGGTGTATCTCGCCGACGGCGCTAAGAACGGCGACGGGTACCGACTTCCCTCGCTGACGCCCCTTGCCCGCACGCTTCCAGTATGCAGCGAGGTAGAGCAGCTTCGATTTCGGCCCCACTGCCGCCTTCGTCGCCGAAACCACCTCGTCGGTGTACGCGAGCCGGTCGATAAGGCCACCGTCGAGCGCCTCGTTCGCCAGCAACGGCGCGCTGTCCGCCAGCCGGCGCACCTGTTCGGGCGCGAGCTTGCGTGCTCGCGCCACATCATCGACCTGCTGCTCCCACAGGCTGTCGAGCAGTCGCTGCGACTGCTCGCGGTCGGGACTGGTGAAGCCGCGCTCGGACAGCTGGTTGAAGGCGGACTTGAACTCGTGCCGAGCCAACACCTCAACATCGATCCCGAGGCGATCCAGCAAGCCCCTGTAGAAGTTGGGCTCGAGTGACAGGGGCGCCATCCCGACCAGCCCGGTCGGATGTACGACTACCTCGTGACACGCCGTCGCGAGGTAGTACGCGGAGTTCGAAGGGCCGCCCTCGCCGAAGGAGTCGGCTACGGCGACGGTGAACTTGCCAGCCTCCCCGAACGCTACGACGGCGTCCCGCAGTTCCTGGATGACCGCTCGAGGGGCAGTCTCGAACCGAGGCCGAAGGACGAGGCCGCGTACACGCTTGTCGCCGGAGGCTCGGGCCAACGCGGTGACCGTGTCTGCGAGCGTCAGCGCCCGGCCCCCGGTCAGCCCAGCCAGCGGGTTGCGATTGACCACCTCCGTCGGCGCCGACGGCAAGTCAAGCTCGAGGATCGTGCCCGACGGGACCCGTGGTACGAGCCGGGCGACGATCACCATCGCCACCAACGCAGCGACCACAACCGCCCCAGCGACTTCCGCACTACCGACCAGGTGACGAACGAACAAGCTGACCAACGCCGTCAGCCCAACGACGGCAAGAGCCACCGCCCCGGCGACGATCAGGCCCAACAAACCCCGCCGCACGTTCTTCATTGCTGCGCCTCCTCCAAGGGTACTGAAGGTACTCGCCCATCGGCCGCGGCCAAGCCAATAGCCAGACCTAACCGACGGCCATTCGAGGAAGTGGTCCACCGCGATAGCTGGTAACGGACTCTGCGCCTTCACGCATTGTGGTGTTGCCGGTCCTCATCGCTCCGGACCAGGGCAACCACCCCGCGCGCCTCTGCTGGGGTTCCGTTGCGCGAGTCCGTGGCTCGGCAGTGCCTCAGCTCGTACCTCGGTTCGCCGATACTCGCTCGCCGACTGGACCGCCCTTTCCCCTCGCCCGCTTGTTCTCCTCGCTCGCCGTGCCGTCCGTGCGGCCGGCGTGGCCATCTACCGCCGTCGATGCTCGTCCGCCGGGCGCAGCCCGCCGAAGTGCCACCGTATACCGAGCCTCGTCTGCGCCTTCGTCCTCCGGCTCAACGTTGTTGTTGTCCAGATCGTCCATGTCAGCGAGGGTCAGGGCTCCGCTGTGGGGTTCTCCCGGTGCCGCTGCGACTGGGCTTCGATGTTCTCGATCATGGCCTTCTCAGCGCACTCCGGACACAGACCGCTTCGGGACACGCTGGGCACCATCTGCTGACACCCCTTGCACATCCACAGGGGCATCTCGTCGGTATCTGCCATAGTGATCAGTCTACGGCGAGAGATCCTCACGGACTTGTGAGAGAGCCGCGGCCTGCGGGCCCGGACCGAGCGGATGGCGACCTTCGACGGGATCGTCGCCATCCACGCCGAGCTGGAGCGCAGTGAGCGACGGCGCCGAGCGGCTCGTGCTGCGGTTGCCCCGCCATCCCGGCCCAAAAGCGGAGCGGTGGTCGCAGCTGCTTACACCCGGCGCGCTCGCACGCCTCGAATCGAAAGCCAGTTAGGAAACGCCTTGAATAGGCCCGACCGGGCGGAGAACAGCGGCCTGTCCGGGGTGTCGTGCACCTCGGCCACGGCCTGCACCGCCGTCGGGGACTCCTACAACAGCGCCGACATCGACGTGACATTGGCGGAGGCCTGGAACGGGACGAAGTGGGCGGTCGAGCCCACCCCCAACCCGACCGGGGCGGAGAACAGCGGCCTGTCCGCAGTGTCGTGCATCTCGGCCACAGCGTGCACCGCCGTCGGGACCTACGTCAACAGCACCTTCACCAACTTGACGCTGGTCGAGCGCTACTCATAGCCAAGGTCGGCGGGGCACTCGCACGTGGTCGGCGCATCTCGACCCACTATCAGATCAGAACCACTGTCCTCGAGCGCCGGGTCGGACTCCGAAGCTGAACGTGCGGTGCCTCCGGTCTCATGAGTGATAGCCGTGTTGCCGATACTCATCGCTCCGCATCGCTAGCGACTTGGCGCCGCTCCGGCTCGGCGATCATCCAAGCGAGTGCCGTTCCATCCCTGAAATGCTGGTCTCGTGAAAGCAGTCATATTTTCGATCGAGCGGACCGGACCTGGTCGACTGAGCACGATGGCCCGGCCACGCGGCGGTGAATGGCTTCGCGATGAAATGGAGGCACTCCGGGCCGTCGGATCACAAGTCATCGTGTCGTTGCTGACGCCATCTGAGGCACACGAGCTCGAGCTGGGCGTCCGAGGCCGATGCGGTGACGGCAGCCGGGATGGAGTTCCTCAATCTCCCGACGCCAGATCGCGGTACGCCAGCCGTGTGTGACTTCAGAACTCTGCTGAACGCGCTGGAGGCAGCCTTGCGCGCCGGCAAGCACGTCGTCGTTCACTGCCGCATGGGAATCGGCAGATCGTCGGTCGTAGCGGCGGGCCTTCTCATGGCGGAAGGCGTACCGCACGCGACGGCGTGGGCAACCGTCGCCCGCGCACGCGGACTCGAAGTCCCGGACACCGCTGAACAGAAGTCGTGGTTGGAAGCCGTGATGGCCGGCGGGTAGGCGAGTCTGGGCGTAGCGCGCAGTAGTCGATCACGTATCCCTGATCGCCCGGTAGTGAGTGCTCCGCCTCTAAGAGAGCGGTGCCTCCGGCCTCATTGACGAATAGCCGTATTGCCAGCTCTCACCGCGCCGCACCGAGGGGGGACTACCGGAGCTGACCACTCGCCCTCTCCCAGGTTCCCGAGAGACGCGGAGCAGAGTCCGGTCGTGGCTCCGCTGGGGACACCCCAGCCCCCAGGCTTGCTGGCGGTAGTCGGGTAACTGGCCACCGATTCCCATGTCACCGGCGGAGGTCCGGTCCGCCAGTGTCTAGAGAAGCCCCGAGACCTCGTGCACGTCCCCGCAAGGGACGCCCAGAGCGGCGTGGTGACTGCGGACGGCTTCGGCATCCGGCGCCTCGAGCAAGCAGTACACCTTGCCTTCGGAATTATGGAATAACTCGATCTGCCGGACGCCGAACTCGTCGGACTTGGCATCCTTGGTGTCCTGCGTGATCTGTTGGATCGCCTCGCTCGGCAGCTTCAGGTCGTCATGGAAGTCCATAAATTTGGGCATCGGCAAATCCCCCTGGTTGTTTAGCGCGACGTTAGCGCGCCGGGCGAGAGCGCTGCAGCTAGTCAGCTCACGGCCGAGGACGGCGTCGTCGACGGCTCGGGGCGTTCAGCAGCTGAACGAGCGCCTCCCGTCATATTGACGAAGAGCCGTCTTGCCGGTCCTCAACCGTCCGGACGGGATCGATCCCGGCTGCGGTCGAAGACGGCGGGCTGCGAATGGAACAATTTCCGCGTGAGCGACCCGGCAGACCCTCCAGAAGAACGTGCGGCAATAAGCGACAGTCTGACCATGACGGACACTGAGACCAGCTTGCTCCGTGCTCTGCTGTCCCAGGACTTCGATGGTGCCGACGACCTTCGGCGCCAGGCGGCCAACGTGCGGGTCGTGTCCAGCTGCGACTGCGGGTGCGGTTCTCTTGGCTTCGTTGGCGAGAACCAGCTGCGGCCGCCTCGGTCGTCACCAGCTCAGCTCGCACCGGTGCAGGGAACGATCGTTGCACGCTACGGCGAGGAGCTGGGCGGTCTTCTCCTCTTCGTCCGAGATGGCCTTCTTGACGACTTCGAGGTCTACTCCGTTGGGCAGCATCCGCTTCCGATGCCTGCGTCCGTGTATGTCCGCTGGGTAGACCTGTCTCATTAGAGACCCTGACTTCCGGACCACCCGCTCCGACCCCATTGGCGAATCGTGGTCTTGCCGGTCCTCATGGCTCCGCACGATGGCGAGCCGTTGCACCTGACCGTTGCTGACTGACGAGGAGGCGTCGCTAGGGACCGATGTACGTGAAGCCGCCCGGGCACGACGACTCGTCACCCACCACGCCCTGGGATGCCTCCCACCATGGACCATCCAGATGGAGCACACAGGAATCGCTGAATTCAGCGTCACCGTTGGGCAAGTACGCGTAGGCGTAGGAGTTGCTCGGCGCATCGAACTCGATGTCTTTGCCGTAGACGCAGACCTGGGACACCGTACCGAAGACCGGCAGGGCCCGGAAAATCACGACCCGAGATGCAGCCTTCCGGAGCCTCCCTGGCTGCTTTGTCCGCGAGTGGAACTAGCTGTTCGAGGCGAGGCTCGTAAGTGGAAACAAACTTCAACGACACGACCGGCACGGAATCGAACAGCCCGTTGCCAGCGAGCGACACCATCGGCACGGACAAGAGATAGAGATAGCAGGCGAGAGCCATCACGCTGCAGACGCCCAACATCCAGGCTGCGAAGGGGAAAAGAGCGTCGGTCGCATTCCGTCTGCGCCTGATCCAGCCAATTGCAAAGACGACTGCGGCGACTACGGTCACAGTCCCTGTCGCGGGCAGAAAGAACTGCGACGTCGCAGAGAAGTTTGACCAGAAGCCCAACACCGGGAGAGCGAAAGTGCCTGCGCCGAGAGCACGACGGACAGAGGCCGGGACGATCACCTTCCCGTCGTTGTTCAGGACCCGCGCCCCGAAGTAGCCGAGCAGCCCGAGGCCAAGTCCAGCGACAGCGACGACAAAGGCAGGGCCAGTTAGCGACTGGCCGACCTCGGGCAGGAACCAGCTCAACCCGAACTCCACACAAGCGATCAGAGCGAGCCAACCGCAGGCGAAGGGCCAGCCGAGCCGCCGGAGTGTTCCTTCGCCCCCGGAGTGCCCGGGTGCCTTGGCACTGCTCGCGGGTTCGTCTCCGAGGTTGTCCCGGCCGGCGTGGATCTTTTGAGGTGGCGGTCCCCCGCCTGATGCCTGCCATCTGGTAGGTGTCGGGTGTTCCCCAAGAACCACCGACAGGAAGGGGACCGCCGTGAAGAAGAACTACCAGACATCGACAAGCCGCGCCCACACCGGGCGCGTGACACCGAAGAAGCCCGAGCCCGATCCAGTTCGTGACGCTCACG
>Ga0187860_1001408_pt1 | contig 21192 bp, 18 predicted proteins | sample June2016WEW_10_4_FD_132981 | JGI IMG/M metagenome (GOLD analysis project Ga0187860, IMG submission 132981) | Peatland microbial communities from SPRUCE experiment site at the Marcell Experimental Forest, Minnesota, USA - June2016WEW_10_40 | ecosystem: Environmental > Terrestrial > Soil >...
CGATACGAGGATTTCTGCCGCGATCCCAAACAAGTTCTGACCCGCCTTTGCGAGTTCCTGGGGCTTGATTCCAACCATATCAACCTTGATTTTCGCGCACCTCAACAGCACGTCGTCGGCAACGGGATGCGTCTGGATGAGTCTTCCAAAATCAAGCTCGATGAGCGATGGAAAGAACATCTCTCCAAGGCTGATTTGGCGGCCTTCGATCAAGTGGCCGGCGAATTGAACCGCAAGTATGGCTACAATTAGCAATCCATCCGCGGAGTTGGAAGCTCCCGTCTCCACGCAACGCGGCCGGGCCAATCCTTTTCCTCGTCCTTACAGGGCTGCTTTGGCTATCTGCAGCGATCTTGACGAAACCCCGGATGCTGAAACCTATTTCGAGTTGATGCGCTTTCTCAACACGACCGCCCAAACCAGCATGGGCCAGGGCGTTGGTTTGGAAGTGGGCAACACCATCTTTTTTGACATGCCGCCCGGCCATTTTTCCTATTGGAACGCTGATGAAAAAAGCCGGGAGAAAATCAGGACGCTGATCAAAAGCGGCCATATCGATTGCCTTCACTCCTATGGCGATCTGGCCGACACGCGCGCTCATGCCGCGCGCGCCCTGGAAGAACTGGAGCGCCACAATTGCCGCCTTTCGGTTTGGATTGACCACGCGGTCGCGCCGACCAATTTTGGCGCCGACATCATGCAAGGTCATGGCGATGTAAAGGGCCATCCGGCATATCATGCCGACTTGACCATCGCCCACGGCATCCGCTACGTCTGGCGCGGCAGAGTCACCAGCGTCATCGGCCAGGACCGGCCCGTGAGCTGGCGCGGCATCGCCGATCCGCGCCATCCCTTGGCCTCCGCCATTACGATCTCCAAAGAGGCGGCCAAGCGCGCCTTGGCCCGCGGCGGCAATCAAAAGTACTCCATGCACGCCTCCAATCGAACGGCGCGCCCCGCCCGCTTGCGCGACGGCGCTCAAGTCTTTGAATTCTTGCGCTGCAATCCCCATTGGCGCGGGGTCAGTTCCTGCGATACCGGCGTTGGAATTTCCGAGGTGCTGAGCGAGCGCTTTTTGGATCGGCTGCTCGAACGCGCGGGCGCCTGTATTCTCTACACGCATTTGGGCAAGCTGGGAGGCAGTGCCAGGCGCTTCGGTCAACCGGCCGTGCGGGCCTTTCAACGGCTGGCGCAATACTACTGCTCGGGAAAAATCCTGGTCACAACCACTAGCCGGTTGCTTGACTGTTTGGCCGGAGCAGAGGCCAAGGCCTCAACCAATGGCTGGAACCGGTTGGAATTCCCACCGCTCTGAGACGGCAGGGCCTTATGTTTCAATTTCGATCCCCCAAAAGAAACCGGTCGCTGACGGCACCCAAGGCATGAGCACTACTCAACAGGCAACCGACATGACTGGCCGCAAGAACATGGTCACGAACGTTCTGGCCGGTTGGGGCGGCGAAGGCATTTTCATTGTGGCCGGGTTTATCATGCCCCGCATGATCGACCGCCGCCTGGCCTGCGCGCCGAAAGTCGCGATTGAAGAGAGCACCGCCCTGTTTCTCCAATGGTTCAAAAGACGTCAATTATGAGCGTCGCCCAACCGCCAAACCCCACTGCGCCCCAGGACACAGTTCAAGATGTCAGCGGCCGCGGCCGGATGGTGCAGAACGTTCTCGGAAGCTGGGGCGCCCAGTGCGTCTTCATCGTCGCCGGCTTCATTATGCCGCGGATGATTGACGGGCACCTGGGGCAGGAATCGCTCGGTATCTGGGATTTTGGTTGGTCGGTGGTTGCTTATTTTGATCTGGTTTCCCTGGGAGTTATCGGTTCGATCAATCGCTACGTCGCCATGCATCGCGCCACGGGCAACCTCGATGCCCTCAACCGCACTATCAGTTCGGTGTTTTGCATACTGTCGGTGGTGTCTGCCTTTGTCGTCCTTTTGAGTGTGGGAGCGGCGGTGGCGGTCCCCCAATTTGCGCAAGCCCGCGTCGGCGCGCATTCCCAGGAGGTGGCGTGGGTGATTCTCTTTTTGGGATTGGCTTCCGCGCTGCAAACCTGGTCGTACATCTTCGCGGGCGTCCTGACCGGCTGCCATCATTGGCGCATCCATAATATGATCAATGCCGGCGGCTACGCCCTGGCCGTAACGGGTATGCTCATTGCGCTGGCCTTGGGCTGCGGCCTCGGAACGCTGGCCGTCGTTTATTTGTTCGGGGAAGTTCTCAGGGCGGGGGTTCGCTTTCGCATGGCCTATTGGGCCTGTCCGGATTTGAAGGTGCGGATGGGCCTGGCGGACTGGAAAACAGCCCGCGGAATGATGCATTTCGGCAGCAAGTCATTTGTTCCGCAGGTGGCGGAATTACTACTCAACCAAACCGTGAGCATTCTCATCGTTTGCTACCTCGGCGCCGCCGCCTTGGCCCTTTACTCGCGTCCCCGCAGCCTGGTCCTGCAAGTCCGCACGCTGGTTTACAAAATGGCCGCCGTGCTGACCCCGGCCGCCAGTTCTCTGCAAGCTTTAAAAAGCCACGCGGATATTGCGGCTTTAGTCATCAAAGCCACCCGGTACGGGGTTTTTCTGACGCTCCCGTTGACCATCACGTTTGTCGTTTTTGGCGGACCATTGATGCAACTTTGGATGGGGCCTCGCTACGATGACAGCGCCCTCTTTATGATCCTGGCCATCGGCTACGCAAGTTTTATAATTCAGGTTCCCGCCCTGAGTATTCTCACGGGATTGAATATCCACGGCCAGCCGGGATTGGTCAATTTGGCCGTCAGCATCGGCGCTGCGGGGGCTGTGGCGCTGACCTTGGGGCCTTTGAAGTTGGGCCTGCGCTGGATGGCGGTCGCGGCCACTTTTCCGCTGGCCATTACCTACGCTGTTTACTTGCCTCTGTACACTTGCCGGCGGCTGAACATTGCATTTGATAAATACGTTCAAATGGCCGTGCTTGATCCGCTCCTGACACTGATTCCTTTTGCGGCTTGCCTGGTGGCGGTCCGGCTCGCCTTGCCGCATAACCCCCGTTGCGCCCTGTTCATCGGGGGAGTGCTCGGCGGCATGGTCCTGGGGTTGGTCTATTGGCGCAAGGTATTGCCCGGCTCTTTGAAAACAGCGATCCGCCAGAGATGCACCAGGATGTCTCTGTCTTTCGTTCACGGCACCTAAGAATGAGTATATCCCTCTGCATTGTCTCGCACAACGCTTACGGCGCCATATCGGGGAGCCTTACCGGCCACATCGGCGGCGTTGAATGGCAGACCTCGATGCTGGCCAAATGGCTGGCCGACAAAGGCTACCGCGCCACTTTGCTGACTTGGGACGAGGGAGGGCCGCCCGAGGAAATGATCCAGGGTGTTCGCGTGATCAAGCTCTGCAAACATAATGCCGGCTTGACGGGCTTGCGCTTCTTTCACCCGAAATGGTCCAGCTTGCTCCGCGCCATGCGCCAGGCCAATGCCGATCTTTATTACCAAAACGGCAGCGAATGCACCACCGGCCAGGTGGCGCTTTGGTGCCAACGCCACCACAAACCCTTTGTCTTTACCCTCGCAAGCGATGCGGACTGCAATCCCGCCTTGCCGGAACTCTCCAAGCACGAGCGAATGTTGTATCGGCTCGGTCTGAAAATGGCAGACCGCCGCGTGGCGCAGACCCTGACGCAGGCCAATCGTTTGCGAGACGTTTTTGCCGCCAGCTCGGTCGTGATTCCAATGCCCTGCCCGGAGCCGCCCGCGAAACATCTTCAGCCGCCCTTGGTCGGAGCGCGCCGGGTATTGTGGATCGGAAGGATTTGTCCAGTGAAGCGCCCTGACCGGCTCCTGGACCTGGCGGCGCTTTGCCCGGAATTGGCGTTCGACCTCGTCGGGCCTTTCCTGGAAGAACAGTCCTCGAATGATGTGCGGGCGCGAGCCAAAAAGATGTCAAATCTGACACTTCACGGCGGCATGCCCCGCGAGCGTGTGCATGAATTCTATGACTGCGCCTCGCTACTCTGCTGCACCTCGGAATACGAGGGGTTTCCTAACACGTTTCTCGAGGCTTGGAGCCACGGCCTGCCCGTCGTTTCCACCTTCGATCCCGACGGTGTCATCGCCAAACATAATCTGGGAATCGTCGCCCGGGATATTCCGGAAATGCGCTCGGCCATTTATTCCCTGCTTGGTTCCCCGGCGCGTTTCCAGGAATGCTCGCGCAACGCCCGCCGCTACTTTATTGAAAACCATCAGGCCGAGACCGTGCTGCCTCGCTTTGAATCCCTTTTCCTGGATACACTCCGCCAATGCAATAATGGAAAACGTGAAGTCCATTGACGCGGGGCAATTGCTCAGTCCACGCCCTGAAAAAACAGCGCCCGATCTCTGCTCGGACGCGCCTCGGACAAGTCGTCCTCTAAAACTGGCGCTGCTCATCGCTTTTCCCGCCGATCCGGCCCGCCCCATCGGCGGGGTCGAGGCGGTCAGTGTCAGCTTGATTCGGGGCCTGGCCAAAATCCCCGGGCTGGATGTGCATGTCGTCACCCTCAACCAGGCGTCGAACCCAAAAGAGCCTCTCGTGTGGGAAGGCGCCACCCTTCATCGTTTGCCGCCGCCAAGCGGACCGCTTCTGGCCTTTGCCGTTGGCCGCGGGCGGCGCCAAATCCGGGACTTCCTGCGCCTCCTTCAACCCGATGTTGTCCATGCCCACGACACTTACGGCATCATGGTCAAAGGCCTTCCAATGCCGCGCGTCTTTACCGTTCATGGATTCATTCATGAGGACACCCGCTATGCGGGTGGCCGTTTTTCCTGGCTGCGCTCGCGGCTTTGGAAATGGGTGGAAACGGCCGCTTGGGCCGATCAGCCGCACATTATTTCAATTTCCCCGTACGTGCGCGAGCGCCTGCGCGGCCGGGCCAGGGGCGTCATCCACGACATCGAAAATCCCATCGCTTACGAATGCTTCAAGGTGCCGCGGCGCGAGCGGCCTGGAACGGTTTTCTGCGCCGCCGCAATCTGTGAGCGCAAAAATACCCTGGGCCTCCTGCGGGCCTATGAAATCCTTTCCCGCAAACGTCCCGGCGCCCGCTTGCGCTGGGCCGGCCCGGTCGGCGATCCGGCCTGCGAGAATTCCGCCCGCCGTTTCATCGAAACCCAGCACTTAACCGACAAAGCCGCCTTGCTTGGCCCGATATCTTCGGAGCAGGTTCGCGCCGAATTGGCGCAAGCCTCTGTCTTTGCCCTGGTCTCTTTTGAGGAAGGCGCGCCCATGGGCATCGCCGAAGCCATGGCGGCCGCCGTTCCCGTCGTGGCGTCCAACCGATGCGGCATGCCCTACATGGTGCGGGACGGCGAGACCGGTTTTTTGGTCGATCCCAATGATCCCGCCGACATCGCCGGCCGCATTGAACAGATTCTTGGTGACGACGCCTTGCGCGCGCGAATGGGCCGCCGCTCCGCCCAAACGGCGTTGGAGCTTTTCCACCCCGACCGGGTGGCGGATCGAACTTACGCGGTTTACAGGCAGGCCTCGATGAAAGGAAAACGCTAATGGCATTCGGCAACCCATTGACTCGATGGATCTACTATCACAGCCCGTCGCGCTTGCGCAACGTTGCTCTCTCGATCTACTCCCGCCAGCGGGGCGAAAAGAAATTTGGCGCTCAATTCGAGGAAAACCTGGCCGAGTTGCAAAGGAAACAGTGGTACAGCAATGACCGGTTGCGCGTTCTTCAAGAGGAAAAGATTCGCCGCTTGATTTGGCAGGCGCAGCGATTCGTACCATTTTATCAACGGCAATTTGCGAGCCTTGGAATCTCGGCCTCACAGTCATGCGGGCGCGATGGCCTGGCTGGCGTGCCTTTGCTGGAGAAAACGACAGTCCAATCCCATGCCAGCGAGTTTCGCTCTGTCCTTTACGCGGGGACCAATAGCGCGGAGCTTATCCATACCAGTGGCACAACGGGAAAACCGATCGATATCTTGGTGGCTTCCGGCTATCTCAAACTGGAAAAGGCCTATCTCTGGCTCCAGCGGGACTGGTGTGGAGTCCGTCCGGGCGACCGCACCGCTTACTTCACGGGCCACCCAATTATTCCCCTGGGAACACGGCGGCCGCCATTTTGGGCGTATGAAAGCTCGGAGAATCGAACCTTCTTCTCGTTGCAACACATCAGCAAGGATAATCTGCCCGCTTATGCGGCCGAACTGGTTCGCATCAATCCGTTGCTGGTGGTGGGTTATCCCACCGCGATCTATCTGATGGCCCTGCATCTTTGCGACGCGGGAATCGTCTCCGTGCGCCCACGGGGCATTTTCACGGCCTCCGAAACGCTCTTCCCCCACCAGCGGCGGACCATCGAAGAGGCCTTTGGATGCAAAGTCTTGGACCTTTATGGCCAATCAGAGTACTGCGGAATGATCATGCAATGCGAGCTGGGCAGCTATCATGTCCAGGAAGACTACGGGGTGGTGGAGTTGGTTGCTCAGAATGGCTGGCCGGCGGCCTTTGGAGAGATTGGCGAGATTATTTGCACAGGGCTTAACAATCTGGCGATGCCGTTCATCCGCTATCGCACTGGTGACACGGCAGTGCCGAAGGCGGGCCTCTGCGGCTGCCGGCGCGGTGGGGCGTTGGTCGAGCGAATTACCGGCCGGATAGAAGATATCGTCGTGACCCCTGATGGAAGACTGGTCAGCCGGCTGGATTTTGTGTTTAAGGAGATCGCGGGCGTTCGCGAAGCGCAACTGATTCAGGAAGCCAGGGATTATCTGCGGGTGCGTGTGGTCCCAAACCATCAACTCGCAGACGCGGACAGAGCATGCATCCTCGCAAATCTTCGTGAGCGTTTGGGAAGCCAGATGCGGTTGGAACTGGAGACCGTTGAGAGCATCCCAAGGCTGCCTAACGGCAAATTCCGCTACGTCATATCCAAGGTTCCGTTGGACTTTTGTGGCGTTCGCCAAACCGGCGAGGTGCTTGGGGTCACACAAGGTGAAGACAAGTCACTCTGACCGCGGTTCCACAAATGGACCTATGAGCGCCAGAACCGCCACTGTATTGATTGGGCCGTTCTCCAATGACCCCACCGAGTCTGTTTCCGCGGTCAATAGGGCCTTTGTTCGCGGATTGGGCGATCGGTACACATTTCTTTGTCCATCGGCTAATCGGAAATTTGGGGCTGTCCGCCAGGGAGCGTTCAACGGCCTCAATCTGTTGTATTTCGTGGCACATCTTCTCGGCTGGGTCTTTCGCTTGGCCAAAGATCGGCCACAGGTGGCTCATTACGCCATCAATTCCGGCTGGGCAATGGAAAAGGGCCTGATCTTTCTCAAAGTAGCGCGTTTCTTCGGAGCTAAGACCATAGGCCATCTGCATGGAGGCCTTTTCCTCGATTTTCTTACGACCATTCCCCAAAACCGCAGAGCTTTCGCTGTTAAACAGATTGGCAAACTCGATGGAATGATTGTCCTAAGCGAAGGCTGGCGAAAAGCCGTCGAGTCGCGCTTCGGCCTGCCGCCGGAAAAGCTCTTTGTTGTCAACAACCCCATTGAGCAGGAATTTGAAAAGGCCGCCTTGGAGATGCCTGTTCTACGCGACAGCAACGTCATCATGTCACTCGGAATTATGGAGCGCATAAAAGGGGTTCTGGACCTCCTCAAAGCGGCCACCATCGTTCGTCAGCATAACAGCTTTAGCCTTCGCGTCATCGGCCCTGAACGCGAACCTGGTATCCTGAAAGACGCCTTAGCCTACATCCTCGATCACTCCCTTACGGAAACTGTCACGGTCCAGGCAGGCGTTTGGGGCGCTCAGAAAATTGAGGCGTTTCGAAATGCGTCCATATTTGTTTTACCATCGTACGTCGAGAATTTTCCGTTGGTGGTGTTGGAGGCGGCAGCGGCCGGCCTTGCAATCGTCACCACACCAGTCGGGGCCACTCCGGAATTTTTTCGGGATAAGCATTCGGCTCTGTTTGTTGAACCGGGCAATCATGCCCAAATTGCCAGCGCTTTGACAATGCTGCTCGAAAATCCGGCAGAGAGGCAGCGCCTTGGTGAGGCCGCCCGGAACGTCTTTCGCACCCGCCTGGCGCGGTCAAAAATCATGGAATCACTTGATTCTGTCTATCGCCAAATCCTCGCCGCCTGATACCATGGATCTCATGCGCTACGTGGTTCTCTCGGTCGATTACGAGATTTTTGGCAACGGCAGCGGCGATGTCTTGCGCCATGTTGTTCAGCCGGCGGACTCGATGGCCCGAATCTGCCGCGAGCACGGTGCGCCTTTGACCATCTTTTTTGAAGCCGAAGAATACCATTCTTTCGTCGAATTTCGCCAGCCGTTGACACAGGCGCTCGGGTATGATCCCGCGCAAAAAATCGCCGATCAGGTGGCCGCTTTGGCGGCCCAAGGCCATGACCTCCAGCTTCATCTGCACCCGGAATGGGTCGGCGCCCGTTTTCAGAATGGGCAATGGCTCCTGCATCGCGACAAGCGCACTGTCGATGATTTGTTCGATTCTCAGGAGGAAACAAACCGTTACATCGCCTCGCGCAAAAAGTTGTTGGAAGACCTCCTGGCTCCCTCGGCTGCCAATCGCAGCGTCACGGCCTATCGCGCCGGCGCCTTCAGCGCCCAACCGGGCGCCAAACTCCTCGCCGCCCTGGCTGCCTCAGGCATCTTGATCGACAGTTCGGTCGTCAAAGGACTTCATGGCGGCCCCGCCAATTTGGATTACCGCCAAGTCCCCTCGGCCAAAGGCCCCTGGCGCATCAAGGACGACGTCGCCCGTCAGGCGGTCGATGGGCCGCTGTGGGAATTCCCCATCTATTCAGTCACGGGACGGCGCTTTCAGCAGGCCACTCTCGGCCGGTTGCGCGCCAAATTCTCCAGGAATGTGCCCAAGGACAGGCAAATGGAAATGGTGTCTCAATTGGGCCTGAGCCGCAACCCGCTGCGTCTGCTCCAATTCCTGTGGCAGCCGGTCCCCATCAAGCTGGATTTTCACAACGTCTCCCCGGCCACTCTGCTCCGCTGGATCCGTTCAGCGCCGCCGCCGCCACCGGGCGCTCCGGACGTCGTTGTCCTGATTGGGCACACCAAGGAACATATTGACGACCATGCCTTTGAGAACTTATTGAAAGGGCTGGGGGCGGACACTGCTTTGAAAGTCGTTGGATTTGAGACACTTGCAAAAATGGCAACGAGCCTGCGCGGGAATGCTATCGGTTCTTTGGACAATCCCTCGGTGCTAATGGCATGAGTTATGCGTCACAATCAAGTCTCGCACCTCGGATGGGGGTTGCCATCCGCGAGCGAGCAACATGACGAGCAAAAGGACAGCAAGCATGAGTAAAGATTTTCTCACCATTCGCGCCGCGGCTTTTATTCTTTACATTGCTGTCGCGCTGGGGCTGACATCTTTGCAAGCGGCAATCGTGCTGCCTCAGCCTCAAATCATCGGTAACGAGGCCTTGGTCACCATGCCAAGCGGGGCCATCTCCAATCGGTGGATTAACCTCCGTCCCGGAAACGGCGATGTCGTCAATCTGAACCCCCCGATCTTCTCTTGGCTTTTCGTGCCCAGTCCTTCAATGTGCGCCTCCGATACCACCCTGTGGCAGTACCAGTTTCAGATCGCCTACGATTCGGGCTTCGCGTCACCAGCGGTAAATGTGCGAACCAAATGCAACTTTTACAATCTCTTGCCCCCGCTAAACCCGGGAGTAGTTTACTGGCGAGTCGCGTATATCACTCCCAACAATGTTACCAACTGCTGGAGTACTGTTCACTCCTTCACTATTCCTCCAACCGCCGCCGTTTGGGACCGAAGCATGCTGGCCGATACGAATTATCTTCTGAGCAAGACCCACCCACGGATGATATTCAGCTCGAACACCCTTCCACAGCTCAAGGCCCAAATCGCAGCGGTAATGGCCTTGCCCGTCAAGCAGCAAGCAACCAACCAGTTGTACAAGGTCTACAACGCCTTGCTGAGCAGCTGCAACACGACATTGACTCAAACCTGGATGCCGAGCACAAACGCTTTCACGATTGATTTTTGGGTGCAGTTTAACGGCATTCCCTCCGGGAGCATGGCCTTGCTGAGCGAAACCGCCAGTTCCTCCGACAATTGGTCCATCTATCTCAACTCGAATTCAGAATTGACGATGCAATTTACAGCCGGCGGTGTCGTGGAAGGTTCCTATACCATGAGCACTCCCTGGAATCTCAGCAGTAGCACATGGTACCACTTGGCGTTCGAGCGCAGTGGAAGCACGGCGCTGCTTTTTATTAACGGCGTGAGTCAGCCGTTGACCGCATCCACTGCATTCGGCGCCAATGATCTGGGCGAAGTTTACGCCCCGGTACTGATTGGAAGATGCCCCGGAACGGCGGACTTTAACGGATGGATGGATGAGTTCAGGATCGATAAGGGCGTTCGCTTTACGACAAACTTTACTCCGCCCAAGGCCTCCTACGTGAGAAGCACGTACGATGTTCTTTTGCTTCCGTTTGATTCGACCTTTAACCCTCCAACCAATACCTGGGATCTAAGCATTGATTGGAAAATGGTCACTTATATAGGCAACGCTCACCTGACGAATGACCAATTGGTCTTCGGTGCCAACAGCATGAGATTCGGCGGCAACGGAGATTACTTGCTCGTCCAGGACTACTGGCAGGCTCCATTTCCCATATCCACAAACGCCCTCGGGGCATGGCTTTGGGACCCCCCCAGCTACATACTTCCAACGCTTGTGAAACTTTCCCTTATGTACCGGCTTACCGGGAGCAATCAATACTTGCTCGGCACAAACCTGTGCTTCGCTGCTTCACAACTCGCGCAGGATGCTGTAAACGCCCAGTATACAGACGGAGTATTTGATGACATGTTGGGCGGGATAGTGGAAGTGCTTGGAATGTCGTATGATTGGCTGTATGACCTTATGACTCCAACGGAAAGGAGTAATATTGTAAGAGCAATTGAACTCAATTGCACGTGGTCCCTCTACAGACCCGAAAACGCCTCAACCCAAGGCTTTTGGGCCGATTTGGGAACGACGGTAGGCTCCACATGGAATCTTACGGTTACTAATTCTGGTGTGAACGCTTTCGGCGCTGGAAAGAATGGCCTGGGCCACCCGTGGGCGAATGCCAATTGGGCGCTTGAAGCCGCTCTAGCGGTTTATTCCGAGTCCACAAACCAGGATTTGTGGGATTTATTGACCATTGGCATGAACTACATGCTGGCGAAAGATTCCCCCTTCTGCTATAATTCAGGCAGCGGAATAAATACAGGTGCCTCATACGCATACAACGAATTGCAATGTAGCACTCCAAAAGGGCTGTTTTTCCACTCGGCGTTTCCTGAAGCGGGCCTGAATCGCAACCCGATATACACAAATATGGTTGCGTGGTTCGATTGGATGCTTCCGGTGGGATTTCAGCAGGCCAACTGGCCGTGGGGCGACGTTGGTTACGGAAGGGGTTTGGAATGGGTGTTGCCAGATGCCTTGGGTTGGCCACTGACGGCCCTGACCGGGAGCGGAACCGCCTACGCCCACTGGCAAAATCAGTTGACCGTTTATGGCAACACAATTACGCAGGACACCTATCCGCCTTTGATGATTGTATCAGACAGTTTGACTAACTACCTGAACGCGCCAGATACAAGCAGCACCGCGCAATGGTTTCCTGAAGGCGGTTGGGTCATGGGAGCCACGTATCGTCCTGATTCCTTTCAGTGTTTCACAAACGGCGTGGGATTCATTTTTCAAGCACGTCCTGGAGGCACCGATTTCGAACACGATCATCTAAGCGACTTGTCTTTCCAGATGTGGGCGTACGGATCGGTTATTACTGACGCTGGCGATGGAAACGCCATGTCCGCGTATGCCAAAGTTCCGATGGCACATTATGCGCTGCTGGTTAATGGCATCGGCGAAGGACAGACCTTGATCCAAAACGATCCTTGCATGAATCAGATTCTTGCCTATGAGACGACGTCAAACTACACGTACACTGTTGCTGACGGAACCGCCGCTTACCCAACGACTACGTCTCCTGTGTACGCCGGCTGGCTGTATCCCAACCATTACTTATCGGTGGAGAGCGGTGGCCCGCTGATTGGACTGACAAAGGTGCAGCGCCATATCCTGTTTATGCGTCAGCAAGGTTACTTCATTGTCTATGACGATCTTGCCGACAATAACAACGTCACGTTCACCTGGCTCTACCACGTGCTTGAGAACACCTTGACCGGGCCGGACACCACGACCTTTAGCAATTGCCTGACATTTACGTACACCAGCGACACCCAGGCCTATACCGGCTTGAAATCCAACTGGCCGCCTGTCACTGTTTACGTCTCGCACATCGCCAATGCCTCTCAATTGTCAGTCACCAATATGTCTGGCACAAATGTTCGATCAAACCCCATCACCGGGGAAAATTACTGGGGTACAAATTATGGCACAACGGGGCCGCTTTCCTCCGCCCCAGGAGTGGCAGGGTCCGGAGTTCGAGCCAACGCGCTCTGGATCAGCAACCAAACTCCAACCAACACCTTTCACTTCATGACCGTCATTTATCCGGTGCGACCGGGCGGCACCGCTCCCCAGATCACCCGTTTGGATGATTACACCGTCGCGGTCACAAACGGGACACAGGGGGACGTCGTCAGCTTTGATCCGAACACCAAATTCCCAGCTACGTTGATCGTCAATGCTCTGAACATCCCGGTCGTCCAGGCGATCCCCCCCGTGCAGAACTTCCACATAATATGGACACAGTGACCGCCTCTGATTGATTTAAAGAGAATTGTTGCGTTAACGTCGTTCTTCTTAGACGATGATCGCATGGTCGAAAGTTGCGCGAATTTACCGCCATCGGCTCACTTGCGGCGGGCGGTCAACCTGTTTGCCGCGTGGCTGGAAGAAAACGGCTATTCCAGCTACGACCCCTACGACGTCTGGGGAACCCGCTATGGCCGGTTTGCCCGGCGCTTTTACTATCGAAAGTCGGTCTTCGGATTGCCCCTCATTGCTCCAGTTGTTGCCGCCGAGGTTTTGTGCCCGCAATGGCGCTCGATCTTCGTGCGCAAGCAGCGGTACGCCACCGCCGATGCGCAGTTGCTCCTCGCCTTCGCCAACTTATTCCAACTCACCGGCGACCAGAACCATATCCAAAAGGCGGCCGGCCTGGCGGCGGATTTGCTCGCTTATTCCATTCCCGGTTACAACGGCCACTGCTGGGGCTATCCCTTCGATTGGCAGCATCATCGCGGCCTGTGGAAAAAAAACACCCCTTTTATCACCGCCACCCCCTATTGTTTCGAGGCCTTTTTGAGGCTCTTCGACCTGACAGGGGAAGAACGCTATTTCAATACCGCCAAGTCCATTGCCCAGTTCGTGCAAAATGACTTGCGCGACACTCCCACTTCCGCCGACGCGGCGGCGGGCAGTTATTCCCCGCTCGATAACAGCCAGGTTGTCAACGCCAGCGCCTATCGGGCGATGGTTTTGTTCGAGGCCGCCGGGCGGTTCGCCCGCCCGGACTACCGGCGCAGCGCCACCCTGAACCTGAATTTCATTTTGCAAAGCCAGAGGGCCGACGGCGCCTGGCTTTACGCGATGGACGAGCCGGCCGAGCAGTTTATCGATCATTTCCATACCTGCTTCGTCTTGAAGAATCTTTGGAAACTCAACCGCTCCCTCAAAAGTCCGGCCGTCACCGAGGCGATCCGGCGTGGATTCGCCTATTATCACGGCGCTTTATTTGACTCGGCCGGCCTGCCCAAACCCTTTGTCATCAACCCGCGCCGCCAGATTGTCCGTCTCGAAATGTACGATTTTGCGGAAGCCATTTCGCTGGGCGTTCTTCTGCGCCATGATTTGCCCGAGGCCTTCCCCATGGCCCAACGGCTGGCGCGCCTTGTCACGGATCAATTTCAACTGTCGCCCGGCTGTTTTGTCACTCGCGTCTATCGCGGCGGGCGATTCCACAAGCTGCCGTTTCTTCGCTGGCCGCAAGCCCAGCTTTTTCTGGCTCTGACCAACATGTTGATGGCCGAACCGAGCCTTTCGGCGGCGGCCCCGGCTTGCTGCGCCACAAAAAACTGACGCCGATGGAGTGCGAAGCTGTCATGGAACCTGAAAAGAAAACCGAGTCTCGAACTCGCTGCGCGGGTTTCTTGCGGCGCAAGGAAGTTTGGACGCTCTCCCTGCGGGGCTGGCTGGCGGCCTTTGCTTTCGCCTTGGCCGTTCTGCTGGCCGTTTTTTTCCGCGTCCACCCTTTTCTGGCCGTCAACAACCCGGTGCCGGCGGACGTTCTGGTGGTCGAAGGCTGGGTGCCCGCTTATGCGCTGGTCGATGCCTGGCATTACTACCAGGACGGACACTACCGCCTGCTGTTGACCACCGGCAGCCTGTGCCGCGACGCCGTCAACCTTGATCCCGACGATACCTACGCCCGAATATCGGCCGCCGCGTTGAAGAAGATGTTTGGTCACTCCGCCCAGATTCAACCCGTTCCTGCCCCGTTGACCGGGCGCGAACGCACCTACACTTCGGCTCTCGCATTAAAAGAGTGGCTGCGCCTTCACGAACCGGCGGTAACCTCCGTCAACGTGGTGACGATGGCCACGCACGCCCGGCGCACCCGCCTGTTGTTTGCAAAAGCCTTGGGGCCGGGCTTTCAGGTTGGCGTCATGTCCGTGCAGGACCAGGAATACGACCCCCGCCACTGGTGGCGCTACAGCCAGGGCATCAAGGAAGTCTTGAGCGAAGGTTCCGCTTACCTCTACGCCCGCTTCCTTTTTCATCCCTGACGCCGCCGCCCGGGCAAAAGCACTCTTTACCACTATCAAATGAACTTCCTGGTTACAGGCGGGGCCGGTTTCATCGGCTCCCACGTCTGCGAACGCCTCTTGCGCGACGGTCACGCCGTCTGGACGCTGGATGACTTGAATCCCTTTTACGACCCGGCCCTCAAGCGGCGCAACCTCGCCGCCATCCAATCACTGCAAAAACCCTTTGTGTTCGTGGAGGGCGACGTCGCCGACCGCGCCGCCGTGGAGCGGCTCTTTCGCGAGGTCAATTTCCACCAGGTCATTCATCTGGCCGCCCGCGCCGGTGTCCGGCCCAGCCTGCTCGAGCCTGCCCTCTGCCAGCGCGTCAATGTCGAGGGCACGGCCAACATCCTGGAGGCCGCCCGCGCCGCCGGTGTCAACAAATTGACCATCGCCTCCTCTTCCTCCGTTTATGGCGTCAACTCAAAGGTTCCCTTCGCGGAGAGCGACCCCATTTTCTCCCCGATCTCTCCTTACGCCGCCAGCAAGCTCGCCTGCGAGGCCCTGGGCCACGTTTACCATCACGTCTATGGAATGGATGTGGTGATGCTGCGGTTCTTCACCGTTTACGGTCCCCGCCAGCGCCCGGACCTGGCCATCCACAAGTTTGCGCGCCTGATCGCCGCCGGACGGCCCATCGAGGTCTTTGGCGACGGCTCCACCTCCCGCGATTACACCTACATCACCGATATTGTTGACGGCATCATGGCCTGCGTTCGCCAGACCTTTGGCTTCGAGATTCTCAACCTCGGCGGCTCCAATCCGACGACGCTCTCGCGCCTGATCGAACTGTTGGAACACGCCTTGGATAAGCAGGCCCAAAGGCTGAAAATGCCCGACCAGCCCGGAGACGTCCCCCAAACCTGGGCCGATGTCTCCAAGTCGCGCCGGCTGCTGGGCTACGCGCCGAAAGTCCCAATTGAGGAGGGCATTCCCCTCTTTGTCGAATGGTTCAAAACCGCCGGAGGCGCAGAATGAGAGTTGACATGGGCGCTGGCAACTGCTTGATAATGCGACTCAGGACTATGAACGGCACCATCCCTTATGCGGTGTTCCTGGCGGTTTTCTTGCTCCTTCCGGCTATGGCTCAGTCGCAAGCCTCCAACAACGCCGCCACCAACCAACCCCTCTCCCAATCTCTGCAAACCAACCTGCCGCCGCCGGAAGCCGTGGATACGAACCTGCTGGCCCCGCTCCCGACCCTGCCCACTAATCAGTTTCCCATCGCGCCTGCACCCTTGACGGCTCCCTTCCAATCCACCGTCGCCAACTTCGGCGCGCCGGCCTCCGCGGGCGCCGGCCGCCCGGAATCCCCGCTGCTTGGCAACAGCAGTGTGGGCGCGCCGGATTTCGCCGGCGAGGCCACGCCGGCGACTCCCGGCATCTATCGCTACGGTCCGATTGATCTTCATGCCCATGTGATCTACAGCTTTTCCGACGCCACCGAATTGCAATCAGGTCCGGGCAGCCGCACCTCCACTGTTGTCAACTCGGTGGCCCCGGGTCTGACGCTCAATTTGGGCAGCCAATGGGCTGCGGGTTACACTCGCATTTATTCGTTCTATTCTGGCGCGGGATATCACAATACCACTGGCGATTATGCGTTCTTGTCCGGCATGGCCAGCAATGCCGACTGGCAGTTGACTCTGGCGCAGACCTATTCCTCCCTCTCCGAGCCGCTGGTCGAAACGGGCGCGCAGACCGAAGAGGAAGCCTATGTTACCGCCCTCTCGGTCACACATCCCTTGAGCGAAAAATGGTCCGTCACTCTTGCGGGCAATCAAACTTTCCGCTTCGCCGATCCCTACACCGATATCCGCGCCTGGACCGGCTCGGCGGACGTCAATTACGTCGTCAATTCAATGCTTCGGGCCGGCCTCAGCTTCAGCGGCGGCTACGATGCCATCAACCAGGGCACGGACATTACTTTTGAGTCCCTCCAGGGCACCCTTGTTTTTCACCCGGGCGCCAAGACCCTCCTGGCCGTGAGCGGCGGCGGCGAGAGGCAGCAGTTCAGCACCGCTGGGATGCCTTCCCTGTTGACGCCTGTCTTCTCCGCCGACTTGCAATATGCCTTGTTCCGTTCGACCACAATCTCAGTCAACGCCGTGCGCACGGTCACCCCCTCCTTTTTTGCCAATCAGGACAATGTCCTCACCATGGTCAACGCCGGGGTGGAGCAGAAGCTGTGCGACAAGATTTCCCTGATCCTTAACGGCGGGCACAGTTCCATGACCTACACAACTCTTGCCGCGGGGCCCTTGCCCGCCTTTTACATCGGCTTTCCCCCAATCGTGCCGCTCAATGAGCAGGTGCGAAGCGACTCCTCCACTTTTATCCGTGTGAGTCTGGCCTATCGGTTCCGGCCCAGCCTGCGTGGCTCGGTCTATTACATGGAACTCCAAAACACCAGCAGCCAGGGCGCCTTTGGCTTCAACACCAGCCAGGTCGGTCTCCAGCTCTCTTATCAGTACTGACATCCATGCACTGGAATGCGCAGAAACCAAAAGAATCCTACGCCCGACTCCTCATGTATTGACAAAAGGGACTGGAATTTTGACACGGTCCCCGATGAGGAGTTAGTCGCATGCTGTTACTGGGAGTATGCCAGAGAATCGGCCTTCATCCGCGACCTCAAGGGGCGATGCGATGACCGGAGGACTTGGGAAATGACGATCGGTCAATTGCGGGACTTTTGTGGAAACGACATCGAGCGCATTCAATCCATTGGCTACTCCGCCGGCGTTTTTCTCCAAGGCTTCTTTTTTTCGACGGAGACCCAACCGTCAAGCGTTAACCCCAACGCCGCAAATTATCGGCATCCGGACGCCCCGGTGATTACCGGCAGCTTTCCCCGCCCGTGGCAAAGCCTCAGCGAACAGGAACGTACGGAACGATCCCGCATTCGGAGCGACACCGAAACCATTCCGCTTGTTCCTTTCGAGCGCGGCCCATCGGTATTTGCAAAGTGGATCGCTGAGTATTGCGACCACCAAAGGGAACAGGCGTTCGATCAGCAGGCACGGGTTAAAGCGAAGAATCCTGACATCCCTGAAACCGAACTGTGGGGGCGCCACCTCTTTCGTTCGCCGGACATGCGGACCTCGCTTTACGCGACGGGAGCCGAGGTCGGCGTCTTCAGAATCAATTGGGCGGCCTTTACAAACGAGCAGTTGCGCGATGGATTTTACTCCTGGATACGGGACAATCGCCCCAGGGATTTCCGTGCCCCGGACGGCCGTGGAAAAAAGACTCTCAGCTACCGGGTTAAGCTTGAACGCTTGGCAATTCTCCGCCTCCTCCATCGCTTTACGCTGGACGAGCTGCAATCCGCTTGCCCGGAAGCTTGGCACCATTACAGCAAAGCCCCAAACCGCCGATGGCGCAAGGAAGCCTCTTTGGTGCCCCTTCATTTCCGGGAATTTTTGCCTTTCTTACCCGAAAACGAGCTTCCTCGTTCATGGCCGCCTAAAGCTTGAAATAAAATACATAGGTATTTCCTCCCGTTGCCTCTGCCCGAAGCGGCGATATAACATGGCCGTATGGAAGAGAACCTGGGAAAACTACGGCTCCCCGCTCGTCCGGTCATGATGACTGGGCGAGCGAAGCCACAACAATTATCCAAAAAGAAGACCCTATGTTAATTGACACCATTAAGAAAGAGGACCTTGTGTTTCGAGGATGCGCTAAACACGTAGTAATGATTCCCGTCGAATCAGCGGAAATCGCCGCCATCAGCTACTTTAATTCAAACCTCACCGTGGCGTTCAACCAGGGATCCGTCCTGCGATATAACAATGTTCCGTACGACAAATACGACGGCTTGCTGACTGCGGAGAACCGTGAGGATTACCTCGATAAGAACCTCCGTCGCCGATACCTCTGCGAAAGGATCGTATGACCCGCAATGGAAAAATCGCCAGGCTTCCTCGGCTTATCCGCGAAGAATTGAACTCCAGACTCGATGACGGCCAGGACGGCCCTCAACTACTCGATTGGCTCAATAGCCTCCCGGAGACACGCCAAATCCTCAACACCCACTTCGCCGCCGTCCCTGTTAGCCCGCAAAACCTAAGCGAGTGGCGTCAGGGCGGCTTTCACGAATGGGAGGCCCGCCAGGACTTTATACATCACGCTCACGAACTCTCGGCTTCCTCAAAGGACACCGCCGAAACGATTGAACCCTCCCAACTGGCCTGTGACTTGGCCGCCGAACTGGCCCTCCGCTTCGCTGCTCTCCTCAACCAATGGGATGGTGAGGGAGCGCTTGAGTTTGCCGACAAACTCCATGTGCTGCACGGCTTGGCCCGCGACATCTCATTGATTCAAAAGACGATACAGCAAGCGGCCAAATTTACGGCCGAATACACCCAACACTTGGAAGACCAGGACCAGCGCCACAAGGACGAACTCAAAAAACACGCCCTCGATCAAGTCCTGGCTGCCCGTCAGCGTGGCACCTTGGTTCAATTGTTTGGCGGCGGCGAATCTGGGGAACGCATCGCTGATTACGTCACGGCTATAAAATACGATCTGCCACTGGCAAAAAATGACGACCCGATTGCCGCCCGTCAAACCAAGTCAAACCAAATCAAACCAGTTTCGGCACAACCACCCGCGCCTGCGGAACGGGCGCCCGTCTCTGTTGACATCACTTCCTCCGCGTGATAAATCCTCCGCACGATTCAGAACGCTGAACACATGAAAATCGCCATCGTTGGTCCCGGATTGAAACGGCATTTCGCAGAACGGTTTTTCCTTTTGCCCTTTGCCATTTTAACTTCTCTGTCTTGCCTCGCCACTGATTCGGCCGAATCCAACCCCGTTCAAAGCCACGTACGTGCAACGTATTGGCATGAAAAGGGCTACAACTTCGACCCGGCTTGCATGACGGCGTCTGAAATGGATGCACAAGTCAAAGATATCCAACGCAGCAAGTATTGGAGAAAGAAGGGTTACGATTTCAACCCCGACTACATGACGAGGTTTGAAATGGACGCAAAAGTCAAAGATATCCAACGGAGCAGGGACTGGAAAAAGAAGGGTTACGATTTCAACCCCGACTACATGACGTGGTATGAAATGGACGCAAAAGTCGAAGGCATTGAACGTAGCAGGTACTGGAAGGCTCAAGGTTACAGTTTCAACTCCGACCGGATGACGGCGAATGCGATGGACGGAGCAGCCAAAGACATCCAGCGCAGCAAGTATTGGAAAAAGAAAGGTTATCACTTTGACCCGGACACAATGACCGCGCTCTCAATGGACATCGAGGCGACGCTCAGACAACCGCAAGCCCAAAGCAAGGGGCAATGAGCGGGTTAAACACGGGCTTTGCACTACCCGACGGCTCAAATGCCGGCATTTCGGCCATAATGACCCGAGTCACCAGGCTCACCACCCGTCTCTGTTGACATCACTTCCTCCGCGTGATAAATCCTCCGCACGATTCAGAACTCTGAACACATGAAATTATCCGGTGACCTACTACCAAAAACTCTGCCGCCGCCTTAAAGCCTCTCCCGCGACCTGGCTGGTCACGGGCGTCGCCGGCTTCATCGGCTCCAACCTCCTGGAGAGCCTGTTGCTCCTGGACCAAAATGTCACCGGCCTGGACAACCTTTCCACCGGCTTCAAGCACAATCTGGCACAGGTCCGGACCGCCGTCGGAGCGCGACGCTGGGCGAGGTTCACCTGGATCAAGGGGGATGTTCGCGACTTGTCCCGCTGCCGGCAGGCCACCCGCGGCATCGACTTCGTTTTGCACCAGGCCGCTATGGCCTCCGTGCCGCGTTCCCTGGCCAATCCGATCCTGACCCATGAGAGCAACGTTACCGGCTTTGCCAATCTCCTCTGGGCCGCTCACCAAAACGGCGTTCGGCGCGTCGTCTTCGCCTCCAGCAGTTCGATTTATGGCGATGACCGGTCCTTGCCGCAAACCGAGCCTGTTATCGGCCGCTGCCTCTCTCCCTACGCCCTCTCCAAGCGTGTCAACGAGCTTTACGCCGATGTTTTCGCCCGCTGCTTCGGATTGCAGACCGTTGGCCTGCGCTACTTCAACGTCTTTGGGCCGCGCCAGGACCCCAACGGCGCTTACGCCGCCGTCATTCCAAAGTGGATTTCCGCCATGCTCCGCGACGAACCAGTCGTCATCAACGGCGACGGCTCCACCAGCCGCGATTTCTGCTACGTCGCCAATGTCGTCCAGGCCAACCTCCTGGCCGCAACGGCCCGCAACCCGCGCGCTGTCAACCAGATTTACAACGTCGCCCTTGGCGGCCAGACCACCTTGAACGCGCTCTTTGAATTGTTGCGCCGCCGTCTGGCCCCGTCCCGTCCCCGTTTGCGC
>Ga0187860_1001411_pt1 | contig 21170 bp, 30 predicted proteins | sample June2016WEW_10_4_FD_132981 | JGI IMG/M metagenome (GOLD analysis project Ga0187860, IMG submission 132981) | Peatland microbial communities from SPRUCE experiment site at the Marcell Experimental Forest, Minnesota, USA - June2016WEW_10_40 | ecosystem: Environmental > Terrestrial > Soil >...
GTACCAGACCACGCCCTCGCCCAATACGACAATGGTCGCGATCACCACGTACTTCAAATTGGCGGGGTTGAGGAAGGCCTCGCGCCATGGATTCTTGCTCGTCGCCCCCTTGGCCTTGATCTCCGCGTAGACCGGCGACTCCTCGAAGTTGGCCCGCATGTAGAGGGTGACAAACACCAGCAGGAAGGAGAACAAGAACGGGATGCGCCACGCCCAGGCATTGAATACCGCCTCACCGGCGTAGGTGCGTGTAACGATGATCACGACGAGCGACAGCACGGTGCCAAGCGTCGGTGAGGTCTGCAGCCAGCCGGTATAGTAACCGCGGCGTTCGTCCGAGACGTGCTCGGCGACATAGGTGATCGCGCCACCGTAGGAGCCGCCCAGGCAAAGGCCCTGGATCATTCGCAAACCGAACAGGATGAACGCGGCGGCCAGGCCGATCGACTCGAACGTCGGGATCAACCCGATCGCGCCGGTGCCCAAGGCCATGCCGGCCAGCGTCATGATAAACGTATATTTGCGGCCGACGCGGTCTCCCAGCCAGCCGAACAGGAATGCGCCGAGCGGCCGGACCAGGAACCCGGCGGTGAACAGCGCGATCGTGCTGAGCAATGCCGCGACGGGGTGGCTCTTTTCGAAGAATTTGACCGCCAAAATTGTGGCCAAGCTCCCGAAAATATAGAAGTCATACCACTCGATGACGTTTCCCGCGGCCGCGGCAGTAATCACGGTCCGGAAGTTCTTCGGAATTTGAGCCGTTTGAGACGTTTGAGCTATTTGAGCCATTTCAGTTTCCTCCCCCCCAAGGGGTCCTACCGCGCGTTTGAAAGTCTACACCCCGCGCTGCCCCAGCCGTTATACGACTTTAGATAAGCTCCGCACAACTTTATGACGAAGTGGAGCTGGCCGCCCAGGCTATCGCTCACCCAGCCGGCAAGATGCCGCCCGCTCCCGGGCGCCGCCTTCTATCGGACCTCGCGCTAAATAAGCCGCCGCGCAATGAAATTGTGCAATGCAGCGGCGGCGGCGCACAACAACGCAAAGGCTAGCGCGGCGGCAGCGATTTCTAAAAAATCGGCTGGAACCGAACCAGCCTCGTGCCGCGGCCCCAAAGTCTTGAATAATGCCGCAAGCGCGCCGATCCCGGCGCCATAGGCTGCCGCACGCGTGACACTCCAAGCCCGCGTGCGATCTCGCGAAATAAAAAGCCAGCGAAGCGGCATCTTCCGGCACTCGCCTGCGGTTTCTAGCGGCTGCTTGCGCGCGCACTCTATACGCGCGCGTTATTTGCCGCGACCTGCGCCACCCGATATTCTTTTACATCTTTTGTCATTCTAACAACTAACCGCCGGCATCAGGCAGAGCGGCTTGAGGCGTCTCGTTTCAGCAATTCAATGTTTAGTTGCGTGAACATCTCCGGGCGACTAGAGTTTGCAGGGGATGGGAGCTTTCACGCGTCTATTGGACTGTCGCCGATAGAGACCAAACGACACGGCGTCTCCAAATGACAGATGGGCGAGGATGGGCTGATGGGGCGCGGCACTTATGATTTCGAGTTGGACGAAACCGGAAATCTGGCAAACTTCGCAGCTAACGTCGAGCGGCTGAGGCGGCTCTGGCTCGACCGCGGGTCGATCAACGGTGACGCGCTTGGGCCAGGCGACCCCGGCGATTTCGACAACGGCGCCTGGCACGTGGCTTGTCATCTGCTCGGGGGCTGTGGGGTCCGTCGAGGAAGCGACGGAACCATCGTTTGGCATCAGGTCTCCCATGATCCCAGCGTGGACAGGTATTTTGCGAGCGCGACCTTCCGTGAAGGCAGCGCGACGCGCACCATCCCAATCGACTCGGCCGAAGGGCGCACCCTGCTGAGCGGCTCGACGGTTCTCGGCTTCGTCGAGGGTACTTCGCTCGGCAGAACATCGGCCCGCGCGGTGATGGATCCGCCTACCCTCTTCAACCTTTGGCGGCGACAGGATTTCGATTGGCCGCCAGGCAGCAAACAGGACGGCGGCAGGGTCTGGGAGCATTGGTGCACGCTGCGTGACATTCGCCCGACGCATGCCATCGGCACGTCGGTTCTGACGGCGTTCATATCGATGGTCGCCGCGCTCGGCGACTACTTCGCGCCGACGGTCGCACGTGGACGACGCGAGTATGGCCATCCCGCGCAATTGCGCGCGATGGTTCGCGCGGGACTTATCGCCGAGAAGGCGGCCGTCTGGACGGGAACGCCGACGGCGATTGCCGCAGAACATGAAGCCGTGTTCGAAGAGGCGGATCCCGCGACATCGCTCGACACGGCCAGCGCGCTCGATTGGTCCAACCCGCCTCGCTACCACATGTTCGCGCGCAAGATCGCCGGCTGGAGCAAGGCGGCCGAAGTCGAGCGCGACCTCTCGCAGGCCTAAGGGGGATACGATGGCCAACGGAGCAAAGGGCAACCCGAAGAAAAATCGCGATGGGCTGCTTCGCGGCGCCCGTGTCTATCTCTCGGGACCGATGGACTTTGTCGCCTCGCGTGAAGACGAAAAGAAGAATGGGTGGCGCACGCGGATCGGTGAGGTGCTCCGCGATTTCGGCGCCATCGTCTTCGATCCTTGGAACAAACCGGAAGTGCGGGGACTGCACGGATACGGACAAGAAGGCGTGGACACCGCCCGAGACCGTGACCGATGGACGTTCGAGGACTCGCCGGCCGGCGCGCGAACGCGGGCAACACTCACGGGTCACTACTGGGAGACGCTGCACATAGACCTGCGCATGGTCGACACGGCAGATTTCGTCATCGCGCATTGCCCGACAAATATTTACAGCGTCGGAACGGTTCACGAGATCGCGCTGTGCCGACTCGAACGAAAGCCGGTCCTCTTCGTCAGTCCTCCGATCGTGTTTCCGAGTTATGAAGCCCTGCGCAAACATCTCGCCAATGACGCGCGCGGCAAGGAGCTATTGGATCAGCTCACAGACGAGGTGCCGATCAAGCCGAATGATCGCGGCATTCCCAGTCTCTGGTATATGCCGCTGGTCGGCGGAGAGAGCTTCTTCGACGGTTTTGGCTTTCATCTTCCGGAATATCGAAAGCGCCGGTGGAAAGAAACCGCCTTGGATAAGCGCGAAGCCCAACGAAATCCTGCTCGGCCCCTGCTGCCATTCCTCGCAGAGCTCAACAAGCGCTTGCCTCAAAAATGGGACAACCGATTGAAGCGCTATGTCCGCAACGACGATTGGCTTCTGTGGAATATTCATAAGGACGGCACGGTCGAAGAGCCGCATGGGGAGGCTTGATGCCTGCCAACGAACCGCCCAAGCGGCTCGTTCGAGCGATTGCCGAGCTGAGCCGGCGCCGGCCCTTGTCGTCGCGCGACGAACAGCGCCTGTCGGATGCTCATCGCGAGATTCTCCGCGGCTATCGCGCAATCGCCTCTTCGGGCGCTACGCCCGGCAACCGCTGGCGCCGGCCGGCGCTGGCAGCGTTGCGCTTTCTCGGCGGCGGCCCGGACCGACCCAGCACGTCGCTGCGGGACTACGATCACCGTCGCTACGGGCCCTTTCTTGGCGTCAGCGACGAAGGTAACGCTGCGGTAGCGGTGCGACGCGCCGCCTTTGCCTCGCCCAAGGTTCAGGCGCTAGGGGGCCAGGCGCCCCCGCTTGCCGTCGGTGTCGCGCTCGACGCCGAACGGCTGGGCGGGGTGGGCGAGGTTCCGGTCGGTCCCGGTGAGCTCGCCGACATCTGGCGTGAATGCGTAAGCCGCACCTTGTTGACGACCAACGTCGGCAGTCGCGTCAATCTTCGGCTGTATCGTCCAGCTCCCGTCGTGACGATCCGCGGCGGCGAAACCACATCGGCGCTCGCCGCGGCGAAGGTCGGGCTCGCGGCGGCCTTCAAACCTTTTTTGACGCCGCCCGGAGGTAAACCGCGGCCGTTGATTGTGTACGTGGAGTTTGAGCTCGGCTCCCGGCGCCCGCCGCAGGAGCAGAGAGCTCTGCTGCGCACGCTCCATCGGCACGTGCGGCAGTCGGGGATCGCGGCTCCTCGCGTCCATCATCTCGGCCTCAACGTTCGCATCGGCTGGGGACCGAAGGGCCGAAACGCGGCGCTCCGCGCCATCGACTTGGCCCACGTTGTCGGCCTGCACAACGTGTCGATCGACGGCGTCGTCCGCAAGGAGGCCGACCGCGTCATCTCTTTTCCAGGTCTCCTCGACTACCTGCCTCCCGGGTTGGTTGCGCAGGTCCTTCGACACGCTCAGCAGAAGGGCGTCTGGGTTCACCCGTTAAAGCGGGTCGACACCGATACCGTGGCGTGCACGATCTGGAGCGCGCTGAATACGGCGCGCGCCATGGGGCTCGACTTGGGAAAGTACGGTCTATTTCCACTCACGCTGGAAGAGTGCGACGCTGTCGTCGGCCAAGTGCAGCGCTGGTTTCCAGACTGGAGCGCCGCTCCGGTTTTCTACGTTGACCAGGCCGTCACCAGCCGCACGCGTGTCTACGTTGGCCATGACCGGGCCAAGGGCCTCGAAGCATGGCTGCGCCTGATGGCCAAGCACCACGTCGAAGTCGTCCTTATCGACACTGTAGACAAAGCGGAAGGATGGAAGATTCTTCGCACCGGAAATGATCGCAAGGGCCTGCTCGGTCCAAGGCAGATCGCGCGACTGACGGCGCTTGGCGAGAAGTTGGGTATCAAGGTCCTCTGGGCCGGCGGCATCACGATTCCCCAGGTTTATGAGTTCGGTCAGCTCGGCGTCTTCGGCATTTACGTGACGACGGCCGCTGCAGAGACCATCCCGGTAAAGGGAAAGTACCGGCGCGATCCCGGAATGCCGTCTGCAAAGCAGCCGACCTTTAAGGGCGTGCTGAATGCAAAAATACTGCTCGAGGCCGGATTTCTCAGTGAGCGTGCGGAGCGGAGCCTGCAAGATCGGATCGAGCAGGCTGGACTCGATGAAAAACGGCTGTCGGCCATCCTGCCTGCAGCGTGGCGGGCTTGGTGGGCGAAATCGATACCGAAGAATTCATCTCGCCGAAAAATGCACTGAATAGAATTTGCCGCCTTGCTGACCGCAAGATGCGCCCGCTAGCGGCGCTTCGAGCGGGCCTTGCGGGCGGCATAGCGGGCGTCCCTGGCCGCCTTGCGTTCGGCTTCCAGCTCGCTTTCGCGCTGCGCCTTTGTGGCCGCGGCGCGCTCGGCCTGCAAAGCCGCCTCACGTTCCGCCTGCCGCGCCCGTTCGGCCTCGCGGGCCTTCTGCTCGGCTTTTTCCGCTTCGCGCGCCTGCTTGATCGCCGTGCGCTCGGCCGCACTCGCCGCGCGAGCGGTCAGCCGCTCCGCCAGCGCCGGGTCGCCGGTCTTGGCCTGAAACTTCTCCAGCGCCGCCTTCTTGGCCTTGGCTGCAGCCTGTTGCCGCTCGAAGAGACCCGGTTGCTTAAAGCCGCTCATCAATCTTGACCCTGCATGAAGTGCCGCGAAGCGGCTCGGTTACGGTGCACGCAAATCCCATCAACGCACGCGCCAGCCGACCACGGTCGCTTCAATAGGGTTGCTGGTATCGACGCTTCGCCACCGACCGCCGCGCCATCGACACAGGAACGGGATGACATAAGTGCCGACGTGATCCTCGCAAAGCAGTTCAAGCGGCTGGTCCGCCGGCGGTACGCCGTCGTGGATGAAAGCATCGAGTCGCGCCTGCCGTGTCGCCATGCGATGATCCGTGCCGGGAAGGAGGCAATGCCAGCGCGTAGCGCTGCGACGGCATTGTGGCGTGCTTATATGACGCTGTGAGGTATGGAATCAACCAGCGAGGGTCGGATGGCATTCAAGCCGAATTACGGACGCGATCGGGCCGAGCGCGCGCGGGCGGCGCGGCTTAAGAGCGAAGAGAAGCAGCGCAAGAAGGACGAGAAGACGGCGCTACGCAAAGCCGAGCGCGCGGAAGCCGAGCCGCCGGCGGAGGACAGCAAGACCGAGGCCTAAAACCTCACCGCCGAGAGCCGACAAAATTCCGCCAGCCCAATCGCGCTTCTTCAATACTCGGTTATCTTCGGCTCGAGCCGGATCGGTTCTTTGTCCTCCGCGCCGCGATGGGGCCTCTTGGAACCCCCGGTTCAATTGCAGTAGCGGGGGTCAATGACAGCGAACTCGCCGGTCGGGTATCGGTAATAACAAGCGCCTTGATACAAATAATAACCGCTCCGCTGCTCGGCTTGTGCGCCGATGGCCGCGCCGGTCGTTCCGCCGATGATGGCCCCGACGACCGCGCCACCGGCTCTCCCCGTCAGCGCGCCACCGATTATGCCGCCGAGTACGCTGCCCCCGATTGCACCTCCGACCACACTCGAGCCTGGCGGAGGTGGCGGCGGGGGTGGCGGCACCGGCTCGGCATAGCCTTGCGGCGGTGGCGGCGGCGATGATGGGTCCGGGTATGCGTACTCGGAAACATCAACCGGCGGGCCCTCCATAGGATGATCGTAGAAATACCAATAGCCGTCAGCCCACCACCAATAGCCGCAGCGCCCGAAGTGACACCCATACGGACGCCAGCTCCCGTGCCCCCAAGCGTAACGGTCGTGGTCGGTCCAATGACCAGGGTCACGGCCCATAGGGTGATGTTCGACCGCACGGGTCGGCGGCCCCCCGTGACCAAGTGGCCCATGACCAACCTGCGGTCCCGGCCCCGCTGGGCCCTTCTGCTGGACGGCCGGCGCTTTTGGGGCCGGCTTTTTTGGTGGTGATTCTTGCGCCATTGCCGAGAGCGATAGCGCGGCGAAGATCGAGACCAACGGTACGAAAACCGTAAAGCGCCTGGACCTGCTCATGCCTGAAACTCCCATTCGATGTGGCGAATCACTCACCGTTGGTCCTGCAGCGGCAACGGAATCACGCCGATATTCCGCGAATTAGACTACTGCATTTGCGACGGCTTTGGCAGCGTGCGGCGCAAAGACCAACCAAACTCGACGATTCTGGGGCATAGCGGGCCGCAAACAGCGCGGACATATCCATGCAAAGCCAATGCCCGCGATGACTTGGCCGATGCCTTTTGCTATGAACGCGATAAACCCTTGAAGACCTCAGGCGGTACCTCATAGGTACCGAGAAAAAGCCTAAGTCATCGGAACGCCGGGTTAGCTCAGCGGTAGAGCAGCGGTTTTGTAAACCGTTGGTCGGGAGTTCAATCCTCTCACCCGGCACCAATAAAATCAGGGCTTTCTTGCATTATCGACCCGGTCAATCTTCCCAGGAATCGGCATTGGGAACCGTGTGGGAAGATTGCCACAGTCCGCGTGGAAATCGTACGGAGATCATCACAATGGCGCCTTGGAAAACGATCGATCCTCCCAAAGGGAGGCCCTTCCTCGCGCGGGCGCGCCGTATAGATGGCGCGCAATTCGCCGCCGTCGTTGTCAACCACACTGATGGCAAATGGCGTCTTGCGGAAATTCCTGATGGCAGCATGATGGACTTGGTCATCGATTCTTGGACGGAGATTCCCCTATTGCGAAACGCTCGCAGAGCGCGCCGTAAGGCGTCACGTCGTGTGGCTCGCCGAGTGCGGAAGAAATAGCCCGCCCATGCCGGATCAGGAATTCGAGTTGGCGGACGGAATTTGAGCGGCTTGGTGACACGGTCGTCAGCTACGATGATGCCTCGTCGCTTCCCGCCGCCCTGGACGATTGATGAGGCGAATGACGCGCGTGCTTCATCGTCCGCGACGCCGGCGGGCAAGCGCTCGCCAAATAGTAGGCTGGCAATTTCGCCATTCTCGACTGAGATGGTCAAGGCCCAGGCTCGTACATGTCCGCTCAACTCCGATAGCGACCGTCAGCCATCAAACCGCGAATGCTGGCGCAGGTTTTGGGGCTGACCACGGCGAGATCGCAGAGCGGCTTCCGCTGAGTCGTTGCGGGGCATTCGCGACCGTAGCGATACATCCAGCAAGAAAGAGCGGAGAGGCAAGCTTGGCGAAGTTCGCCACGAGCCGCCGCGCCTCATCCTTGGATTTACCTAGGCGGGCGGGCGGCCTCATCCTGTTGGGCAGCATCGTCGCCGACATGATCCGCGCTGGGCCAAGCGGCACGTTCCCCGATGGGCACCTCAGGGTGAGCGGCGTAGTGACCGGATTCATGACAACAATCGGAGAGGCCGCGTGCGGGTACGTTCAGCTTGCCGAGCGAGGCCAGCAATGAGCGATTTCCAGCAATCGGCTTGCTGGACGTGCTGGTCGACCTCTGGCACAGATGCTCAACCTTCGCGAAGGTCAAGGCATGAGCGGACAGCGTATTGACAGCGTAGCCGTAGTGACCGGCGGGGCGAGCGGCATCGGCGCCGCCTGCTGCCGCGTGTTGGCCGAGGCGGGAGTGACGGTCGTCGTGCTCGACCGCGACGAGGCGCGGGCGAACGCGGTGGCCGCCGAAGTCGAGGGCAAGGCATGGGTCGCCGATGTTGGCGACGAGAAGGCTATCGACGACTGCGCCGGTGCAATCGAAGCCGCCGTCGGCCCGGTGAACGTGCTGGTGAACAGTGCCGGCGTGGTGCAAGTGCCGGCCCCTCCCGAGCAACTGCCGATGTCGTCGTGGGACGAAGTCATCCGCATCGACCAGCGCGGCACCTATGTGGCTTCGGTTGCCTTCGGCCGGCGCATGGCCAAGCGCGGACGCGGCTGCATCATCAACATCGCCTCGGTTGCCGGCATGCGCTCGATGCCGTTGCATGCGTATGCACCCGCCAAGGCGGCAGTCATCGCCATGACTGAATGCCTCGCCGCGGAATGGGGGCGGTCGGGCGTGAGGGTCAACGTGGTGTCGCCGGGCTACACACTTACTCCCCTCCTTCAGGCCGCGATCGATAAGGGCGAGCGCGACGTCTCCAAGATCAACGAAAATTCCGCGCTCGGCCGGATGGTGACCCCCGAGGAGGTTGCGCGCGCCGTTTGCTTCCTGGCGAGCGAGGACGCTTCCGCGATCACCGGTGCCAACCTGCCGGTGGACTGCGGCTGGCTGGTCACGCCGCCGTGGCACACCTATGGCGGTCTCCGTCCTGCGCGCAGGTAATGGCGCATGCGCCTGAGCGGGCAGGCACAGCAGCGGTAGCACCTTGCTGGGAGATTGCGCAATGCAGGCTGTGCTTCCGTCAAGGATTGCTGATGCCCTACTGGCCGAAAAGGATGCCTGGAAACGTTATGCTGCGGCAAAAGGCGACAATTGGCGTGTGGCCTTCGACGAATGGGCGGAAGCACGCGAGGCGGGCGCCGGCTTCTGCTTCCTCCTCGCCCGTATCTCGTCTATTTGCCTCTGAAAGTCATCGAAAACGATAGCGAGGATTCTCGTAATTTGCGTTCGATTGAGGTTGGGGAATTCTCGCTCGATCGCCTCGCGTTTTCTAAGCCAAGCTGCGGTTGTTTCGACAATCGATTCGGTCGTTCGTTTATTTGCAACTTTTGTTTTTTCCACTGCCATTCTCCGTTGCTGAATTTTCCGAACGTGACGCCCATTCGCTCGCTTCAAGGTCCGCGCGGCGCAACGTCCGTAAATTGCAGCCCGGCCGGTTACTGTAACCTTAATCTCAAAGCGCGGTGGAATGTTGGGAAGTGGCGTGCTCCGGTTTTGTGGCGCAGCGGCGCTTAGAGTTGCAGTAGCGACCGCCTGCCCTGGGCCCCAAGCGTTGCGCTTCGCCTCATACGCTTGGGGTTCCTGTATTGCGCTATTTCTATTTCGTTCGCCAAGCTTGCTGCGGCGGCGAGCGCCAGGTCAGACACGCGGCCCCGCAATGACTCAGCGGAAGTCGCTCAAATCGCTAAATGAGAGGTTGATATGCCCCCGGCAGGCAGCCGAATCGCCTCCCCGGGGACCATCCACAAAAATAATTTTTGGCCCCCTAGACCCGCAGAAAAGGACTCTCGGGGTAGTTCCGTGAAAGGCCCTGCCGCCTGGTTTTCTCCCATTTAGGGCCTGTATAGGCCTCCTAACGTCATTCAATGGCCTCCAAAAAGGTAGCCTTCGGTTGGCTCCAAACGGAACCCAGTGTCGGCGCAAGCGTTTGACAAACGCCCTCGAGGCGCACATTTTCCGGTTCGAAAAGTCGCCCCGCCGCTCCGAACTGTCGCCGGATGGCGTGCGTTCTACGGGATTCCCGTGGATAGGACGGTGGGGCGCAATCTTTTTATCTAAACTCCCACACATCGTCGATTTTCGGCCTTAGCATTTCACGCCAGCGCTTGGCGTCTGCACGATCGCCCTTATAGGACCGCGCGATCGCACCTACGCACATATCAGCTAGCTGCACCAAGGGGTCTGATCGGGAGTCAGCGAAACGTATCTTCCTGACACGCCCAGCACCTAAATGCCGCCGAAAGTATGCTCCGATCTCGCGCTTGAATTCGCGGTCGCCTGATCCGTCGATCACAATTTGCGCCTTGCTGAGAAGCCCCCCGTCATACTTCAGCATCGATTTAACGAAGAAAGAATAGAAACTTTCTTTGTTGGTCCTCAGATGCGGACTATAAAGCTTTTCCTTTCGTACCACGATTGCCCGAACACAGAAGTCATAAGGTAACACAGCCGCAAAAAAGGCGTCCCTCACCTCCGGCCGACATTTGCTGAATTTAAATTCTGGATAAACTCGAAGACGCTCGGCCGTTGCCGTAATTGCTTCTTGGCTTAGCCGCGCCTGCTCGACATCCTGGAAAGCAACGAGCGCGGCAGTGAAGGCCGGTGTCGAACCTCGCTGTGTTTTGAAGCCAGGGTCGCCAGATTCATCAATAAAAACTAACACCGGAAAAGTATGAGCCGTGCGCTTGGCATTCGCAAGATGCGATTGGTTTCCACACCTCCCGCGCAGCGGCCACCCGTCAGGTGGGCCTCCGATGGGCAGCCCGTGGACGAGATGATGTGGCGGGATGCGCATGCGGAATTGAAAGCATTGGCCGGGCAGTGAAGTGCAGTGCGCGGGGCGAGCATCGCCGGCCCCGCGCCTTCGCTTACTACGCGGTCATGCGCGGCGTGTTAGGCTCATCATCCGACGGACAGCGGTATCAAGTGATGCTGCAAAAGCCTCCGCATCATCCGCCTCGTCGAAATAGGGTCCTGCACCGTATAGGTTGGCTTGCGCTTCCAGAAGGAACGAAGTGAGTGCCATTAGGCCATCTGGCGTGGTCGGCACTGTGCGGGCCAAAGCGGAGCGCACTTTCCAGTACTCATACACGGGTGCATCAATCGCATCGTCATTTTCATCCAATGCATCGCAGACGGCCTCTGCGGTCCGCATCCTTTCGATCGCTGCAAAAATCGGATCAGGCAAGGACGCGCTTATCGCCGCTACGGCCGGCAGTGCCAGCGCTGGCACGGATGCTGCGCCGGCCAGGATCGTGCGGCGGCTCAGATTATCAGACGACATGGCATTCTCCTTTTCGGTGTGTGAAAGCACCGGCTAGGCGCAATGCCGCTCAGGTTTTTTGCTATTGTAGATTCGGTCATGACGCGCCCTGATCCGGTGCGTTGTGGCAAGTCCCGGCGCGTCGTTTGCGCGGCGCGTCGGGGCGCTTCAAATATGCGCCCGGCCGGGATTCGTGGTCAAGGGACGATTTGTCCTATTATGCAAGCCACGCGGCGCTTGGACCAACTGAGCAGGCACAAGCGGTTGGTTTAAGTGTCGGCACCAAAGGCACGCTTCATTTCCACCACCACCGCCAATGTGTAAATTCACCCGGTTTCAAACCGAATGCCTTGATGACCTCAGCGCCCAATGGGCAGATAGCCTTTGCTTTCTCATCTGGAGTCATCACCTGCAAGACAAGTGCTTCGGCTTTTGCTGGGTCCGGCTCTGCCACGATAAATGGGGAGTGCATCGGCTTGCCACCTCCAAGTCGAAGCGTGGTCACCCGAACAATCTGCCCTGCGGTCGGCAATTCTGCCATGCGTACCAATATGCACGTCGGCCGTCGTCGAGGCTACCTCCTTGGACAGGCTGCCTTATTCAAAGGAGCCCACTACCTCGCCTCCCAAGGCATTGACAAGAATCTCGCCCACCAGGCGCGCCAGTGCCGGCGGCCCTAGTGCTTGTTCTTGCCGGCAAAAACTTTCGCTTGGGCAACCAGCCTTTCGTAATACCAAGGCAAAGGCTGATTAGCGCCGGGAGCGTGTAGCCAGTTTTCCGGTTTGGGACGCGCCGGGAAGCCTTCCCACGGCTCGCATTCGTCAAAACCGCACTCGGCGCAAACTTGTCGCCATATCTCGTGCGGCGTCTGCCCGATCGCCGCTGCGAATTTCTCGATCGTTGGCTGCTTGGCCTCAAGCATCATGCGCAGCACTTCGAACACGAGCATCGCCTGATCCTCGATGTGTAGCTGCTCAAACTTTGCCATGACGTGAAGTCACTTTACGATGATTTCGCCGGCGTTGGCAGGAAGCCGGTTACGGCACTGATGCCGGCGCCGATGAAGGCACCCGTTGCGGCTGTCTGTGCCGCGGTCGCTGCCTGGCCGGCTGCACTGGCCATGATGTTATAACTCGCTTCCTGCTCGGCATAGCCGGCCTCCGTAACTAAGCCTTGCTGCGCCGTAATGGCTTGCATAATTGCGCCCTGCTGTGCGCCGCTGCGCAGAATGTCCAGTCCAGAACCGGATGCGGCAAAACCGGCGCCGGCAATGCTCGCCGTCGTCTTACCGAGAGCCTGGGTAACTTCACGATTTTGCTGCGCTTCCTTGATCGCAGTGGACATTGCCGTATATTGCTCATTGGTCCCGGCATATCCTGCGGCAAGTTGATATTCCTGCTGCTCGGCAATATCGAATTTGGCCTTGGCTAGATCGGCCTCGCCAGCAAAAATATCGTTGACAGCGCCGCTAAAGCCCTGGCCGATGCCTTGCGGGTTGAATATGTAATCGGTCATTACTTGTTCCTGTGTTTTGAGGAATGCCTCGATGGCAATCACATTGGCCGGGCCGTCAATTTGATCGCGGCAAGCAGCGACGGATTGAGACATAGAAATTTCTCGAAAACGTCAGGCATGGTCAGCACGGCAAAGCTGGCTTCGCATCGGTCAGCGGTGGTGTCGAGCGACTGTGCCTCTTTTATTATTTCAAATTCCGTGTTCCCTGCCGGCTCGATCATCGCCAGCATTTCCGGCGTGATATATCCGTCTGTCATTCCATTTAGCCTTTCGAGTATTTGAAGCCTTTCGCCGGCCGACATTTTGCATTTCAATGCCCGCTTGATGAGGGCGATAAGGAGCAAGTTGAATTTGTACCCGACAGGAATATGCGCAATCATTTTTTGCTCGGCGGAAAGCGAGGCCCACCATGCCTTGTGCTCCTCCATAGTCATCCTTCGCGGGTCATCGTTCATTGTGCGGCCCCGTCGCGAACAACCTGAAACTCGCCGTCAATGACCGGCAGTTGCCGCGGTACAAGGCCGGCTCGGCGCGCGAGATCGTCGATGCGCTTCAGAACTTTTTCGGTGGCTTCGATCGAAGGGGCGCGCGTGTCTTCTACTCTCACGGTGTGAGTCGTCTGCACCGGATCAGTACGGTCGAGCACCATTGCGATTCCGCGAGCGTGGTCCTTATGTTTGGGCTGGTCGATTAGCCTTTCGAGCGCAGCAAGCGCTCCGGGCGCCAAGATAGTGCGCCGCTTTAGAGCTTCTTCCTGCACTGCCACCTGTATGCGGTCGTCGAGATTAAGGCGCGACGCGATGACCGAAAGGGTCTTGTTGTTGCTGGTTTCCGTTCCGTAACCCGCCATGCGCGCGGCCCATATCAGCCGGCCATTTTGCTTTGGCGCTTCAAACAAAAAGCAAACAAATCTCCGCTGTCGGTCATTGGCGAGCGCAGCCATTTTCGGCCCCCAAGCCGGAACGTCGGCGGGAAGATTTTCGACGGCCTCGTTTTTGGAAGCGGCTTCTGCCGACGCTTGCGGCTCGGTGATACGCTTTTCGCGCGTGTCCGGATCGCGATCAGTCGCTACGCGGGCGGCAGCGGGCGGAAGGGTAGCGGGTGCAGCGGCGGTCGCTGGCTCGGCTTTGCGTCCAAGCAGCTTCGCGACGGCGCTCATGCTGCTCGCACTCCTGTTTGTTCTTGTGCCGCCCTGCGAGCGGCAATGCCGTCATCAATCAAAATGCGAAGAAGATTGGCGACCGAGCGCCGCTCTGCGGTGGCAATGCGGTCAATCTCGGCACGAACAGCTTTCGGTAGCCGTAGCGTGGTCTGAGCGTCTTGCACCTTTTCCGACATGGGGCCGAGCCTCGTTCAAAATCTGCGTCGAATCTACCCCCAGGGCTGGCTAGCTCTCAACGCACTTGCCGCGTCCAAACCCCCTGCACCTGAACGCAAAGATTTTCTGCGGCCGGCGCGAAAGCGGATGGGGAGGTCGATTTAGACGGCGGGAGCAAGTTGCCGCCGTGGCACCCCACTACCCCCGGTCTTTTTTCCAATGATTTCATTGACCGTCGCCAGCCATCTCGCCAAGCATCATTGCCGACAGCGTGGCCGATCCCTTCATTGCCATGCGCCTTGATCACGATAGGTGGGGTCCCGCTGCTTTGCCGTCGTCTTGAGCATCCATATGTAGCATTTTTGCCACATCTGGCGTCAGCACATGATTTTTCTTGGCACGTATTGTACGGCGCGTAGGACCGCGATGGCCGCCACCGATGCCGCCCTGCCCCTGGGCGTGGCCGCTGGTGAGCGTTTCGCTGGATCGGGGCAGAGGGAAGGCGGGAAGCGCGTTCGGCAAATCCATGACTCGCGCTCAGGCGCTGTGATGGCATTGGCGGGCAATGCTCGGCGCACGGCGCGCGCGGTGTTTGCCGTCAACCCTGCCCCTCGATTTTGCCCGGTTGATCTTCCCATCGGCTTCCCACGCGCAATTTTGGTGCGCCGGGTATGTCGAGTTTTGGCGAATTTGTTGTGCATTTGCAAAGGCGTCATGCCGGCGGAAGGCCGCATAGACCAACGGTTTGCTAGGCAGGTGCCGCCTTGATTGCCGGGCCGCTGCCTTGCACGCCGCACCGCGCGCCTCCCGTCATGTCGTGCCTGAGCTGCTGCGGCAGTGAAAGCGGGCTTGGCGAGCGGAAGGCCGCAGATTTTCGATGCAAACACACATCGCGGCATAAGGAGTTCAATTCGCTCATTCCGATTCTGCGATTTGCCGTTGCTGATTTTGGGATTGCTGGTGAGGGGATTGGTTGGGCGAGTGGTGCTGCGGCAATGGTGGTGAGGCGAAGCGGTCGCTGCCAAGCGGAGCGAAGCGCAGCGGGCGGCGCCGCAAGCCGCTTGCTCTGACTTGATGCGCGCGCGAGGGCTGCATAGGGGTACGGGGTGATGACGGCGTGCCCGTTCACGGCGGTAACGGCGCGTTGACGGGGCGATGACGGGGCGATGACGGGGCGTTTACGGGCCGTTTTTTCCGATGACGGGGCGTTGACGTGCTGTCCTGGGTTGGTGACGGGTATCATTCTGCAACCGCTGGTTCATCTGCTGCCCGGTTGATGCACTGGCGATCGTGACCGTCGATGCGACGGACCTGCATGGCGAGTTTCCGGATATGGAAAAGCCGCTCCATTGACCGGGCAAATGCTGTCCGATTGTAGCCGTTGGCGCCATCCATTTCGGCGAAGATGGCGGGGGCATAATTGCGGCCGGCTTTATCGCTGACGGGGCGGCCTTGACTATTGCGTTCGTCGAGCAGGCGCAAAAACGTCTCGTTGCATTCCGCGTCCTTGGCGAGCCTGTGCAGCGAGCTGGGCGCATGCTCCGGCGCGAGCCCTCCATCTGCCCATTGCAGTCGGAGAGGATTGCCGGGCGGGCCGTAGTTGCTCTTTGCCGTCTCGAGGATGCGGATGCCGCGATCGGCCTCGGCCTTGTCGTCGGGAGTGCGCAGATAGAGCGCGGATCGAACCGCGTTGCGCCAATCCATATTGCCGCCGCGGCCGGTGCCGCTGGTGAGGCCGGAAAGGCTCGGATGATCGAGCAACAGCACAGCCGGGCGGCTCGGGCCGCGGGCGATACGGCGCCATAGGTTCACAAAGCTGCGCACCATAACGCGGTCGTTTTGACTGCCGGCAAAGGTCGCTGCAACGTTATCCCCGACGACAAGCACGGGCCCGGCGGCGAGTATGGCGGCGGCGATCGAGAGAAAAAGCGGCGTCGGCCGCATGATGCCGGTGTGATAGTCGGGAACCGCCATTACCGCGTCGCCGGCCTCGCCTGGAAACCACAGTTGTAGATTGGTGAGGCTTTCGAGGGTGTAGCCGTCGCGCTGGCTATGCAACCAAATCCGGCGGCGGATTTCGCGCTCGGGCTCCTCGGCGCTGATGAAGACGACACGGCCTGTCGTGATCTCGTGACCGAGCCAATAGGAGGCGCCGCGGGCGCAGCCGGCCGCGAGTTGTATTGCCAAGTCCGTCTTGCCGGCCCCGCCGTCGCCGTGAAGCGTCGTCACGTCGCCGCGAGGCACGCGACCATCGGCAAGCCATTCGACGGCCGGCGGGGCTTCCGGCGGCCACTGCGCGGGCGTAATCAGCGGTGCGGGTTCGGTCGCGGCGCTGGCATAAGGCACAACGGCGGTCGATGTGCCAAATTCATTCGGGCTCGCCGCGGGCGGCGGCTCTTCGATGACGTGCCCGTTGCTCTTTTGCGGCTCGGTCCCCTCGAATATCTCGACAAGCGCCGCTTGAATTTCGTCTTCGCTGTTGTCGGGGAAAAGCCCTTGCTGACGAATGATCTCGCGGAGTTCCTCGGCGGCATAGGCCCGGCCGAATTCTTTTGATCGAACTTTGCGGGCAGCGGCCTGGGCGCAATCCAGCCATCCTTGCCGCCGATCTGGCGCTGCAATGATGATCGCGCGGCAATCGCTGAAAAACTTGCGCGCGTGGTCGCGGGTGACGATCGGCGTATCGGCAAGCGCAGCGTCGCTCATGGCGTGCCATCCTCTACCGCAAGCATGTCGAGAGCGACGCCAAGCGGCCCGGATGCTGCGCCGTGGCTGTCACGACAAAGCGCCTTGCGGATTGTTTGAAGGTCGGCACCAAATTGAAGCGCAATGCTGCAAGTGATTGCAGCGTCACGCGCCGCAGTGTCTGCGTGGCTTCCGGCTTTGTGATTGCTCAAGAAGATTTCGCCGAGCCGGCCATCATCAAAGCGCGAGATGGTTGCCGTGTAGTCCAGGCCGGCACATTGCAGGCTGAATGTCTCGCTCCCGCGGCGATCGGGAAGGCGCCGGCGCATAGCTTCACTCATGGCGTGCTCCCGATGCGGCGGCAGCAACCAGCAAGAGCACCGCGAGCGGGTCGAGTAAGACCGCAACTGCAAGGATGAAAAACCGCATGATTCCTTCGTCGGCGGCGCCGACTAGCGCAGCGATGTAGTGAACGGGACCACTATCGGCCGCGATCCTAGCCCGCTCGCCCGTCACGACCGCGGTTTCGACCTGTAGCGCGGCCAGTTTCCCTGCCTCGCCAAGCCGCTGTGAAATCAGGTTGCCGCGATAGCGTTTCTGTTGCTCAACAAGTGCCATTGCGCCATTGGCGCGGCCACGATGGATGGCTTCGTTAACAGCGGCGTCAACTTGCTCAATGCGCTTGTCCAAGTCCGCCACGACGGCGGCCTGGACCTGTGCGCGGGCGTTCACGTCAGCCGTGCTGGCGCCGATCGCCACTTCGCTGGCAATGGCATGATCGAGATGTGCGCGAGCCAGAAAGCCGTAGGCGCCGAGCGCATTGAGTCCCATGAGCGCGGCGACCAGCAAGGCGATCGCGACCTTAAGCGCCATTGGCGCAACGGGCCGGCGGCCAAGCCATGCCACGCCAGCAAGTTTGCCAAACTCGATGGCGGCGCCCATGCCGACAACGGAAAAAAAAGCGCCGCGAAAGATTGCTGTGAGCCCCGTGATGGCAAAACCGGCGGACACGCTGGCGAGCGCCAGGGCGGCGAACAGCACGGCTACCGTGACAGCAGCCGTGACGGGCGCGGTCACGGGCGCGGTCACAGGCGCGGTGGCGTGATGCGTCGTGATGGCGTGCTGCCGCTTTCGTTTGCGGGCGCGAATTGCGGCGATCGAAAGGAGCGGCGTTACGGTCATGGCTGCCCTGCGATGCGTTCATGAATCAGTTTAAGTTCGCGGGCTTTATCGACCGCTCGGTTGATGGCGCTGGCGAGGTCTGGCAGCCGCGCAATGGCAATCGAAATTCCCTTTTTGGTCGGCTGCAGCTTGCCGTCGCTGTCCGTGAAGTATTTGCGAACGTCGAGGAGCGGTTGGCCTTCATATTCGCGGAGCTGCACCCGGACGGACTCGCCCGAGCGGTTAGCCCAAAATTCCGAAACGATTACGGGCTCGGCCAATGTCGGGCGGGCGTTCATCGGGGCGGCCCTGGTACGATTGGCGGGGATGTAACGAATGCACCTAGAAACTCGCTCCATGCTTGACCGGCGCGAATGCCGTCTGAGATTTTCAGGGTTTGCAGCGCGGTTGCGCGGGCTTCGATGAAACGGCGCCAAAGCCTATCAGCCGTTGCCGGTGCGACTTGCGGCCGGGCTTGCGTCGTCGTGCTGGTCATGTCCGCGATCTCCTAGCGGATGATCGCGCGAGGCTTGCGTTTGGCTTAGGCGTGACGTAGATAACCGGCTGTCGAGGTCGTTTATTTTCCGCCTTCCTGAGCCCTGCGCAAAAAACCAACGCGCGGGGTTCGGTGTTTCTAGGCGGCTGCTGCCCCGGTGCCCCGGACTTTGTCGCGAAGATCGCCTACGCGCCGGCCGCGGCACCGCTCGGAAATCTGACGGGCCGGAACGGGATTTTCTCGGCGCAGTGTCCATATTGAAATTGAGAGGATTGCAGCGGCTACACGATCAGGAACGATCGCGTCATTCGGTAGGGAATCAAACTGCGCAAGTTCGGCGAGTTGAATGGGTGACATGAGCTGGACTCCCTTGTTGCTCATGCCTGCTCGTGTATGCCCGCTCCCCTTTTCCTCTATGGGACACTCAGCGGCTATTTTAGCGGTCGAGTGTCCCGGCGCTTTGAGCGGCGCCCTTCACGGGTCTTTGCTCTCTGTGCACCACGCACTGCATCGAGGCTAACGCCTTCTCCAAAGGCAATCTCTGTAAGCACGCGGACAACATCATCAAGCGGTTGGTCGCACAGCTCTCTGAACTTTTCGCCCAGTTCTCTCATGAAGCGCGAGTGCGGCGCTGATTTCTGTCTGCCAAGCAACCGCTCGCGTTGTTTAACGAAATCATCTAACAGGGCATTTTCAGACGCGACTTGCGCATACTTTCTCTGGGCTGAGTGGCGCTTCGTTCGAACTTTCCCTTTTGCTTCTAGCCCGGGCGCTTCGCGAATAATCAGGCTGAATTTCTCTGCCAACAAGCGACGCTGCACGACGCCATAAGCAAAGGCACCGGCGGATACATCAGACGGTAGTTTTTCCCGGAGCCTGGTCCAGATCGCCTCCGCTTCTGGATGAGCGAGCCAGCGATTCAGAAGATCAATCGTAATTTGGTGGCGAGGATCGGCTTGGACGAGAGCTGGAAAGGCCTTCAATCGCGCGCGAAAGGCGGCCAACTCACTCCGAAAAGGGGTCGCCGGCGATCGCATGGAACATGCTCACGCTTCGCGCCGCAATGGCGTCACGTTGCTGGCGCGGTTTTCAACGATGGCAAGTAAGTGTTCCGCCCATAGATTGAGCGCGGTGCGCTTCTCGGGTTCATAGGTGCTGCGGTTATAGATTCCGGCGACGCCTGCCTTGGCACCGCTGACGTGATTAAGCACGGCCTCGATAACGTGTGGCTGAACGCCGAGCCCTTTAGCCATTTCTTTGTCGGCCGCTTTCAGCTTTTCCAGTTCGTGAGCCGGCAAGCCGCCGCCGATATAGGTTGCGAATGTCCGTCGCAAGTCATGCGGCGTCCAATGCGGGAGAGGCTTGCCGTTCGCTGCGGTGATCTTCGCGTCAAGTTTTTCCTTCGATCGTGACCAGCCGGAAAACGAGCCGCGGCGTATCCCGAAGATCAAATCGCGCGGCTCCCCAGTTTCGGTCGTGCGGTGCGGTTGCCTCTTGATGATATCGAGCGCCGCTTGCGAAAGCGGCACGACATGGGGGCGCTTGTTCTTTGTTCGCTCGCCGGGCAACACGATCATGCCATCGTGAATTTCTGACCAGCGCAGTGCGGCCATCTCGTCCTCTCGCTGCCCGGTCAAGGCAAGCAATTTCAGAATGCTTCCGAAGTGGTCATGATCGAGCGCCTTCCAAATAACGCGCAACTCGGCCGGCAAAAGCACACGCTCCCGCGATCGTTCTTTATTGCGTGCGGTTCCTATGACGGGGTTAATCTCGGTGTGGCCCTGCTCCATGCACCAAGCAAAGAAACCTGATAGCGATGTGCGGACGCGATTGGCGGTGACGGCACCGCTGTTCTTTGCAACCGCCGCGATAACGGGCGCGATATCCCCTCGCGTGATCTTGGCAAGCTGCAATTCGTGCAGCGTCTTTGCGTGCTTTATCAGGTGTCGCTCAAGGTCTGGATAAGAGCGCGGACGAAGCCGTGCGCGCTGGTAGTCAAGATATTCGGTTGCGACCGCTCTAAACGTCTTAGCGGCGCCGGCTCTAGCGTCGGCTTTGTCGCTCGCCGGATCTTCGCCAAGTTTGACGCGCGCGTGCAGCCGTTCGGCAGTCTTGCGCACGTCGCCGATCCGGAGCGCGCTCGCGGCGCCAAGGGCCATGCGGCGCTGCTTTGTGCCAAGCTTGTATTGAAAGACGAATGATCGTGAGCCGTGCTTGCGTAACCGCAGCCCAAAGCCCGGAACGTCATCGTCGAAAAATATTGCTTCGCTCTTGCCTGCCGGCACGGCGAGCGTGCGAATCGCGACCGCTGTAAGCTTCATGGTTTTGCCCCTGCCCGCGGCTGTTTGGGAAGATCATGGGAAGATTGCGGGTGCCCTTCCCTGCTCCTCCATGCCCTAAATGACCGTTGGTCTAAGCCTCAAAATGGCGATTTGCAAGGGCAAAATGACGGTCTTGCTTCCCTATGCACAGTTATGCTCTTATGTGGCACCTGATTTGTAAACCGTTGGTCGGGAGTTCAATCCTCTCACCCGGCACCATTCAGCCGCCGACGGAAATGCCGAGGGGACTGCCGAGGGAACTGCTATGGCGATCCTCAATGTGCGGCATACGACGAC